>SL_3KL_010_SEDDRAFT_10005487_pt1 | contig 11364 bp, 9 predicted proteins | sample SodLakKL_010_SED_2_FD_10381 | JGI IMG/M metagenome (IMG submission 10381)
CCGATCAGCATCCGGGAGCAACTGGCGTTTGCCGCCGAGTCGCTGCCCGAAGCGCTGGTCTCGCTGTCGGCGGTTCCCGGCATCGACGGTTGCAGCATACTTAGTACCTGCAACCGCACCGAACTCTACGTATCGTCGGAACAGACTATCACGCGCGAGTTGATGGATTGGCTGCATGAATGGCACCAGCTTCGTCCCGGCCAGGTGCGCGAGCATCTGTATCAACTCGACCACTCAGCCTGTACCTACCACCTGATCAAGGTCATCTCGGGCATGGATTCGATGATCATCGGCGAGCCGCAGGTCGCCGGCCAGGCCAAGCAGGCCTGGCAGTCTGCACAGGAGGCTGGCACTCTTGACAGCCGTCTCGACCGGATGTTCCAGCATGCCTTCTCCGCTGCAAAGCGGGTACGTACGGAAACCGGAATTGGCCGCAATCCGGTCACCCTGCCCTTTGCCTCACTCCGGCTGGCCCGCCAGATCTTCGGCTCACTCGATCGCCTCAACGCGCTCCTGATCGGCGCAGGCGAAATGATCGAGGACTGCGCCACGCACTACCACGAGGCCGGCATCAACAAGCTCACCATCGCCAACCGAAGCGAGGAGCGTGCACGGCAACTGGCCGACCGATTCGGGGCGCAGGCGCACACGCTCAACGCGCTGCCCGAACTGCTCGACTCGCACGACCTGGTGATCGCCTGCACCGCCAGTCCGACAGCAATTCTGACCCACTCCATGTTCAAGACGGCTTTGGGACGGCGCCGTCATCGGCCGATCTTTGCCCTGGACCTGTCAGTCCCGCGCAATATCGACCCGGCCAGCGCGGAACTTGATGACCTGTTTCTCTATACCATCGACGACTTGCACGCCATCATCGAATCGGCCCAGCAGGAGCGACTCAATGCGCTGCAGCAGGCCGCCACTATCGTCGAAGCCGAAGTGACCGCGTTCGAGCGCTGGCTGAGATTGCAAGGCACGACCAGCACGCTCAAGGCACTCCGGCGCCGTGCCCATGCACAGCGCGACCAGTTGCTGGAACAGGCACGGGCCGACCTGTCCCACGGTCGGGATCCCGAAGATGTACTCAAGCGTTTCAGTCATCGCCTGGTCAATCGCCTGCTGCATGAACCCAGCATCCGACTGCGCCAGGCCGCGGAGAGCGCGGACGAGGATCTGCTGGCCGCCGCCCGCTACTACTTCCTGGACGAGGATTCATGAACCCGGGTATTCGCGCACGTCTCGAAGAAGCCGACGAGCGGTTCGAAGAACTCGAGCAACTGCTGGCCACACCCGATGTGATCGGCAATCGCCGCCAGTTCGAGCAGTTGTCGCGTGAATACGGCGAACTCGAGCCGATCATCCGGCTCTGGCAACAGTTCCAGGCCAGCGAGGAGGCGGTCGACGAGGCCGGCCAGATGCTGCAGGAAGCCGACAACGAATTGCGCGAGATGGCCAGGGAAGAGATTGCAAGCGGTGAACGTGAGCAGGCGCGCATGGAACGCGAACTGCAAAAGCTCCTGCTGCCCCGCGATCCCAACGATGAACGCAACATCTTCCTGGAGATCCGTGCCGGCACGGGCGGTCAGGAAGCCGCACTGTTTGCCGGCGACCTCCTGCGAATGTATACCCGTTACGCCGAACGCCGAGGGTGGAAAGTCGAGATCATGGCCGCCCAGGAGGGCGAAGCCGGTGGCTTCCGCGAAGTCATTGCCCGCCTGATCGGCAACGGCGTCTACTCGCGCCTGAAATTCGAGTTCGGCACCCACCGCGTGCAGCGCATTCCGGCCACCGAGTCACAGGGCCGCATTCACACGTCGGCCTGCACGGTCGCCATCCTGCCGGAAATCGATGAGGTCGACAGTGTGGACATCAACGCCAACGATCTGCGCATTGACACCTACCGTTCGTCCGGCGCCGGCGGCCAGCATGTCAACACCACCGATTCGGCCATTCGCATTACCCACCTGCCCACCGGCATCGTGGTGGAATGCCAGGACGAGCGCTCGCAGCACAAGAACCGCGCCCGGGCCTTGAGTCTGCTGAGTGCGCGCCTGCTCGAGGCACAGGTCGAACAGCAACGCTCCGAGCGCGCCGCCGAACGCAAGCTGCAGGTCGGCTCAGGCGATCGTTCCGAAAGAATCCGTACCTACAATTTCCCACAGGGAAGAGTCACCGACCATCGCATCGGCCTGACGCTCTATGATCTCGACAACATCATGGACGGGGAAATCGACGCCGTGCTCGAACCACTGATCGAGGCGCACCAGGCCGAGCTGCTTGCCGAAATGACCAGTCAGGTACATTGATGCATCAAACCAGGCTGATCATCCAGACCACCGGCCGCGGCCTGACCGACATCACTTCGCAGGTCGCATCCTGCGTTGCCGACAGCGGCATCGCCAGGGGACTATGCCATGTGTTCCTCCGTCACACCTCGGCCTCGCTGCTGATCAACGAGAATGCCGACCCCGATGTGCAACGCGATCTCGAAACCTTTCTCGGCGACCTGGTACCCGACGGCGACCCACGCTACGTGCACACCGCCGAAGGGCCCGATGACATGCCGGCGCACGTGCGCACTCTGCTCACCGACACCGACCTCACCATCCCGGTCACGGACAGCCGCCTGGCCATGGGCACCTGGCAGGGTATTTTCCTGTGGGAGCACCGTCACCGACCCCATCGGCGCGAGGTATTGGTCAGCGTGACGGGCTGATCGACGCCATTGTCATTTTCAATCAACACGGCGTATTAGGATGATATGATATAACACAGTCAGGCCCTATCAGGAGGTAGCCGATCATGGAACTGGACCCACTCCTTCTCTCCCGCATCCAGTTTGCCTTCGTCGTGTCCTTTCACGCCATCTTTCCCGTGTTCACCATCGGGCTGGCAGCCTACATCGCCGTCCTCGAAACCCTTTACTATCGGACCGACAACCCGGTCTGGGAAAAGCTTTCAAAGTTCTGGACCAAGGTATTTGCACTGGCATTCGGCATGGGGGTGGTTTCGGGCATCGTCATGGCGTTCCAGTTCGGCACCAACTGGAGCAGTTTTTCCTACGCTTCGGCCAACTTCATGGGGCCGATTCTGAGTTACGAAGTGGTCACCGCGTTTTTCCTCGAGGCCACGTTCCTCGGTGTACTGCTGTTCGGGCGCGACAAGGTGCCCAGGGGCGCTCATCTTTTCTCGGCCTGCATGGTCGCCATAGGCACCTTCATTTCCTCCTTCTGGATCCTGTCGGCCAACAGCTGGATGCATACGCCGGCCGGCGTCGAACTCAATGACGGCATCATCCAGGTGACCTCCTGGACGCAGGCGATCTTCAATTCCTCGCTGCCCTACCGCTTCGCGCACATGGCACTGGCCTCATTCATCACGGGCGGATTCGTGGTTGCCGGCGTCAGCGCCTGGTACCTGCTGCAAGGCCGCAACATCGAAACCAGTCGCAAGGCGCTGAAGATGACCATCATCATGCTGGCCATCGCCACGCCATTGCAGTTGTTCGTCGGTGATCTGCATGGTCTCAATACCTTCGAAGAGCAACCGATCAAGGTCGCGGCCATGGAAGGTCACTGGGAAACGAAGGAAGGCGCACCGCTGGTCCTGTTCGCGATTCCCGACTCAAGCAACGAGACCAATCATTTCGAGGTCGCCATTCCGAAACTGGGCAGCCTGATCCTGACCCACAGTCTGGATGGTGAGGTGACCGGCCTGACTTCCGTGCCGGCGGAAGACCGGCCACCGGTCGGCATCGTGTTCTGGAGCTTCCGCATCATGGTCGGCCTGGGGCTCATCTTCATCGTCATTTCCCTGGCCGCGGCCTGGCAGCTCTGGCGCGGCCGGCTGGAAGATTCGCCGCGGCTGCTCAAGGGGCTGACCTGGATGATCCCGTTACCCTTCGTGGCGGTACTGGCGGGCTGGTTCGTCACCGAGGTCGGTCGGCAGCCCTGGCTGATCCAGGATGTCATGCGCTTGAGCGAGGGCGTCACGCCGTCACTGACCGGCGGCATGGTGCTGTTGACCCTGATCGGCTACATCGCCGTCTACGCCGTGGTATTCACCGCCGGGCTCTACTACATCAAGCGGGTGATTTCGGCCGGGCCCGATCCGGTTGACACCATGCCCGAAGACGACAGTGCGCGCGCCAAGCGCCCGTGGTCGGCCGTGCCGGCCGGTCTCGACGACAACGCCGCCAAGGCGAGGAGCTGAAGTCATGGAACTGATTGACCTGACCCTGATCTGGATCGTCGTCATCGGAGTGGGCGTGTTCATGTATGTCCTCATGGACGGCTTCGATCTCGGCGTCGGCATTCTCTTTCCATTCGCACCCGACGATAAAGCCCGCGACGAAATGATGTCGTCCGTCGCGCCGGTGTGGGATGGCAACGAGACCTGGCTGATCCTCGGGGGTGCCGGCTTGCTGGCCGCCTTTCCCCTGGTCTATGCCGTGTTCCTGCCCGCGCTCTACATCGGCGTATTCCTGTTGCTGGCCGGCCTGATCTTTCGTGGCGTGGCATTCGAGTTTCGCTTCAAGTCCGACCCGGCAAGCCGACACTGGTGGGACCGGGCGTTCTTCGGTGGCTCCACCGTCGCTGCATTCGCCCAGGGCGCTGTCGCCGGTGCCTATATCCAGGGCTTCGAGGTCGAGGGTTTTTCCTATGTCGGTGGTCCACTGGACTGGCTCAGCTTTTTCACGGTCATGACCGGACTGGGCGTGGTGACCGGTTACGCCCTGCTCGGTATCACCTGGACCATTCTGAAGACCGAGGGCAACACCCGTGACTGGGCCTACCGGCTGGCGCCGAAACTGCTGGCGGCGGTGATGGCCTTTTTCATTATCGTCAGCATCTGGACGCCGCTGGCCAGCGAACACGTGCGTGATCGCTGGTTCGACCATGTCACCGCGCTGTGGATTTTCCCGCTGCTGACCGTGGTGACGGCCACGTGGGTGTTCAGCAAACTCAGAAAACGCTCGGATGCCGCGCCGTTTATCGGCTCCATGACGCTGTTCGCCCTGTTCTATATCGGGCTGCTGATATCGATGTGGCCCTACGCGGTGCCGCCCGAACATACCTTCTGGGATGCGGCGTCCGATCCGGGCAGCCAGCTGTTCCTGCTGCTCGGCGTGCTGTTCCTGATCCCGATCATTCTCGGCTATACCGCCTGGACTTACTGGGTCTTTCGCGGCAAGGTGAAGGCGGGGGAAGGCTACGCGGGTCATTGAACTCCCTGAATCATGTCAAGTGACGAGACTGCCGTCGCAGGTGCTCATGATGGTCCCGACGGCGTCACGGCGGGACACTGGCTGAATCAACAGGCGCCGGGCTGGCTGCAGCCCGGCATGCTTTCGCTGGCGACCGTGCAGGCCGCCGTCGTGGTCGCACAAGCCTGGTGGCTGGCGGATATCGCCCACCGTATCGCCATCGAAAAGGCCGACCTGGCCGCACTGTGGCCGCCGCTGTTGATTCTTGCGGCCATCCTTGCGCTGCGCGCCGGAGCCGAAACTGCGCGCGGGTTGCTTGCCGCGGATGCTTCGGCACGGGTGCGCTCGGCACTGGTGCCGCGCCTGTTCAGGCACATGACCGATGCCGGCCCCGCCCTGCGCAACCGGCTGGGCAGCGGCGCGCTGGCAAGCACGCTGATCGAACAGGTCGAAGCGCTCGACCCGTACTATGCCCGCTATCTCCCACAGATGTTCATGGTGGCCGTTATCATTCCGGCCATACTGGTCGCGGTGTTCCTGCAGGACTGGCTGGCCGGGCTGTTTCTGCTACTGGCCGCACCACTCATTCCCCTGTTCATGATCCTGATCGGCATGGGCACCGAAGCCCTCAGTCGTCGGCAGCAGGCCGCACTGGCGCGGCTCGGCGGCGTCTTTCTCGACCGGCTCAGGGGGATGGACCTGATCCGGCGCTACGGCGCCGAGCAACGCGAGGCCTCGCGCATCGGCGAACTGATCGAGGATTTCCGCATTCGCACCATGTCGGTGCTGCGCGTGGCATTCCTGTCGACCGCGGTGCTGGAATTCTTCTCGGCGGTGGCCATCGCCGCCGTGGCCATCTACATCGGTCTCGGCCTGCTTGGTTATATCGAGTTCGGGCCGGCCGCTGCCCTGGACCTGAAATCCGGACTGTTCATTCTCCTGCTGGCCCCGGAATTCTTTCTGCCACTGCGCCAGCTGTCGCAATTCTGGCACGACCGGGCCGGCGCCCTGGCGGCGGCCAACGCCATCCGCGAGGTCCTGGCCACGCCCCCTGCCAGACAGGAACCGACCCGGCCCATCGAAGTCGATGCCGGTCAGGCCATCGGCATCGACATCCGGAAACTGGCACTGACCTGGCCCGGTCGGGCACCCCTGCTGCAATCAATCGACTTGACGGTCGAACACGGGCAACGTGTCGTCATCGCCGGACCCAGCGGCTGCGGCAAGTCCACCCTGTTGCAACTGCTGGCAGGCTTCATCGATCCCGACCGCGGCAGCATTCATTTCAGCGGTATAGAACTCAAGCGCATCGCCAGCAGCGATCTCAGCCGCATGCGCGGCTGGATGGGGCAACAATCCGGTCTGATCGACGCCAGCCTGGCCGACAACCTGCGAATTGGCCACCCGGCTGCCGACGACGAGCAGCTGTGGCATGCGCTGGATCTCGCCGGACTGGCCGAACTGATTCGTCAGGCCCCACTCGGGCTCGACACCCCGATATCGCAGAATGGTGAAGGCCTGTCCGGCGGACAGGCTCGAAGGCTGGCGCTGGCACGCACGCTGACGCAGCAACGCCCCCTGCTGCTGCTCGACGAGCCCACCGCCAGCCTCGATCACGACAGTGCCGTCGGCATCTGGCATACCCTAAAGCGGATCAATGCGCTGACCGGTTGCACCATGGTCTGCGCCAGCCATGATCCCGATGCAGTGAACTGGGCTCATCGAACGCTGCAACTGGCGGATGGCCGGCTGACGGAGACTTCGGCATGAATCTCTTACGACTGTTCTGGCCGGGCATCCGACGCCAATGGCACTGGTTGCTGCTGGGTGTGGCCCTGATCCTGCTCAGCCTGATTGCGGCCGCAATCCTGCTGGGCCTGTCGGGCTGGTTCATCACTGCCAGTGCGCTAGCCGGTGCCGGCCTGATCGTCGGCCTGGAGATCTTCACCCCCGGAGCCGGCATTCGGCTGGCCGCCATCACCCGCACACTGGCGCGCTACGGGGAGCGCCTGGCCAGCCACGAGGCGACTTTTCGTCTGCTCGCCGAGCTGCGTCAGCGCTTGTTTGGGAACCTGCTGCTCCTTGACGAATACTCCCTGCGACAATTACGCCGGGGCGATACGCTCAACCGGCTGACGCGGGACGTCGAGACACTCGACCACATGTTCACCGGCGTATTGGGTCCGGTGGTTGCGGCCCTGATGCTGGGCCTCGTCGTGGCCGGCGGTTTCACACTGATGGCCGCCGCATCGGTTGCCTGGGCAGCACTGGTGGTCCTGGCACTGAACCTTCTTGCGGTGCTGTTGATCGCCCGCGCCGGGCGTCGCCCGACCCGGCAGCTTTCGGCAATGGAGCCCGAACAGCGCATGCTCGCCACCGAGGGACTCGAGGGCATGGATGTGCTCAAGGCTTTCGACCAGGCCGGCGAATGGGGTCGGCGGCTGGGCGCGCACAACCGGCGCATGATCGAACTCTGCCGCCGTCTGGCACGCCTGGATGCCATCGGCCAGGGGCTGATCACGCTGATCGGGCTCGGCGGCCTGTGGATCGTTCTCGTGGCAGGCACCATGCTGGTCGAGGCAGGCCTTATCACGGCACCGGTACTGATTCTGCTGGTACTGGTCATGTTCGCCCTCACCGAGGCCTGGCAACCGTTACCGGCGGCATGGCGGCGACTGACGGCGTGCCGGTTGGCGGCCGAACGTGCCGGCGAACTTCCGAGGTCCGCCGCTACCCGATCCGTGTCCGGCGGCGCACTGCCCCTGCCCCGGGAAAACGGCTTCCAGACCATCAGCGTCGGCTTTCGCTACCACGCGTCCCTGCCACCGGTGCTCGAAGGTCTCGACCTGATCATCGAGCCTGGCGAACGAGTCGTTCTGACCGGTCCCAGCGGCGGTGGCAAGACAACGCTTGCCCTGCTGCTGATGGGCCAATTGACTCCCGAGAGCGGCAGGATTCTCTACGGTGGCCGCGACATCAGCGACATCGAGCCCAATAGACTCCGGCGTGCCGTCGGGTACCTGCCTCAGCACCCGGTGGTGTTCCGCGACACGTTGGCCAGCAATCTGCGCCTGGCGGCCCCTGAGGCAAGCGAATCCCAGCTCAACCGGGTCATCGAACGGGCGGGACTGGCCCGCCTGTCAAGCAACCTTCCCCACGGTCTCGATAGCTGGATCGGCGAGGGCGGCACGGATGTCTCGGGCGGCGAGTTGCGACGCATCGCACTGGCGCGCCTGCTGCTGACCGACCCGCGTGTCGTCATCCTCGATGAACCGACCACGGGCCTGGATCCGGCCAGCGCCCGCGCCATGCAAGCCGGACTGGATGGCTGGCTGGGTAGCAGAACGGTCATCATGATCAGCCACGACCCGGAACTCTTGCCGAGATACGACCGCAGTATTCGAATCGGGAACGATACGGCCTAAAGCAACTTGACCGCCTCGGTCGATTCCCTCACCACGTAAATCCGATCGTTGTTGCTTTCGGGGTCGGCCGGCGCCATGAAGAAACCGGAGCGGTCGGGCGAGTAGCCCTGGGTGTAGCCGACGATACACTCGCCGTCGATGAACTTCACTTCAAGCCGACGACCGTAGCCTCGACGTTCGACATCCTTGCGATCGGTGTATTCCTTGTTGCCAGTCAGATCCTTGACGAAGAAAACACTCTTGAGCTCGTCAACATTCACTTCGATCTGCTCTCCGGAATCGTCCAGCTGCAAGTGGAAACTCCGGCAATCCGGCTTGAAGTTGAACGTCACACCCTTGAGTACTCGCCCGTCAAGGAACCGGGCAACGATCTTGTGCTGCATCATGGCAGGCCTCCTGCAGGTTGCCCCCCGAGACACCAGTGTATTGGAAACGCGCTGCCAACGCCAGCGAGCTGATTGCGGCGAACAACGTCAACCGGCGGGAATCGCCGCACGCGGCCCTCGAATGGATCGCCCCATCCAAAGCATCGCGAGCGTCAGGGGTGCCAGGCAGACCAGCAGGTCAGCCCGAAATTGTGGTCCGTCCGGCACGGCCAGCAGCACAACGCCGGCCACCATCGCCGCACTCAGTATCCACCAGACCGTAACCCTTGCCGCATGCCCCAGGGGCAACAGCAAAAGCAGCCAGAATGGGTGAAGAATGAACAACACCAGATTGCCCGCCACCGGGTAATGCGCGGTGCCAAGCCACATCGCCAAGATCACCGTACCGATCGCCCCATAGGCAACAATGGCCAACCTCCAGGGAAGCAGTGTCCATGCACTCTGTCCCAGCCACAGAGGCAGTAATACCAGCGCACTCCCGACCAGGCCGAGGAGCAGATAGAACCACCAAAGAATCGTATCGCTTTCTGGAGGGTGATGAGCGGTCGACTCATGGATCACGCGGGTCTCGGCGACGAGGGGCCGCCCTTCCAGCGCAATGTTGTCGACCCAGTACGCCAGCGCTTCGGGCAAGAAGGCTTCCTCCCAGGCCGTGCGCTCACGGTCGATCTCCGGGCCCAGCAAGGTCATCAGCCCGGCATGCAGCCAGGGACGTTGCACATTGAGCCGGCTGGTGTGCTCGCGGAAATTCTGACGAGCCGGCTGCTGTTGCATCGTCTCGGCCAGCACGCCCGCCGTCACCTCATCAAGCAGATCCCTCAGCCAGGTTGAACAGTTGGCGAAGTAATAGTCGTAATCGTAGTACTGCGGGATCGGGAAAATGGCATCGTTGAGCAGCTGATGCAGCCAGCGCACCTGCGCGGGCGTCAGATCGAGCCGTTGAGCCGTAATGGAACGATCACGCCCCCGGTAAAACTCGAACTCTCGCGCCGATGTCGATGCGGAACCGAAATAGTGCATGATGCCGCGGGCGAAATCGAAATAGAAGCCGGCACGATCCATCTCGAAGTAGCCGAAGCTGAAAGCATGATCCAGTCCCGCTTCTTCGTCGACCAACCACAGTGCGTTGTGACCGAATCGCTCCCAGACTTCCTCACCCGGGCCGTAGGTGACCAGCCAGGCCTCCTGGGCATCTGCATCGGTCGGCATCAATGCCAACAGCGCCAGTAACATCGGCAACAGGAACTTCATCAACAGGAATCCGGGAAGAATACGTAGCGCATGGTACCCAATTCCGCGGCATACTGGACTTCGGCACCTCCTTCTCGACGAAAACCCGATCACCATGTCACGAGTTCAGTTCGATAATCGCACCGGTGTACGGCTAACCGGCAACCTCGAAATGCCGACCCGGGACAGGCCAAGGGCCAGCGCCGTATTCGCCCACTGCTTCACCTGCGGGCGCGACATCCGCGCGGCTCGCGAGATTACCACCCGCCTGGCCAAGGCCGGTTTCGCGGTACTACGATTTGATTTCACCGGCCTGGGCGAGAGCGAAGGTGATTTTGCCGATACCCACTTCTCCAGCAACCTCGATGACCTGGAGGACGCGGCCGCATGGCTGGCCGGGGAACTGACGCCCCCGCAGTTGCTGGTCGGGCACTCACTCGGCGGCGCCGCCTGTCTGGCAGTGGCCGAGCGGATCGAGTCGGTCCGGGCCGTCGCCACCATCGGTGCTCCGTCCACACCCGAGAATGTGATTCGGCATTTCGACAATCAGGTTGACGAGATCATGCGGGAAGGCTCGGCCGAAGTGGAGCTGGCCGGACGTCGCTTCCACATCCGGCGGGATTTCATCGAGGATGCGCGCAATCACGATCTGGGAGAGCGCCTGCGCCGACTCGGACGCTCATTGCTGATCATGCACTCACCGGTCGACCGTGTTGTCTCGATCGACCATGCCCAGCGGATATTCAGCGCCGCGATGCATCCCAAGAGTTTCGTCAGCCTGGATGAAGCCGATCATCTGCTGAGCGATCCGGCTGATGCTCACTGGGCCGCGGCCATGATTGCTGCCTGGGCGGCGCGTTTCGTCGAGGGCAAGTAGAGAAAAGGGGTCTATCCGGATCTCGCAACAATAGTTGACCAGAGTACGGTGTGACTTTGGGTGGGGAATGGGTGGCGAGGTGGCGAGCGGCCTTGCCCGGGGCCGGAACCGAGGTGAATCGCCTCCTTGGCCCTGCAGATCTGGTGGCGTTCGGGTGCCATCGTGTGTCGCCGTGCACATGGATGGGAATTGCGGTTCAATTGGACTTGGGGGAGGCGTGAAGTACGGACAGGCTGTGCC
>SL_3KL_010_SEDDRAFT_10005489_pt1 | contig 11361 bp, 8 predicted proteins | sample SodLakKL_010_SED_2_FD_10381 | JGI IMG/M metagenome (IMG submission 10381)
AAATATGCTTTTTTACCGGCTTCATACAGTTTTTGTAATAATTCTTCAGTCTCTTCTTGTTGATCTAATTGCTGTAACAGACCGGACATTCTGGATTCCAGCGATTCGGTTGAGCGCAGTAGTGATGCCGTCGGGTTGTTTACCTCATGGGCGAATCCGGCTACAAGCTGGCCCAAAGTTGCCATTTTCTCCTGATAGATCAGCCGGTCTTGTGCTTCTTTCAGCTCTCGGTAAGCTTTCTGCGATTCGTTTCTCTGATCCCGGAGCTTGTTGTTCACCGAATCGAGTTTCATCTGCAAGATGATGGTATTCCGGAACCGATCGAGAAGATTTGCCAGAATCAGCTCATCCATATATTTTTGAAATCGCTTATTCTGATCCAGAAGTGTTCTCACTTCAGAATCGGGTATTCTTAACACCGTGGCATGCTTATCTACAACGGCCGTTGTTAACGATGGCTCACCCGTTGTAAAAGCAATTATGCCGATAAAAGATCCCGATTTTAGTCTGATAATTGGGTAATCGGTCTGAGTATCGGGCTTCTTTTTAAAAAGTTCTATCACGCCATCCAGCAAAATGTAGATGTCTTTTAACTGCTCTCCCTCTTTGAGCAGGACAGCTCCGTCGTCGTACTTTTTTAAATATTTGGTGGATTGTTCGGTATCTCCGAATAGCCGCTTAATCAGATCGGTTACATGTTTCCGGTCTTCAATCCACTGCTTTCCAAGTCTGAAATCCATAAGGTATGCGTTATTTGTCTGTCAGCCCACCGCCTGTACGAATGTGTTCGGCAATCCGCTCACCTTCTAAAACCTGCATGTAGGAGAGCGGATTTTCTGTATTCTCAATCACATAATCAGTCAGCAGTTCTTTGACGATATTTACCAGATCTTCTTTTTTCCAGGGCTTGGCGATGTAGTGTTTCAGATCTGCCTCGTTCACCGCTCTTACCGTTTCATCAAGGCCGGCCTGCCCGGTGATAAGTACTTTGCGGGTTTTGAGTGTTTCCGGTGTTTTTTGCATCTCTACAAGCAGCTCCACACCATTATCACCCGGAAGCACATGATCGCATAAAATCAGCCCGATCTGTTCTTCTTTTTCATAAATCTCCTGGATCAGTTCACGTGCTTCTTCGGCAGTATCCGCCATTTCTATCGTAAAAAAAGACTCAAAAATGTCTAAATCACGTACTATCGAATCAAGAACTTCCGGTTCGTCTTCCACAACGAGAATATATATTTTGTCGTCCATAATATGTACAATTTAAAGAATGAATGGCCAGTAAACGACCGATAAAATGAGTACGAAAGCAATTCCGATAATTCCGATAATCAATCCGGCTTTAATCATGTGTTTGGTTTGAATCATACCGGTACTCACCGCAATAGCATTGGGCGGGGTTGATATGGGCAGCACCATGGCAAAACTGGCTGAAAGTGCAATCACCAGCCCGATCATCAGCATGCCGGCTGTACCTTCCAGAATGCCTGAAGTTACAAGCGAGATAGCCAGTGGAATCAGAAGCGATGCGGTTACGGTATTCGACAGAAAGTTCGACATGACGAGTGCCACTCCTCCAAATACACCGAGAAGCATCAGATAACCAAACTGATCCCAAGAAATGGCGCCTACCATCCACTCGGCAAGGCCGGTCTCTTTCATGGATATTCCAAGAGCTATTCCGCCGGCTATCAGCCACAATACCTCCCAGGGAAGCTTCCGGATGTCGTTTTTACCAAACACCGATGTGAGCGTTAAAACTGTAACCGGCATTAAAGCAACAATACTGCTGCGAATTCCATGCAGGCCTTCGGTTACCCATAACAGCACGGTTAAGGCAAAGGTTACATAAAGGATTTTTGCATTGCGGGATTTTTTCAGCACACCATCGAGCTTGAGAGGTATTAATTCGAGCGCCGGCGGGTAGAGCCTCAGTAAGACCTGCCATGCCACAAACAGCATCACAATAGCCAGGGGTGTTGCATAGAGCATCCAGCTGCTAAACGCCACTTCCATACCCTGCTGATTCAGCGCGGCTATTACTACGGCATTGGGTGGTGTTCCTATAGGTGTGGCAATGCCTCCGATGTTGGCTGCAAAAGGCACACAGAGTGCTATCCCGATTCGTGCAGGATCTCCTGGTTCCATTTTTGCGATGATCGGCAAAATAACGGTTATCATCATAGCTGTGGTAGCTGTGTTACTCATAAATGCCGACAGCACAGCTGTAACTACCATCAGCCCCAGCATGATAAATTTTGGCCGTTTGCCAAACGGCTGCAACAATATGCGAGTCAAATTTTTATCAAAATCGTATTTTACGGAAGCGTCAGCCAGTACAAATCCGCCCAAAAAAAGGATAATGATTGGATCAGCCAGCGTGGATATAAATTCTGTGTATGGCAGCGGAGTGTAATCACCAGATGAGTAATTGATAAACCCCTCGGCACTCAATAACGTTACCTGAGAAAAGATCACCAGTATCGATGTGGAGTAGATTGGAATTGTTTCAAACATCCAGAAGACAGCAGCCATTAAAAAAATGCTCATAGCAAGATGCCCTGCTAATGAAAGGCCCGGAAATGTAACAATCAATGGAATTGCAAAACCCGTAAGCCCAAGTATAAGTCCGGTTAGTTTAATTTTAGACATTATATAATCAGCCTCTTTTGATTTAATTATTACAGAACATATAAGTTAACCAAAAGTAACATCAGAATTGTAAGAATTTTTTAAAAAAGCGCTTCCTAAACACAAGTTTTTTATAGGATTTTTGGAGGCGCTTCCATCATACACGTTGCTCCTTTAGTTCGTGCATGCAGCCAATCGATATAACCTTTTTATTCCCTGAACTTGAGGGCTATTCTACCTACTTTCAATGAATCAATAAAAATATTGCTACCTTTCAGCCCGGATTATTTTCCGGAATCAAAATCGATTTTTGCAGTAATTTTTTGATACTGCCTCAGGTTTTAAACTCAACCAGAATATGTTCAAGTTTTTTAAGCGATGGTTCCCCGGCCGGGATGAGGTCAGCAAGCCGAAGTCGGCGGTCACACAGGCTGTGGCCATGCTCCGCCGGGAATACGAAGGAAAACCGTTCAATGAAAACAATGTAGATCCCAACCCTGTCAGCCAGTTTGCCACCTGGTTTGAGGTGGCCGTAAAAGCTATCAAATTTGACCCGAATGCCATGATTCTCTCCACCGTTGACCCAAACGGACAGCCATCTTCGCGAACCGTGCTGCTGAAAGGCTTTGATAAAGAGGGCTTCATTTTTTACACAAACTATCGGAGCAGAAAAGCAAAACATATCGAACAAAACCCGAATGTTTCTCTCACATTTTACTGGCCCGATCTGGTTCGGCAAATTCATATCGAGGGAGTTGCTAAAAAAATATCGGCCGAACAATCTGACCAATATTTTGCTTCCCGTCCCGATTCGAGCAAACTCAGTGCCTGGGCATCTGATCAGAGCCATCCGATTTCATCGAGAAAAGAGCTTGAAAACAGGCTGAAAACGATCGAAAAAAAGTTTTCTGGCGGCACCATTCCGCGGCCGCCGCACTGGGGAGGGTTTTGCGTTGCACCGCACCGCATCGAATTCTGGCAGGGGCGCCTGAACCGGCTTCATGACCGAATAGCCTATCAAAAAGAAAACGGAAAGTGGAAGATGGAGCGGCTTTCTCCCTGATCACTGCTTAATAAAAAAGCCCTGTTTGAACCAACCAGGGCTTTACCATGCGTAGCTGAAGAAGTTTTCAGGACACGGAAAATGGCTCCATGATGTTTGCATTCCTGTCGAAATAGAGAACCTTTCCTTTTCCCTCTTTTTCAAGAATTACCTTGTACTCGGTGGTTTTCGGGTCAAAATTACGGACGGTTTTTTCGTTTCCGATCATTTTCCACTCTTTATGCTCTCCCGTTGCAAGATACCGGTTAATTTTACCCGGAAGCGGTACGTTTATCTGAACAAGATGCCCTTTTACAAGATTACCGCGTTCATCATACTCTGCAAAAACACGTTCATTCTCCGAAGATCCGGTTAAAATATAGCGGTCGGCATACCACCGGTGATCAAAACGGATATTTAATCCGGAATTTTTGACCTCGGGATCGTATCTCAAGCAGTTAATGTCTGCAAAGCAGTTGTAGTTCGACTCGCTGATCACCAGAGATTTTTGTTCGTCCTGATCTGTTTTTGAATGATCAATATCTTTTGCATAAAGAGTCCCGGAAAAGATAACGATCATCAAAAAAGCCAATAAAATATTTGGATAGGTTGTTGATTTCATAATGATTCCTCGTTTTTATTTGAAGTAACTTTCAAAGAGAAGCAACCCTTGCTTCTGGTTAGCAAGACGACCCATCTTTTTCAAAAGTTTCAATATGTCAGCAAATTTTTTTGATTTATTTCGAATCATAAACAAAGCCAAATTAATTGTTTAACCCTTTTGATACGGGAACTTTTTTGGAAAGTTATCTGCTGGCGGAATCGCAGGGAATGGGCATGCATCACTGAATACAACCCTCCCACAATTAGAAAGGGGGTACAAACGGGTGCTTGCGGCAGGATGCATCACGATGGTTCTTTCTGTCTGAAAACAGCTTTTTTTAAGAGCTGACCAGATTCAATTTGGCAGTCCTTTTACATCCTAAATTTTTAGCGCCGCCCGGTTAATTGTCATATCAAAAAAGATCTCTGAGGAACCCTTCGATTTCATCCAGAATTCCGGAACCACCCTCTTCTACCAGTTTATTGCGCGCCTGGCTTTCAATTTCGGAAAGCAGTTCATCGAACAGGATTGTCATAGTGGCTTCAAGATCGTTGTTTACATCTCGGCCGATGTCTGTCTGCTCAAACCGTTCCAGGGAAACATGCACAGGTTCCATATTCTCCATCGGCACCCGGATTTCCAGTTCGGTGTTTTCCATCAGCAGCCGCTCAATAATGATTTGCCGCCCTTCAACACCGGTTTCATCCGGATCGGGTAGATTGCCTGCAAGCCTGCCAAGATTGGAGCCGCGTGCACTCAGCTGATAGAATAGTTCCAGTTCTTCAATTTCTAACAGGTTCACAATGACAGGACCAGACAGTAACGAACCCGCACTGACTTCTAAATTCATTGACGTAAACTGCAGTGCCGTACCTTCCTCAAATCCTTCCGGATTGGCAATGTGAAGCCCCTGAATAGATCCTGCTCTACCCAAAAGAGAGATTCGCACACGGTCAACCGTTACTTCCGTTTCCAACAGTTCACTGGATAGATCTTCAATGTTCGATTTTACGATACTGTCGAGCGTAAACGTTAAGATCACAGCCGCTGCGATCAGCACACCAAAAGTGATCACCAAAAATTTCAAAAACAGATTTTTCATTATTCAGGTATTGAGTTTAATGGATTTTTTAAATCAGGTTCTTTGTTGATTTTCACAGGCACTGGATACAAGATACGGGATGTTTTTGATGCCTGTATCCCGATTCGCGCATCCCACATCCACACTAACAACTATAGAGTCTTTAAAACTACACTACCCGGTACGAAATAGTTTTCAATAAATAGTTATTTTGTTTTTCCGGCAAGAGCCTGGCAATAAACTTCGTAAGTTCAAGATAAACCATTTGTCATTATTTAATAATGGCTTAAAATGCCGATTGTTCCGATCAACTTTAAATTTTGACTGCATTGACTGAGATCCACCAAAAACCACCCATCGCAGCAATTGCCACTCCCGTGGGAGAGGGGGGAATTGCCGTGATCCGCGTATCAGGTAAAGGGGCCATTGAAAAAGTTCAGGGCTGTTTTAAGGGAAAAGATCTGGCCAGTGCAGACAGCCACACCGTCCACTTCGGGCGAATCATCAAAGAAGACGGGCGTGTGGTGGATGAAGTGCTTGCAACGGTGTTTCAATCCCCAAGGTCGTACACGGGCGAGGATACGGTGGAGATTTCCTGCCACGGAGGTGTGCTGGTTACCCAGTCTGTATTGGAAACCATTCTTGAACAAGATGTGAAACCGGCCGAACCCGGCGAATTTACCCAGCGGGCATTTCTGAACGGTAAGCTGGATCTGGACCAGGCCGAGGCTGTGGCTGACCTGATCCATGCCAAAAGCATTAAAGCGGTGGATGCTGCCCACCAACAGCTTGAGGGACGGTTGGGTGAACACATCAAACAGTTCCGCCAACAGATTATCGATGCCACGGCCATGGTAGAGCTGGAACTCGATTTTATTGAGGAGGATGTGGAGTTTGCCGACAAAGAACAGCTTCGGAATTTACTTGCCGAACTCGATGAAGAGATTGGCCGCCTGCTCGATACCTACGAAACCGGCCGGCTGGTGAAGGATGGGGTGAAAACGGTGTTTATCGGCCGGCCAAACGCCGGAAAATCGACCCTGCTGAATACACTTGTGGGGAGTGACCGTGCCATTGTTACAGAAATTGCCGGCACTACACGCGATACGATCGACGCCGACTGGAGCTACGAGGGCCTGCTTTTCAAACTGATCGACACCGCCGGGCTGCGCGATACCAAAGACCTGATTGAAGCCGAGGGAGTGAAACGCTCGCAAAAAGCATTCGAACAGGCCGACCTGGTAGTGTACCTGAAAGATCTCTCCCTGCCGATGGACGAAGAAGAACGAAAAGAGATTGCCAAATTCCAGAAACGGGCTTCAGAAACACCCTTTCTGCTGATCGGCACCAAACTCGACCTGCAACGTACACCAGGCAGTGGCGAAGATATCCCGAATCCTCGGGGCCTGTCCGGCACTCAAAGTTCAGAATTAGCAGAACAACGCCTTCAGTTTGATTTAAAAATCTCTGCCCTCGAAGAACAGAACATCAGCGATTTAAAAAAACTGATGAAGCAGCGCGCCCTCGAAAACAAGGATTATGACACCTCCAGCCTGCTGGTCACATCCTCTCGCCACCGCGATGCCCTGCAGAAGTCGCGGGAAAATGTGCAGCGAGCCATCAATGCCCTCGACCAGGGGCTTACCGGCGACTTCCTCTCTATCGACCTGCGCGCCGCCCTGAAAGAGCTGGGTGCCATTACCGGCGAAATTACGACCGAGGATTTGTTAGACTCTATCTTTTCGCGCTTTTGCATCGGTAAATAAAAAAACGTCAAAATCAAGACCCTTCTCGTCAAAACCTTGCAGAGTGCACCGCACTTTGACACTTTTGCCAGAATCTGAAATCCGGGTTTTACTTTTTAACCGCTGGGCGCCAAGCAGGGTAATAAACAGATAATACAGCAATCAAAAATCTTTGTGCATCATGAAAAACGGGTTAAAAAACTCGCGATCATTAATGAACAAAAAAAATGATGCCCACCGGAGGACCTATGAAAACTCCGGCAGACATCATATTGCGACTAAAAAGAGAGAGTTCAGAGTAGCATCAGATACAATGGCTTGATTTGTATGAGATACAGTTCTATCTGAACCTGTTTGCGGCCGCCCCGTGTTCGGAGCTTTTATTTGTAGTCACATTTCAGCCAATAAACGTTGTTCACGTTCTGCCTTGGAATCTGACGGGCCCAACCAATACCCCTTCAAACCCCAATCAGCAGAATGATGTTTTCTGTTATCGTTGACTCCTGAAGTTTCCCCCGAACACTGCTGACAGTTAGCCGGGTTGATTTCTTCAGGAGCCATGATAACATCACTTGCTTTCACTTGTACTTGCATTACCTCAGAATTACTGAAGCCGAAGCCACCACGATTCTGATTAACAGCCAGAAAAATCATAAAGACAAACACTGTGATGATAGCGAGTATCATCAGATATGTTGAATTCAATGTTTTCATGACTGCTCCGTGGTTGCAAAGTTGAATGATAACTTCTGCGACCAAACTACTTTTTTCCCGGAGAAATGCGTTATGCCTGTGTTACATGATGTTGTCGATATGTTACATTTTGCCTTTTATCGGGCTTAAAAGGCGATTTTTTATGTAACACAGGAGGAGATAACCAGTCAGGAACTCACTCCGTTCGTATGTTCTCAGGTGGGGATTAATTATTTGTTGTAATAAACTCGGTGGGAGTTTTATCGAAATTACTGCGGAAGGATTTTGAAAATTGGGCTACACTCCTGAACCCGGTTGAATAGGCAACCTCGCTGACGGTTCCCACCTGCTGTTGAAGCAGCTCTGCACCGCGCTCCAGCCGCATCCGCTTGATGAGCGAGCTCGGAGTTTCACCTGTCAGCTCTTTCAGTCGGCGAAAGAGGTGAGTTCGGCTCTGAAACATTTTTTCGGCGAGCTCTTCAACCGAAAAATTTTCATCATGCATATTCTGCTGTATGATCTGCCGCACCTGTTCCAGATACTGTTCATCCGCCGAATCCACCTCAACGGCATCGGGGTGCAGTTCTGTTTTCTCTTTGGAAGTGTGCCCGCCTTGACGTTTATAATATTTTTGTAGGCGCATCTGTCGATCAATCAAGTTGCTGACACGCAAAGTAACCTCTTCCATGCTGAACGGTTTTGTCAGGTAATCATCAGCACCGATGCCAAGCCCCTCCAGTTTGTCTTCGGCTTCAGCCCGGGCAGTCAGCAGGATAATTGGCAAAAAGTCGGTTTCCGGGTCGGAACGCAGATTTTTCAGCAGTTCAAATCCATCACCGTCCGGCATCATTACGTCGGAGATGATAATATCAGGAGGCAGTTGTTTAATTTTTTCAAGTGCCTGATTACCCGTAGCCGCCATCCGTACGTTGTAATCTTCTGAAAAATGCTCTCGTAAATAGTTACGGATATCCCTGTTGTCATCCACAATCAAAAGAGTTTTTCGGTCATCGTTTTCCGTATCCGAATCATCCTGATCCATCTCAACATTTTTGTCGGGCAGTAATTCCTCTTCTAATCCGGGTTCCTGATCAGGTAGCGGCAGGACTGTAGCGGTTGCTGAATCAGAGTCAGCCAGGGGCAGCCGCACTTCAAATAATGTTCCTTTCCCGGGCTCGCTCTCAACACGAATCCGGCCGCCGTGCTGCTCTGTAATCTCTTTCACCAGAGCAAGGCCAATGCCGGTACCCGGCTGCAATTCCGACTTTTCAGCCTGATAAAAACGGTCGAACAGCCGCGGGAGATGATCCGGATCAATCCCCTGTCCGGTATCTTCCACGATAACAACCGCAGTATCATGTTCTTTTTTAAGTGAAATAGTTACTAAGCCACCTTCGGGAGTGAATTTAAAAGCGTTTGAGAGCAGGTTTGAGATTACTTTTTCAAACTGTTCGGGATCAAACGGGGCGATAATCTCTTCATCGGGAATCTGAATGTTGAAAGTAATTTTGTAACGCTCGGAAGCTCCCACAAACCGGGAAGCAAGATATCGGAGGTACCGGTTAAGTTGTGCCGTTTCGGGTTTCAGTTTAAACAGGTTGGCTTCAAAGCGGGCGAGATCCAGCAATTGGGTTACCAGGCGCATCAGCCGTTTTGCGTTTCGGGTTGCCAGTTCTACCTGTGCTTTTCCCTCTTTGGTGAGTACTCCGTATTTGGGCTGAGACAGATTTTCGAGCGGGGCAATGGTTAACGTGAGCGGCGTGCGAAATTCATGGCTGATATTGGCAAAAAACCGGCTCTTTTCAGCATCGAGCTGCTTGAGTTTTTCGGCCTGGGCTTCGGTGATTTTTTTCTCCTTTTGCAGCTCTTTCGTGCGTTCATTTACTATCGTTTCGAGCTCAGCTTCGCGCTTTCTCATTTTGCGGCTACGGTAGCGGTCAATTCCGTAGATAAATCCGGCTCCGATAATCAGATAAAATGAAAACGCCCACCACGTGAGCCACCACGGAGGCAAAATGGAGAAGGAGTATTCACCCACTGAGCTGATGCGGCCATAGGTGTTTTGGGCACGAACCTGCATGGTGAAATTGCCGTGCGGCAGGTTGGTATAATCCCTGAAAGTTTCTGATGACCAGGCCGACCACTCATCATCAAAACCGGAAAGTTTGACCTGAAACTCTGTGTTTTGGACATCCTCAAAAAAATTGGTGCCAAATCTGAATCGCAGGTCGTTCTGTTGATAAGCGAGAGTGGCAGGGTTGAGCCCATTCCCGGGATTTCCTCCAAAAAGCAATTCGTCGCCCGTGGTAACAGTGCGGACAAATGCATCAAAATCTATTCCGTCGGGATAGCCAGAGCGACTGTTGAACCGGATCAGGCCGTTTTGAATTCCGAACCACACAATTCCGTCCTCTTCAGGATAAATCATTTGAGTGCTTGTATCGGGAATTCGCCCGAGTGCACCCTGATAGAGTGAATCGGGTGGATTGTTCAGGTTTTCCACAAATCCGTTTCCCAAGCCAGTGGCCACCCAATAGCGGCCATCGTCTGCTTCAGCCAGACGCGCAAAACTTATGGTACTCACTTCATCATCTGCCAGGGTGGCTAAATCAGGTGTGAACGGATTATCGGGATTCCAGGGATCGCGTGGTTTGTAAATTCCGGTATTGGTCAAGAATACAGCTTCCCCGTCAATTGTAAATACCTGAATGCTCACACTGTTGAAGTGTTCATCGATGTCAAAACGATCTATCCGGGGATCTTCGTTATCCATGCCGTCCATTTCAACCCGGATCAACCCCTGGAAATCAGTACCGATCCAGATCACTCCATGCTTATCCTGAATTACACCAAAAGCCTGTTCGGTGATGCCATCAACTTCGGTCAGTTTAATCCACTCTCCATTCCGGAATGTAACAAGTGCCAATCCGTCGATGTGGCCTAAAAGGATGATGTCTGGGTCATAATCAGATCGCGCAACGGAAATTGCCTCGAAATCAGGTATCACCGGTGTTGCAGATTGTGGGGTAACCTGCAGCAGGCCCGAGCTGGAGGTTAACAGCAGTCCGTTTTCAGTTAAGAGAAATCGTTGGTGATTGTTGGTGGTTCCCGGAATATTTGTGAAGCGGGCCGGATCTGATTGCGATGCAGATTCCTGCATGTAATATATGGTGGACGAAGAAGAAATGAAGAGTGTTCCGTTGTACCGTTCAATGCCTTGTATTGCAGAAGGTACGCCGAGGTGGCGGTCGAAATACGTGAGCGGACTGGAAATTTCAATTCGTGCCAGCCCGTTTGTGGTAGAAATCCAGAGATTGTTGAAACGGTCTGTGAATACGTTTGTAACCTGGTTGGTAGGAAGTTTTACCTGATCGTCAAATCTGCGAAGGATATTCCCCTGGTAATCTGATAGAATAACGCCGCCACGGATTGTGGCATGGGCATAACCCAAACCATCAATTTCTGTTGAATGATAAACACTCAACTCCTCCAGAACCGGGGCAACTTCGGTTTCAAGCGGTTCGAATCTGTTGCCGTTGTATGTAAAAGTGCCTTCGCGGGTTAC
>SL_3KL_010_SEDDRAFT_10005490_pt1 | contig 11359 bp, 9 predicted proteins | sample SodLakKL_010_SED_2_FD_10381 | JGI IMG/M metagenome (IMG submission 10381)
GCGCCCGAAAATTCAAAGAGTGGCTCCAGGAATTGAGATCCTTTCACCGTTTCGGTTTTCAGTTTTGAACGGTCGTATTCAGGAATAGTAAGGAAGAAATCCCAGTTTTCTTTCTCCTGTTCAAGAAGCGGGTCAATCGGGGCCATGTTGAGTGCTTTGCGGCCAACCTGCTTGCGGTCTTTGGCGGGGCATACCTCAACACAGAGCTCACAGCCGGTGCAATCTTCGGGTGATACCTGAATACTGATTTTGGTATTGTCCGGCCATTCTCTTCCCCTGGCATCCATATACTTGAACGTTTCGGGGGCGGCTTCAAGGAGTTCGCCGTCGAAAGCTTTCATACGGATTACGGCATGCGGGCAAACCAGCATACACTTGCCGCACTGAATACAGATATCGGGTTCAAGAACCGGAATCTCCTGCGCAATGTTTCGCTTCTCCCATTTTGTGGTGCCGGTGGGGAATGTGCCGTCTGCTTCGAAAGCGCTGACCGGGAGGTCATCTCCGTGGCCGGAAATTATTTCTGCAATCACTTTCTGTACAAATTCCGGCGCCTCTTCGGGTACAGGAGGCCGCATTTCCTGTTCGGAGTCGACCTTATCCGGTACTTCGATCTGATGCAGATTTTCGATGGAGTTATCTACAGCAGCGTAATTGCTCTGCAAGATTTTCTCTCCTTTGCTTCCATACGCTTTCTTAATGGCATCTTTGATGAGCAGAATAGCTTCTTCTTTATCCAGTATTTCGGAAATGGCAAAGAAGCATGTCTGCATAACTGTGTTGATTCGATTGCCCATTCCGGTTTCGCGGGCAACTTTATACGCATCGATACTGTACAGCTTTAGGTTTTTGTCGATGATCTGTTGCTGTACCTCTCTTGGTATCCGGTTCCATACTTCATCGGGCGGATAAGGTGCGTTGAGCAGGAAAGTAGCGCCGGGGCGGGCGTGTTTCAGCATATCAATCTTATCGAGGAATGTAAACTGATGGCAAGCCACAAAATTAGCCTTATCAATCAAATAGGCAGAACGGATCGGTTTAGGTCCGAAACGCAGGTGCGATACGGTGGTTGCTCCCGATTTTTTTGAATCGTACACAAAATATCCCTGGGCAAAAAAGTCGGTATTGTCCCCGATTATTTTGATCGAGTTTTTGTTGGCACTCACGGTTCCGTCAGCACCTAATCCGTAAAATAGTCCTTCAAAGATCTCTTCATCACTTTCCCAGGTGCTGCTGTTCAGGTCCAGGCTTGTGTGGGTCACATCATCATGGATGCCGATGGTAAAGTGGTTCTTTGGTTTCTCTTCTTTTAATTCATCAAAAATTCGTTTTACCATGGGTGGCGTAAACTCTTTTGATGAGAGGCCATATCGTCCGTTTACAACTTTTGGTTCTTCAGCAAATGTTTTCCACTTTTCGGTGCGGTTTTCATGCATTGTAGCCACAACATCATTATAAAGTGGTTCACCGGCACTTCCCGGTTCTTTGGTTCTGTCGAGCACGGCAATGCCTTTCACCGTTTCTGGCAGTGCCTGTATCAGGTGCTTCATGCTGAAAGGACGGAACAGACGCACTTTAATAAGCCCGGTTTTCTCGCCATTTTCGTTGAGTTTTTCAACCGTTTCGTGAGCGGTTTCAGCACCCGATCCCATCAAAATAATTACCCGGTCGGCATCTTCAGGGCCATAGTACTGGAACAGTTCATACTGCCGCCCGGTCAGTTCAGCAAATCGGTTCATCGCATTTTGGATGATGTCCGGGCAAGCCAGATAATACTTGTTTCCAGACTCACGTCCCTGGAAGAAAACATCGGGGTTTTGAGCTGTTCCGCGAATCACTGGCTTATCCGGAGTTAAAGCCCTGTTTCGGTGTGCTATCACCCATTCGTCATCAATCATTTTTCGCATCACTTCTTCCGGAACCTCATGAATTTTTTGAACTTCGTGCGAGGTTCTGAATCCGTCAAAAAAGTGGATGAACGGAATGCGTGATTCGAGTGTGCCTGCATGTGCTATCAGGGCCATATCCATAGCTTCCTGTACACTGTTTGAGCTGAGCATACCAACGCCGGTCATCCGCATGGCCATTACATCACTGTGGTCGCCAAAAATGGAGAGTGCATGCGTGGCAACCGTTCGCGCGGCAACGTGAACAACCGCGGGGGTTAATTCGCCGGCAATTTTGTATAGGTTCGGCATTTTGAGCAATAGTCCCTGGGATGCCGTAAAAGTTGTGGTTATAGCACCGGTCTGAAGGGCTCCGTGCATGGTACCTGCAGCACCGCCTTCACTCTGGAGCTCGGCAACTTCCGGGACGGTCCCCCAGATATTTTTTTTGCCGGCCATCGACCACTCGTCCGACCATTCTCCCATGGGAGATGCCGGTGTAATGGGGTAAATGGCAATTACTTCACTTAATTTATGTGCTATATATGCCGCAGCTTCATTGGCATCAATAGTTACTTGTTTGTTAGACATGTTATATCCTCCGGAAATTGATTGAATAATTCTTGCAAATTTTTATGAATCAGATACTTTATCTTTTTTTAGTGGTTTTTCAAGGCCAATTATGGGTTCTCCTTTTTTGATATCTTCAGCAATTCCTTCAAGTGTTTTGGTTTCAAAAAGATTAAATACACGTTTTCTGTGATCTGAGTATTCATCATGAATGGGACACGGATCATCGGGATTACAGGGTTTGTATTCTATACCACATTGGTCAAATATTTCAAGCCCGTCAATAACGTCCACTATTTCGATAAGTGAAATGTCATTAGCGGGCCTGCCAAGTTTAAAACCGCCGCTTGGACCTCTCATAGAAATCAGTAGTTTGTGCTTTACAAGCAACTGTAAAATTTTGCTGAGGAAATGTTTTGGAATACATTTTTCCTCTGCAATTTCACTTAAATCCACATTTCTTTCTTTGGAAGAGTGGTGTGCAATGTAAAACATTGCCTGTAATCCGTAATGACACGATGCTGAAAACATTATGGCCAGGTTAATCTGAAATCTGATGGCTGAAAGCTGGAAACGGTTAAATATTTAAACCGTGATACCTGCCTGAAGAGGCAAAAATCACACTTTTAAGCCAATTGCAGATATTTGGACAAAAAACTCTAATTAAAGGTAGTGAAAAAAAATATTAACTGGCAATTCGAAATGTTTCTCTGCGAAAGTTTAGACTGATTTTAGATAAGAGAAATGCTTTTTCATTATAGTCATGAATCATGACTCTCAAATATTTTTTTGGCTTTTGGTATTGCTGTGACAAGTCTTTTGATCAAGCACTCTGCTAAATGCAAAGAAGAAATTCGCAACAAAAATCATAAGACATTGCAGCGTTTGACAGGGTGTTTTTAAAAAAGGTTTAAATTGTGTCCTAAGATGTTTACAATCAAATGGATATTGTTTCTAACTTATCTTTGTGTGAGAAATGCAGGATAGAACCTTGTTGTAAAAGCTTTTATTTAATCGTTATTTTTTAATTCTGAAAATTATAAAATCAGAAAGAATTTGAGAGAAAGAATTATATTTTTGATGTTTCTGCTGTGTTCATTATTAATGGTAGGCAGCTCTAAAGTACCTGATAAGTATTCTGAAATAGACAGATTACTTTCTCAGCTCCACGATTATAACCTGTTAAACGGTGTTGTTCTGTTTGCAGATGGCGATGACGTGGTTTACAAGAGGGCATTTGGAAAAGCTAACTTCGAGTGGGACATTCCTAATTGTTTTGAAACACGCTTTCAGATCGCATCCATCACTAAAACATTCACCGCTTATTTAACCATTCTGCTGGCAGAGGAGGGGCTGCTTAGCCTTGATGATACCATCACCAAATATTTCCCGGATTATCCGGCTGAAACCGGGAACAGGATTACGATCGAACATCTTCTGGAACAATCATCGGGTATACCCGACTATTTAAATGACCCGGCCTTTTTACAGACAAATGCCCTTTTAGAACACGAGCCTTCAGAAGTTCTTGAATATTTTGCGTATTCGGAACTTGAGTTTGAACCGGGCACTGACTGGAATTATGGAAATTCGGGTTTTTTTCTGCTTGGTTTAATTATTGAAGAGGTTACAGGGATGTCTTATGAGGAGGCAATCGAAAAGTATATAGCAGAGCCTTTACAGTTATCAGATACCGGCTATGCTGACTCTTCTTCCATCATTGAGCGGCTTGCCACCGGTTATACACGAAATCCGATTGGCTATGAACGCTCACCGTTTATTCATTCCAGTGTAGGATTCTCTGCCGGTATGATGTATTCGACCGCAACGGATCTTTTTAAATGGTCACGAGCATTGTTTGGCGGAGATTTATCAGAAAGTGAAAACGTGAGAAGAATGGTCAGCCAACAAATTGAAGATTATGGTTATGGAATTTTTCTCGGAGAGCAGCGCATTGGAGACCGGACAGAATATGTAATCAGCACTTTTGGGAATATGCCGGGCTATTCTTCGCATCTCTCCTATTTTGCAGACAGCGATTACACATTAATCATTATGGACAACACACAACAGTGCACAAACAGCATCTACTTTACAATTCGGGATGTGTTGTTTGAACAAATTCCAAAAGTTGTTCAGGAACCCGGATCTACTATTTTGGCAACAATAATTGAAGAAGAGGGGATAGAAGAAGCCGTTGAGTATTTCTGGGAATTAAAAGAAATCCGTGCAGGTGAGTGCGATTTTAGCATCCAGGAGTTTATACAGCTCAGTGATTTTTACCTGGAAAGAAATAAAACTGAAACTGCGATACAAATTCTTGAATTGGGTGCCGCCGTGCATCCGGGCAGTTCAATCATCCGAGACCAATTGCGCAGCCTGACTGATTAGATTCGTTTAGTAGTTTAAATCAGATCTGTCCATTAGTGCCCAAATGAGGGGCTACACCATTGGAATTATGAACCGCTCCCTCCTTGTCCCGACGCAGTTCAGTCGGGATAGGGAGGGCTGGGGTGGGTCCGAAAAGGCTGGGAACTCATCTGTCATTGGTAGGCGAACCTATCCGCCGTACAAGACTTTGGAAGGTGGGGGGAGTGAGTGAGTGGAGGGATCTCCTTTAAAAAAACGAAATCATCTGACTGGCAGGCTATCATGGAATGGACATCCATTTCATGAAAATAAGTGCTATTTTTCTCACTAAAGAATTCAACGGGTAAATTAAATTTTTCTCAAAAATTTTAACAACGAAATTGATACAGGATGTTTTACGATTACAGATGCACTAAGTGTGAAGATATTTTTGAAGTAAAGATGTCACTCTCTGAGAAGGAAAATGGTGCTGCAGTTGCGTGCCCAAATTGCGGTTCGAATGAAACCAGGCAGATGATCAGCGCACTGAATATCGGGGGTGGATCATCGTCGCCGGGTAAACCGGAAAATGCTCCAGCACCTTCGTGCTGTTGCGGCCCTTCCGGTTGTTCAATTAACTAAAATACTTCTATTTCCGGTACAGCCGGCTGGCTGCCCATTATACATCCTCATTTTCTGTAGAATCAGAAATTCTTTTCTCCACCAATGCGGAAAAAGAATTTTCAAAAAAAGTATTACAGAATTTTATGTGAAACCCTGATAATTTGACCAGAACAGGTCATAATTAAAAATTTTATCTTCTGCAGGATTAATAATCAGGGGATATTGGGATCTATTGTTTATAGTTTTTTTAATTAACTATATTTCGTACAAATACGAATTAAATCTTTTCTCATGGATGTTGTAGACAAACCGTATACAGAGCGGCAAAAATTAATCGCAAAATTTTCAAACGCTCTTGCTAATCCTGTCAGGGTAGCAATTCTTGAGTTGCTGTCGACAGACAAATGCTGTTACCATAGAGAGATGTTTTCACATCTTCCGATAGCTAAAAGTACATTATCTCAACATTTAAAGGTGTTAAGTGATGCCGGACTTATTCAGGGAGATGCCGATCCGCCTAAAACAAAATACTGCATCGACACCGAGAATTGGGGGCTTGCCAAGGGACTGTTTCTTGGATTTTTTGATCGCTGATTCTTTCAAAATATGTTCGTATTATTACGAATTATTCGTATCTTTACGAATAACTGAGATAATTAACTAAACAGTGAATTGATATGAAAAAAATTAAAGTGTTGGGGCCGGGCTGCAAGAAATGCCAAACAGCCTACAATAATGCCATGGAGGCAGTTAGACAGGTTGATGTAGAAGCCGATGTAATCAAGATAGATGATATCGAAGAAATGATTAAGTACAATGTTCTGGCAACTCCGGTACTGATCATTGACGAAGAGGAAAAAGTAGCCGGAAGAGTGCCACAGGTAAAAGAAATAAAAGAGCTTTTGATCGCTCAGTAAAACTAATTTCAAAGAGAGATTTAAAGTTTGATAGACTTTTATGTCAGGATGATAATTAATCATGTTCGAGTGGACACAGAATTTTGCTGACTGGATAGTATACTCCGTTCTGAAAATTGAGGCTGAAACAGCAGTAGGTTCAGCTCTGAATTTCTTTATTTATGATACGATCAAAATCCTGATCCTCCTGTTTTTGATCGTGTTTATCATGGGTATTGTTAACGCTTATTTTCCTGTTGACCGTCTCCGTGATTTTCTCACAAATAAAAAATTGTATGGGCTGGAATACTTTTTTGCCGCTCTCTTTGGTGCTATCACCCCGTTTTGTTCCTGCTCATCCGTTCCTCTATTCATCGGTTTTGTGAGGGGAGGTATTCCGCTGGGAGTAACGTTTGCGTTTCTGATAACATCGCCCCTGGTGAATGAAATTGCCCTGGCAATGTTTTTGGGTATGTTTGGTGTTAAAGCTACATTGATTTATGCAGGCTCAGGAATTTTGCTCGGAACAGTGGGTGGTTTCGTTTTGGGAAAAATGAATTTGGGGCACCTTTTAACAGAATGGGTGCGAAATATTCTTGAGAATGCGCAGAAAGTTTCTGAAGAATTTGAACAGAAAAAGCTGAGTTTTTTTCAGCGGTTGCCTTCAATTACAAGAGAGGCATGGCAGATTGTGAATGGTGTTCTCGTATATATTCTCATCGGAATCGGAATTGGAGCATTTATGTATGGCTATGTTCCGGAAAATTTCTTTGAAACCTATTTAGGCGGTGGCGACTGGTGGACGGTTCCGGCTGCGGTAGTACTTGCCGTACCTATGTATGCCAATGCGGCGGCTATAGTGCCCGTTATAGAAGTGTTTGTAATAAAGGGAGTGCCGCTGGGAACAGCCATTGCTTTTATGATGGCAACAATCGGGCTTTCTTTACCCGAAGCTACACTGCTGAAAAAGGTAATGACATGGAGGCTGATAGCAATCTTTTTCGGGGTTGTGACCGTCTTTATCATTTTTTCAGGATATATTTTCAATATCCTGTTGTAAATTGCAGAGCCTGTTTTTTACGACTGGGGATAACTACAAAATTCTGTTTTAATGGATTGAAAATATCACCGGCCGGTTCTCTTCAGGCTGATAATGCTCTTGCCGTGTTTGGCATCTTCTACAAGTTCGAGGAGTGATTTGTTTTCAAAGAGATTTCGCACATTATTTCTCACATTCTTGTATTCGTCATGAATAGGGCAGGGGTTATCATCGTCACATTCCTTGAAACCAATTCCACACTTTGTGAAAACTCCCATACCGTCAATGGCATCAATAATCTCGATAAGCCGGGTATCTTCAGGTGTGTTGCTTAATCTGAAACCACCGGAAGGCCCTTTTGTGGAAATCAACAACTTTTTTTTCACCAAGAGCTGTAAAATCTTACTTAAAAAGTGTTTGGGTATATCCTGCTCCTTGGCTATTTGAGTCAGATCAATATTTTTTTTTCCATCGTGGTGATAGGCGATATAAAGCATAGCTTGTAATCCGTAATGGCAGGAAGTTGAAAACATTTGGCACTTTTGATTAGGTTTCAGGTTAGTCTATAAATCGGATAAAGTGATTCAATACTCTTAAATCATATTATAAGATATAAAAAAAAGGGCTAAAATCCGGGCATTCTAAAAACACAACTTTCGCAGTTGCACTTTAACTCTAAGCAAATAAGCATCTTGAGCGTTTTTTTTCGCGGAGCCTGTCCAAAAAGGGCGCTCAACAAGATATAATAACTACGATACCGTCATGCCGGACACCGATCCGGCATCTCCTGCTTTTATCAAAGAGAGGAAATCCCGTATCGGGTACGGGATGACGCCCTTTTTGGACAGGCTCGCAGAGTTGAGCTGAGTTTGTCGCTGATTACCGCAGTATTTCATCTAACATTTGCGACGGAAAATCCCAATTGCAATAGTTGAGTAACAATAACAGGCGAAAGGACGCAGGTGTGGCCACAATAACTTAAATATCCAGTGCTATTTGCCGGACTTCCTCAGCAAGTTTCGTACAATAGTTTACCTTTTCCAGGTTTGTGCAAAGCACAATTTCCTCATCGTCTTTATTCATCAGGTCGTTACATTTACAGTCTATACTCGAGAAATCAAGATTTTTGATATCATCGTTATATTTGCTGCAAAATTCGATCAGTGTTTCAATGGTACCATCTTCCTGAAAGCTGTCCTGATGTTTTTCCGCATAAATATTCGCCAATCCTTCGAGATAATGGTATAGAGACCTGCGGGTTGAGGCACATGCTGAAAAACTGACAACATCTGTAGATGGCTTATATAATTCCTGCTTTGCATGGTTCAGCTCTTCTGTGGCTTGTTCAAACAATTGTTTCGCTTTTGATTTACTCATGGCTTCCGGGTTTTAAGTGTTAAAAACTTGTATTGATGAATGTTATTCGGTTTTAAGATCATAGTTGTCAAATATCTGAATCGGTAACCTTACATTCCAAACAAGTGGATCGAATTTCTTGCAAATTCCAAAACAGGTGCGAAGTAAATACCTAAAAGTAAAGTAGGTATCAACAGGGCTAACAATATAACGTTTGACCATACATTGAATTGGAGTGGATCGTTTCCGGATTCAGAACCATAAAAATACATGTTTCGAACCACGCGGATATAATAAAAAAGTGAAATAACGGTGGTGATACCGGCTATGACGACTAACCAAATCCATCCTGCACTGACAGCTGCTCCAAAGATATAGAGTTTGGCAACAAATCCTCCGGTGGGAGGGATGCCTGTAAGCGACACAAGAAAAATGGTGAGTGCCACACCCTGTAAAGGCGCCCGCTTTCCGAGGCCTTTGTACTTTTCGATCGATTCCGAACCAATTTTGTTTGAAAAAAGCATGGCCACATAAAATGCTCCGAGGTTCATAAATAAGTAAATGAACAGATAGATCATAACTGAGGTCAGGCCTTCTGCGGCAAGTATCACCACTCCCATTAAAATATAACCGGCATGGGCAATACTCGAGTAAGCCAACATCCGTTTGATATTATCTTGCCTGAGAGCCGTCAGGTTTCCGACAATCATGGCCAGGGCTGCCATCACACCTAACAGCAGATTCCAGTGTATGCCTTCAACACCCTGCCATGCACCAGTAGCCGAAATACCGCCTGCATCGGCAAAGCTTATGGAGAAGAACCGGATCAATAGCCCGAAAGCAGCAATTTTTGAAGCTACTGCCAGGATTGCTGCAATGCTGATCGGGGCGCCTTCATAAATATCAGGTGCCCAGAAATGGAATGGCACAACCGCTATTTTAAAGCCCATTCCCACAAGGATCATCAAAACGGAGATATTCAGGATTAGTGTTTGATCGGTTCCTGCTGCAAGAGCTTCATTAATGCCATAAATGTCAACAGCGCCGGTAGTGCCAATCAGCAGTGAAAATCCATAGAGCATCACTCCGGATGATACGGCCCCGTAGATGATGTATTTCATCGAAGATTCGGACGACCGTTTGGAATGCTTGGTGAAACCCACAAGCACGTAAGAGCTGAGGCTGGTGAGTTCAAATGCAAGGAACAGCATCAGCAGATTGGTGGAGCTGACCATCAGCATCATGCCGAGCATCATGCCGGCAAGCAGCATATAGTATTCTCCGATGCGGTTCATATACTGATCAAGTTCGCGGCTTTGAACGGAGAATAATATCACAAAAATTCCTGCCAGCAGCAGAATCAGTTTAAAGAACAGTGAAAACGGGTCGATGGCGATCATATCAAAAAATACCGACTCGTTTCGCCCAACCTGAAGCAACAGTGTGAATCCGGCTAAAACAAATCCACCCAGTAAAATCCAGCCGGTGGTGTGACTTTCTTTTTTTGTCAGCAGGTCAGCCACAATAATCACACAGAGAGTGACAGTAACGATAATCTCCGGATAAAACTGGGTTATGCTATATAATGTCTGTTCAACCATAATCAGAAAATGAATCTAAATTGAGATCGGTTAACGGTTTGCCGGTTTTCAGCTCTGACATCTCTCATTCTATTATCCTCCGGAGTTCATGAATTCCACAAGATGGCTCAGTGAAGCGTTCATCAGTTCGATGGCCGGTGCAGGATAGACACCCAGCAGAACGATGAGAATAATAAGCGGGACAAAAGCCAGGTATTCTCTCAGCGTGAGATCGCTCAGATCCGACATTTTTTCCGGGGTTTTGCCCAAAAATACCCGCTGGATGGTCCAGAGTATATAAGCCGCCGTGATAATAATTCCGGTTACGGAAATAATGGTAATCCATTTGTAGGCTTCAAAAGCACCGAGGAACGAGAAGAGCTCGCTCACAAATCCGTTCAAACCGGGGAGGCCGAGTGCGGCGAACATCCCGATCATGGCAAGGCCGGTATATTTCGGCATTTGATTGGCTATTCCGCCAAAGTCGTAGAGTCCCCGCTTTTTTGTTCTGTCGTAAAGAACGCCAACGGCGAGGAAGAGCACGGCTGTAATAATTCCGTGATTGAACATCTGAAGAACTCCGCCAACCATTCCCTGAGTGTTGAGTGCAGCAATGCCAAGCACCACAATTCCCATGTGACTGATGGAGGAGTAGGCGATGAGTTTTTTGAAGTCGTCCTGCGCCATCGCACAAAGTGCGCCGTAGATAATGCTAATCATCGCCAGGACTGCCATAAAGTAGATGAAGTAGATGGTTGCATCCGGGAAAATCGGGAAGTTGATGCGGAGCAGTCCGTACGTTCCGAGCTTCAGCAGGATACCGGCAAGAATAACACTGATGGGCGTGGGTGCTTCCACGTGGGCATCGGGCAGCCAGGTATGGAACGGGAAAAGTGGAATTTTAATGGCAAAGTTAATAAAAAGTGCCATCCAGGCAACGTATCGCCAGGTTGTATCCACTCCGGCCAGAAGCCCGCCTTCTACATAATTTGCGGGATTCATCATGTGCAGAATGTTGAATGTGTGCACGGATTGTCCGGTTGCCGGATCGGTGTAAGC
>SL_3KL_010_SEDDRAFT_10005492_pt1 | contig 11358 bp, 7 predicted proteins | sample SodLakKL_010_SED_2_FD_10381 | JGI IMG/M metagenome (IMG submission 10381)
CGATAAAGCCAAAGAAGAGATGGAGTCAGACATTCCTGTAAAAAGAATGGGCAAGGCAGAAGAGTTGGCATCACTTGCGGCCTGGCTGCTCTCCCCTCACAGCGGATATGTAACCGGTCAAACAATCAGCCACGACGGCGGTGCCATTTCGGGGCTTTTCGGGTGATATAACGCAAATTCCATCAAAAATTTACAATATTTTATCTATTATGAATTTCATTCAGAAAGAGTTTACCCTTCCATCTAAATCCCGGGGTTTTCATTTGGTTACACAGGAAATACTGAATCAGATTCCCGAACTGAGTGATGTAAAAAAAGGCATCGCTCACATCCACATCAAACACACCAGTGCCGGACTGACGATCAATGAAAATGCCGATCCGTCCGTACGCCGGGATTTTGAAACTCATTTTAACCGGATGGTGCCCGAAGATGCCACCATGTTTGAGCACAATTACGAGGGGCTCGATGATATGACCTCCCACATTAAAAGCTCTATTTTGGGGCATTCTATAACCATACCGGTTACTAACGGCCGGTTTAATCTCGGAACCTGGCAGGGAATTTATCTTTGTGAACACCGTAACCACGCCAAAGCCAGGAAAATTATTGTAACGGTGATGGGTCAAGATTAAATTATACTCTAAAGTATTGTCTTTCTTGAGTTTTTTAAGCTTCACGGAGAAGGGGGATCCGCTCTTTCATAAATATCAGATTATTTCATCCTGATTTAACATCAAGAGATTAACATAACCATATGGGCGCCATTTTCCTGAATAATTTTTAAAATTTTTGACGGTGCTAATAATGGAAACAAAAGGTGGTTCTTATGAAGAATTATATACTACGAGTACTCTTTTTATCTCTTTTTAGTTTTCCAACCATCCTTTTTGCACAAGAAGGAAATGGAATTATCTCACTTTATGAAGGCAGCAGCGTGCAATTTGATGACCTGATCGGGTTTGAAGAATTTCCCGTTGTGATGGATAATTCAACTGTTACGATTGTTGATGGAATCATACGGCGCCAATTCTGCAGGGCACCGGAGGGCCGTTCTCCGCTTGAAATCATGAGAAATTATGAAGCAACAATTCAGCAGATGAATGGAGAAATCCTTTTTAGAAGCAGGGAACCGGGCTCTGTTGAAATTGATGGAAATGAACTTCAAACTATCCTTGCCGCTCACAGGCCGGAAAGAGGGCTAGCTGCCAACGTGATGAGCTATACCCGTTTTTACCTCAACTGGACTGATGTTATGACTGCCAGAATTTCAATGGGTGCCAAAGATGCCTATGTGATTATTGTAGCAGGCAGAGGTGAAGCCGCAGCGCGTCAACAGGACAGAACCTTTTATGAGCTCATCACCATAGAAGTTGAACCCATGGAACTGGGAAAGGTAACGATGGATGCCCTGCAACAGGGCCTCGCTGCACAAGGCCGGGTAGCCATCTACAATATTTATTTTGATACCGGAGAATCAACCCTGAAGCCGGAATCCTTCGACGCGCTTGACACCATTGCCGAATTTCTTTCACAAAATTCAACCAAACTGTTTTTGGTAGTGGGCCACACCGATAATGTTGGCAGCTATGAAATGAATCTTGAACTATCTGATGCCAGAGCAATGGCCATTGTTGATATGCTGATCAATGAATATGAAATTGAAGCTGAACAAGTTACGCCGGTGGGAATTGGCCCCGCAGCTCCGTTGTCAAGTAACTCTACAGAAGAAGGACGGGCTCGGAACAGGCGTGTTGAAATTGTTGAAATGTAGTTGTTTCTGCTCGTACAAAGTTGTATTAATTTATATAAAACGAAATCAGCAGAAAAAAGTATATTTATACAAAAAAAAATTACCGAGGATAACATGAAGAACTTAAATAAAATGGATGGAATAACCCGGCGCAAATTTTTACAAACCGGTGCAACTTTCGCTGCATCTGCAATGCTGGCAGGATTTGGTGCATCAAACGTATTTGGCGCTGCAAACAAATATTTAGTTAGTCCTTCAAGCCAAATTGTTACACTCAACAACGGTGTACAAATGCCTATTCTCGGATTTGGAACCTTGTACCTGACCGGTTCAGTTGGCGAGAAATGTATTGCGGATGCAATTTCCGTTGGATATCGTCTTTTCGATACGGCTACGATTTACGATAATGAAGATGCCGTTGGAGCAGGAATTAAACGCAGCGGAATTAACAGAGAAGAACTTTTTGTGACATCAAAAGTATGGGTGGATGATTATGGATTTGAAAATACAAAAAAAGCATTTGAGACCTCTCTGGAAAAATTGGGGGTGGATTATTTAGATCTTTATCTGATACACAGGCCCCGTGGTGATGTAAAAGGAACCTGGAGAGCGATGGAAGATTTATACCGGGAAAATAAGATCAGGGCAATTGGAGTCAGCAATTTTGAACCTGACCAGCTCACTGAGTTAATTGAATACTGTGAAATAAAACCAACAGTCAATCAAATAGAAACCCATGCATTCTTTCAGCAGCCCGGAGCTCATGAATATTTGAATCAACATGATGTGCAAATGCAGGCCTGGTCTCCTTTTGCGCAAGGCCGAAATGGACACTTTACAAATGAGACACTTGCGGAAATCGGAGAAAAATATAATAAAACCAATGCGCAGGTAAGTTTAAGATGGCATTATCAGAGAGGCATCGTTACAATCCCGAGAACATCCCAAAAAGCTCATATGATAGAAAACCGTAATATTTTTGATTTTGAGCTTGATGAGTCTGACATGAGAACCATCGCCCAGCTGGATCTTAATACCACCCAATTTCCCGAGTGGGAATAACCCGCCGATTCTGTATCGGGGAATTCAAATTTTCTATACACCGGGGTTAATTTTTACCGAAGTTGCATTTGTATGCCAAAGCCCTGTGTACAGAGTTTTGGCCTGATATCGTTACGTATCAAATAATCTCATTTCGCTTTATTTGATGCAACAAACCGTACAGTTTGTATCAAACAAAATAAGCAATGAAAGAGAAATGTGGAGGCCGGATAACCTGGTTCAATATCGGACTGAGAAATTATCCCAAAACTTTGGTGGAAAATGAGTCATAAAATGGGGTAAGTCCCAACAATGTCGTACGCTTCCTTTAATCTGAATGAGACTTATTTCAATAACCCTTAATTTTAGTGCAATCCCGTCCATAATAATTCGTAGTTTTGGAGCCGTTTAGCAGAAGAAAGAAGTAATCCCGACAGATGCAAAAATTTACACTACAACCTGATTCATCAAACCCGGAAAATAGTACCGATTTTATAAATGAACTAAACGAACAACAACGCAAAGCAGCCTCTCACGTGAAAGGCCCGCTGCTGATTGTTGCCGGGGCCGGGAGCGGTAAAACCCGTGTACTTACCTACAGAATTGCCTATCTGCTGCAGCAACATCACGCCATGCCGCACAATATTTTGGCGCTTACATTCACCAACAAAGCTGCCCGGGAAATGCAGGAACGCATCGCCAGTCTGATTGGAGACAAAGCCACAGGCCTTTGGATGGGCACATTTCATTCCATATTTTCAAAAATATTGCGGTTTGAAGCAGAAAAAATCGGATTTTCCTCAAATTTTTCGATTTATGATACCAGCGACTCTGAGAATGCCATCAAGCTGATTTTAAAAGAGCTTGGTTTTGATCCGAGAGAAATAAAACCGAAAACCATACAACGAAAAATCAGTGATGCAAAAAATCAATTAATTCTGCCGGATACCTACAAAACCAAATTTGTGCACAGCACGCTGGACGACATTACCGCACAAGTTTATGATGTGTATCAAATCCGCATGGAACAGGCCAACGCAATGGACTTCGACGACCTGCTCATCAAACCGATCAAACTGTTCAACGAACATCCTGATGTGCTTGAAAAATATCAGGATAAATTTCGGTATATTTTGATTGATGAGTATCAGGACACCAATCACGCCCAGTACAAAGTTACCAAACTGCTGGCCGATAAATACCAGAACATCTGTGTTGTGGGTGATGATGCACAGAGCATCTACTCATTTCGCGGAGCCGATATTTCGAATATTCTGAATTTTAAATCGGATTACGAAAATGCCGTAGAAATTCCGCTGGAACAGAACTACCGTTCCACTAAACTAATTCTGCAATGCGCCGATTCAATCATCAAAAAAAATGAGAAGCAACTCCAAAAAACACTTTGGACGGATAACGATGACGGGAATACCGTTACCCTGCTCGAAAACTTTGATGAACGCGACGAAGCAAACCGGATAGCCAATTACATTAAAGACTTAAAATTGCGGAAGGGCTATGCATTCAACGATTTTGCCATTCTGTACCGCACCAATTATCAGAGCCGGATTTTTGAAGAATCGTTCCGCAGAAAAAATATCGATTACCAGCTTGTGGGTGGGCTTTCTTTCTATCAGCGCAAGGAAATTAAAGATGTGATAGCCTATCTGACACTTCTGGTAAACCCGGAAGATGAACAGGCGCTGCTGCGAATTATCAATGAACCGAGCCGGGGAATCGGGAACAAAACGCTCAATGATATACTGAAAAAAGCCCGGACTGAACGCCGGAGTGTATGGAGTATCATCAACGATGTGGAATCGTACGATTTTTACAAACCGGCAAAAGCCCGAATTGGCAGTTTTGTGGAGATGATTGATGCGTTGAGAACTCAGCTTGCAACTGGAACATCTATTCTGGAAGTCACCAAAAAAATGCTGGAAATGAGTGGCTACATGAAAGCTCTTGTGGAAGAAAACAGTGCACAGGCACTCACCCGAAGAGATAACGTGCTGGAACTGCAAAATGCCATTGCCTACTATCAGCAGAACACAAAAAAACCGAATCTCGCTTCATTTTTACAAGAGATTACGCTGATTACCGACTCGGATAAATATGATGAGAACATTCCGGCCGTTACCCTGATGACGGTGCACGCCTCAAAAGGACTGGAATTTCCGGTTGTGTTTATTGTTGGCCTGGAAGAAAACCTCTTCCCCATGGGAGCACGAGACGGCGAGGAACCCAACATTGAAGAGGAGCGCAGACTTTTTTATGTGGCCATTACCAGGGCACAAGAGCAGTTGTTTCTCAGCCACAGCAAAATGAGATTTAAATTTGGAGAAGAGCAACGACAGGCGCGTTCACGGTTTTTGGACGAGGTGGATCCCGGGGTTGTTCGCACGGAAACCGGAGCCACCATACGTCAGAATAATCATCAAAAAAATGACGATGACAACTCCAGCAAAATTGAATATGATTGGAAAGAGCCGCTTCAATCTGGCAAGCCTTCAAATAGTAACATCACCTATGAATATGAATACGACGACGATCCCTTCAGGCCGGGAGTTCACGTACTGCATCCCGTATTTGGACCGGGAAAAATCGTGCAGCGCAACGGCTCAGGCAGAGACAGCAAAGTGGTGGTGTTTTTTAAAAAAAGAGGGCAAAAAACCCTGATGCTCCGTGCAGCAAAGCTTAAAGTAATAACCGGTTAATGTGATGCCGAACATTATTATATTTTATCAATCTGCTTCTTGTTCAATCTACAGAAAATGTTGAATACAGCGAACAAGCACCCGGGCATCTATACTGATTGATGATGCAACTATTGCTTAACAAAAAAATACTTTTTGATCAATCGGGCACAAAACGGTTTTTGTCCTTGTTGGTCATTTTCTTTTTGGGATTTACATCGGGTTTAAAAGCGCAGATTTCATTTTCAGCCGAAAGTATGGCGCTTGGCGGAGGCGGAACGGCCTATTTAACCGGTTACGAATCACTGTTTGTAAATCCGGCCAATCTTTACATTTCGGAAAAAAATTATTCCTATCAACTGTCCCTGTTGCAGGGCGCTTACTATTACGATTCACTGTTACCTGTTGACAATAATTTCGACAGGTTCAGAGATTTTTATAACCGGTCCTCGTTCTTCAATGCCGGTGATACGCGAACGGTTTTGGACGAAGCCTCCAGAGAACAGATTATTGAACGCAGTTTTGGCAATCATCGATCGAGTAGTGTATTTACCAACCGGGCCGATATCTACTGGATTGGGATGAAATGGGTTCGCCCCAAACGCAGTTATGCCTTTTCACTGCGCTCGAGATTTGCAAGCCAGTACGAACTTGGCAGAGGTTACTTCTCGGGTACTCCTCTCGAAAGAAACAACTCATTCCATTTTGAACAGTCTTTTCATTATCGGTATGAAGCGCTTCATGAATTATCTTTCGGATTTGCCGAATCATTCACCTATCTGAATGGATTGATTCCCGGCTTGTCTGAATTTATAGTGGGCGTGGCTCCAAAAGTTGTAGTTCCCGGCAGTTATATGAATGCCGACTTTACAAACAGCTACAATTTTGTTTCGGACGGTGCATTCTGGCAGCGAAATTTACAGTATACACAGCAAACCACAGGAATATTATCTGACCATGCAGCGCAATTTTTCAGCTCACAGCCCAGCGATTTACCATCTGGCAACAAGTCTTTCCGTGACCTGATGCAACCAACGGGTATCGGTGTAGGCCTTGATATCGGTATCACGTATCTGATTACTTTTGGAGAGGATTTATCCGTACTGCGCCGGCAGGATGATCCTACAGATCAGTCCCTCAGAATCAGCTTTTCCATCACCGACCTTGGAGCCGTTTACTATTACAATAAACCATTTGAATATCAAACCGAGCCGAAAACCATCTCCACCAATACAACCGGCAGTCTTCTTCAAACTGAATTTGGCGGGGCACCTAATGAACATTATAACCTCGTAGAGGAGTATGGAGACCTTCTTGCCTTTAGCACCGATTCATTCTCTGAGGATAATTTTAATACTCTTTTGCCAACCACTATTAATGCCGGGGGACTGTTTCAGTACAGGCGTATGAAAATGATGGGTGATCTAAGCTACTCAGTTTCAGAAAGTGCGTTTACCCCAAAAGGGTTGACGACATACCTTGGCCTGGAAATCCGGCCGATTCGTAAAATTCCCTTGCGTGCTGGAACCCGTCTCGGCTCCGGCCTTTCCGGTTTATACAGTTTAGGTGCAGGATTCGAAACCGAACGTTTTGACCTTAATGCAGCTATACAAGTTAAATCACGTAATTCAAACCCAACATCTGAAATTCTTGCGGCATCTCTTTTGGGTATAAAGTTTTATATTCAATAGTGTTTTCTGACCAACTGTCATAATCAGAAAGTAGTATCACAATTTGGCAGAACCCTGAAGGATGTTCTGCCGTTATGGTAGCATTGCAGGCTTTGGCTTTCTATTTGCCAAAACAAAGTAAATAAATTAAAAGAATAAAAATTTAACCCTACTACATGTTCGATCAGAACTTTAGAATAAAGATGGATTTTGAAGATCAAAATGAAGGCTTCGACGATTTTGAACAGGCTATACCGCTGATGAGCGAAGAGGAGGAAAAGAAACTCTCCGAATCTGAAGTACCTGAAAATCTGCCGATTTTACCCCTGAAAAATACAGTTCTCTTTCCGGGCGTAGTGGTTCCGATTACCGTAGGAAGAGACCGCTCACTTGCACTTGTAAAAGAAGCCTATGAAAGCAACAAAACCATTGGTGTGGTTGCTCAAAAAGATGAATCCGTTGAAAACCCTGAACCGAATGACCTGTTCAAATTCGGTACGGTTGCACAAATACTGAAACTGATTAAAATGCCGGACGGCAGCAAAAGTGTTGTTATACAGGGAAAAAGTATTTTTGAAATAGAAGAATTTATTCAAAGTGACCCGTTCTTTAAAGCTCAGGTGAAACCGATTCGGCAGCACATGGATCTCTCCGGCGTGGAGCTCGATGCATCCATCCGGTCCATTAAAGAGACGGCTTCAAAAATTGTAAACCTCTCTCCCAACATCCCGAGCGAGGCATCCATTGCTATCAATAATATTTCCAGCCCTTCGTTTCTACTGAATTTTATTTCGTCCAATCTCCAGGTATCCATCGCCGACAAACAGGAACTTTTGGAGATTAGAAACTTTTCAGAAAGACTGGATAAGGTAATGGAGCACTTACAGAAAGAGCTTCAGGTACTAAATTTGAGTGAAGAAATTCGTACCAAGGTAAAAACCGATATTGATGATCAGCAGCGCGATTTTTACCTGCGCCAGCAAATGAAAGCTATCCAGGAAGCCCTCGGTGAAGATGTGGAACAGCAGGGCATCGCCAAACTGAAAGATCGCCTCGACAAGAAAAAGAATGTACCCAAACACGTTGTTGAAGAGGCTAAAAAAGAGATCCAACGCCTTGAAATGACGCCGAACTCTTCACCGAATTATGGAATCATTCATAGCTATGTTGAATGGATCCTGGATCTTCCCTGGGGTGATTACTCGAAAGACAAACTGGATCTTAAAAGGGCTCGAAAAATTCTTGACGAAGATCACTACGGACTTGAAAAAGTTAAGAAGAGAATCATAGAATATCTTGCAGTACTGAAACTTAAGAAAGACATGAAAGCACCCATTCTCTGTTTTTACGGCCCTCCTGGGGTAGGTAAAACTTCGCTGGGTAAATCGATTGCCAGAGCGCTTAACAGAGAATTTGAACGATTCAGTCTCGGTGGCATCCACGATGAAGCGGAAATTCGCGGTCACCGGCGAACTTACATCGGTGCATTGCCCGGCCGTATTTTGCGTTCTATGAAAAAAGCCGGCAAGGGGAATCCCGTTCTGATGCTGGATGAGATCGATAAAGTGGGTTCCGATTTCCGCGGAGATCCAACCTCTGCCCTGCTCGAAGTACTCGATCCGGAGCAGAACGATTCGTTTACAGACAATTATCTTGAACTGGAGTACGATCTTTCCAGTGTTCTCTTTATTGCCACGGCCAACTCGCTGGATACAATTCCCGCACCGTTACGTGACCGTATGGAGATTATCAACATCAGTGGATACACACAGGAAGAAAAAATTGAAATTGCACGAAAATATCTGCTCCCAAAACAGATTGAAGAAAACGGGCTCAACAAAAAGCAGATAAAAATTTCGAAAGCGGCTATCAACAAGATTATTGATGAATACACCCGCGAATCCGGTGTTCGAAACCTGGAACGCCAGCTTGGCGCCGTTTGCCGGAATGTAGCTGCTCAAATAGCTAGCGGAGAAATTGAAAGCATGAGTGTGGGCGTAAATGATGTAGAGGAAGTTCTCGGCAAGAGAAAATTCTTTTCAGAAGTTGCCGAACGAACTACAGTTCCCGGTGTTGCAACCGGCCTGGCCTGGACACCCTATGGCGGCGACATCCTCTTTATTGAGGCCAGCGTTTCACAAGGTTCTGGTAAACTCCACATCACCGGGCAGCTCGGCGAAGTGATGAAAGAGTCAGCCATGCTGGCTATCAGCTATCTGCGTGCACGATACGAAGAATTGAATATTCCCGAAGAAGCGTTTAAATACTTTGATCTGCACATTCATGTTCCAAAGGGAGCCGTTCCGAAAGATGGCCCCTCTGCAGGTGTAGCACTGTTATCGGCCGTGGCATCGATCTTTACACAAAGAAAAGTAAAAGGCACCCTGGCCATGACCGGTGAAATTACCCTGAGAGGCCTTGTATTACCTGTGGGCGGCATCAAAGAAAAAGTGCTTGCAGCAAAGCGAGCAGGGATTGAAAAGGTATATCTCCCAAAGAAAAACGAGAAAGATGTAGAAGAAATCGAAACAGATATTATTGGTGATCTGCAGGTAGAATATCTCGAGCGGATGGATCCGATTCTTGATCTGATTCTGGAAGATAAACCCGATAAAGATCCGGCTGAATTTTTCAAAGTTCCGGAATCGCATAAACGGCAGATTGAATCAACCAATTCAAGCAAAGACAGCAAAGAAGAAATGGCCGTAATGGACTAAGAGCGTGAATGCAGACAATTCACTGGCAGCATATACTTGGATGAAAAATGCCGGGTGAGAAATCATCCGGCATTTTTTTTGAAAGTGGATAAAATTAGATTTTTAGAAGCTGTTAAAATATAAACCGAATTTTTCCCGATAATGCACCGAAATTTTTACCTTTGAGAATGGAAAAAACAGGACGGGTCATACAATCAACTGGCAAGTGGTACAAAGTAATACTTGACGGTGAAGTTGTGGATTGCAGGATTCCCGGCAGATTCAGACTCGAAAAAAAAGAAGTTACCAATCCCATTGCCGTTGGTGATCATGTAAAAGTGGATATTGGGACTGATGGAAGCGGGATGATCACAGAAATTAAAACACGAGACAATTATATCCCCCGGCAGGCTACGCACGGGCGGCGGGGTGAACAAATTCTTGCCGCAAATATCGACCGGGCATGGGTGGTTCAATCCGTAAAAAAGCCCAAATTAAATATGGGTTTTATCGATCGCTTTCTGGTTACATGCGAAGCTTATGAGGTACACGGCGGAATCATCATTAACAAAATGGATCTGGCAAATGATAAAGCCAAATCCATTATGGATGAGATTTCGGAACTGTATGAGGAACTGGGCTATCGGGTTTTGCAAACTTCCGTGCACGACCAAAACTCGATCCAAAGCCTGGCCGATGAAATAAAAGATCAAACCTCAGTATTTATTGGTCCATCAGGTGTTGGAAAAACCAGCATTCTGAATGCAATTGATCCAGATTTAGATCTCAAAGTGGGAGAAATTTCATCCTATTCCAATAAGGGCAAACACACTACAACATTTGCAAAGCTGGTTCCCCTGAAAACGGGCGGCTATATTGTGGATACACCCGGAATTCGCGAATTTGGAACTGTTAGTATCGAAAAGCCCGAACTCTCCCTCTTTTTTCCCGAAATGGCTGAACCCCGGCTGCACTGCAAATTCTATAATTGCACTCATTATCACGAGCCCGGTTGCGGTGTGGTAAAGGCGTACGAAGAGGGTAAAATCGATCCTGATCGTTACAATTCCTATCTCAATATTCTGGAATCGCTGGACAGATAATCAGCCGATTTCTGGTTTTAAATCTATTCCCACTCTTCATCAATGCGCATCCAGCCAGTTATCAGCCAGTCCCATCTCCACATCAAGCGGAACGGATAATTCGTAAGCATTCTCCATCAGCGATTTGATTTTTTTCTGTACCAGATCTGTTTCCGATTCATGAATTTCGAAGACGAGCTCATCATGCACCTGGAGCAGCATTCTTGATTTGAGATTTTCTTCCCGCAGATAACGGTCTACCTCAATCATGGCCAGCTTTATGATATCGGCGGCCGTGCCCTGTATCGGCATATTGATAGCCATTCGTTCGGCAAATCCGCGTACGTTCCAGTTTCGGGAGTTGATATCGGGAATATATCGCCTCCTGCCGAGGAGCGTGGCAACATACTCGTTCTCTTT
>SL_3KL_010_SEDDRAFT_10005493_pt1 | contig 11357 bp, 8 predicted proteins | sample SodLakKL_010_SED_2_FD_10381 | JGI IMG/M metagenome (IMG submission 10381)
TTCAGAGGGGGAAGTGCTAGAAGGGCAAACCGTCCTGGTCCGGGAAGGACGGATCGCGTCGGTGGGTCCTTCGGGAGAGGTGGACATCCCCGATGACGCGGAGCGCATCGACGGCCAGGGCCGTTACCTCATGCCCGGCTTGGCGGAGATGCACGGGCACCTCCCGGGGGGTGGGGCCGACCAGGAAGCCGTGGAGCGAACCCTCTTCCTCTACGTGGCCAACGGGGTGACGCTGGTTCGGGGGATGCAGGGCCATCCGGCCCAGCTGGAGACCCGGGACGCGGTGGCCCGGGGCGAGCTCCTGGGGCCCCGCCTGGTGGTGAGCAGCCCGGCCCAGGGGTGGGGGAACACCCCCACCGCAGAAGAGGCACCGGCCCGGGTCCGGGAATACGCCGACGCCGGATATGATCTCCTGAAGATCGGCGAGAACCCCTCGCCGGAGGCCTATTCCGCCCTGGTGGAGACCGCAGCGGAGGTCGACCTTCCCGTCGCTGGGCACGTCCCGGACGAGGTGGGGCTGCAGGGTGTCCTGGACGCGGGCCAGGTCACCATCGACCACCTGGACAACTACGTGGAGGAGTTGGTTCCCGAGGAGCACCGCGCCGGGATCGCACCCCTCTGGGGTGTGGCTGAGGTGGCCCACCTGGCGGAGGAGGACCGGATCCCCGACCTGGTGGAGGCCACCGTGGACGCAGGCACGGCACAAGTGCCCACCATGGCGCTCTGGGAGATCTTCTTCGGGGGCCGCTCCGGCGAGGACCTCCGGGAGGCGCTCCCGGAGGTGCGGTACATGCCCCGGGGCACGGTGGATGGATGGGTGGAGGCCCTGGAGGCGCGCCACGAGGCCATCGGCGACCCGGAGGGGGCGGCTCGGGTGGTGGAGTTGCGCCGGCAGGTCTTCCGGGCGCTCCACCAGGGGGGCGCCGAGCTTCTTCTGGGGACCGACTCCCCGCAGCTCTTCAGCGTCCCGGGCTTCGCCAACCACCGGGAGATGGCGCTCTGGGTGGAGCTCGGGATGTCTCCGTGGGAAGTGATCCGGACCGGGACACGGGGGGTGGCCGAGCACCTGGGCGAGGCGGCGGAATTCGGGGCCGTGGAAGAAGGGATGCGGGCAGACCTCATCCTCCTGGAGGCCAATCCCCTGGAGGACGTGGGAAACATCCAGCGCCGGGCCGGCGTGGTGGTGGACGGTCGCTGGCTGCCGGAGGAGGAGATCCAGCGGAGGCTCGCGGCGCTGGCTTGGTAGGGCTGCCGTGGTAGGAGAGGCCTGATGGGAGGGGCATGGCGGAGCCCCCCTCGACACTCCCCCCTCCCCCTGCCCATCTTCCCCCATGAACGCCATTCGATTTCATGAGACGGGAGGACCCGAGGTCCTCCGACTGGAGACCCTCCCGGACCCGGAGCCCGGGCCTGGCCAGGTGGTGGTGCAGGTGGCCGCCGCCGGGGTCAACTTCATCGATACCTATCACCGCTCCGGCGCCTACCCCCTGGATCTCCCCAGCGGGCTGGGGCTGGAGGGCGCCGGGACTGTGACGGTCGTGGGGCCCGGGGTCTCGGGATTCGCGGTGGGGGACCGGGTGGCCTGGGCCGACGCCCGAGGCTCCTACGCCGAGCGGCTGGCTTTGCCCACGGACCGTGCGGTTCCGGTCCCCGACGGGGTCTCCCTGGAGGACGCCGCTTCCGTGATGCTCCAGGGGATGACCGCCCACTACCTGGCCCACACCACCTGGCCCCTGGCCCCCGGGGACACGGCCCTGGTCTACGCCGCCGCCGGCGGGGTGGGGCGCCTCCTGGTGCAGATGGCCAAGGAGCGGGAGGCCCGGGTCCTGGCCTGCACCTCCACCGCCGAGAAGGAGGCGGAGGTCCGGGCCCTGGGCGCCGACGAGGTGATCCGCTACCGGGACGTGGACATCGTGGAGGAGGTCCGGCGCCTCACCGACGGGCGGGGGGTGGACGTGGCCTACGACTCGGTGGGGAAGGACACCTTCGACGCCTCCCTGGCTTCGCTCCGCCCCCGGGGGATGCTGGTCCTCTACGGTCAGGCGTCAGGTCCGGTCCCCCCGGTGGACCCCCAGCGGCTCAATCGGGGAGGCTCCCTCTTCCTCACCCGACCCAGCCTGGGCCATTACAGCTCCACCCCGGAGGAGCTGCGGGCCCGGGCCGGGGAGGTGCTGGCGGGAGTGGGGTCCGGAGCCCTGGACGTCCGGATCCACCACCGGTATCCCCTGGCCGACGTGGCTGGGGCCCACGCCGACCTGGAGGGGGGCGGGACCATGGGGAAGCTCCTCGTGGTTCCGTGAGGGTGCCTCCCGCGGGCCCTCCCCTCAGTACCTCCAGCTTCACCGCGCCGGTCCCGTAGAGCACCTTCAGGTTCTCCAGGGGTGGGGCACGATGGAGCTGGATCGGGTGCGATCAGGCGTGGGGCTTCCCGGTGAGGAGGCCGATGACCATCACCACCAGCGCCGATCCGATGATGGCCCAGATGATGGGAAAGCGCTGTCCCCCGATATCCACGGCGAAGAGCTCCGGGAGGCCCAGAAGTCCGGCGATCCAGGCCCCCACCAGCGCACCGATGAAGCCCAGCGCCACCGATACCAGGCAGCCGCCCCGGGAGAAGCCGGTGATGGCCTGGCCCAGGAAACCGCATCCACCGGCGATGGCCAGAAGGATCAGGAGCTCCATCCAGGTCATGGTCATGGGACGACCCTTTCGGTTGGGGTTGGCGACGGCCGGGCATTGGGATCGGAGCCCGTGTCAGATCTGGTGATGGCCCGGCTCGGATCTGGCGGTGGCCAGGGTCACATCTGCCGATAGGAGGGACCGCTCCCTCCCTCCCGGGGCGTCCACCGGGGTCCCACCACATCGGTGGCCTTGCAGTCCACGCAGTTCGGGGCGTTCACAAGCAGCTTCTCTCCGTCCCGCTCGTAGACGCCGGCGGGGCACATGTGCTCCAGGAACTCCGCCATCTGGGGCGAGACGTCTTCACCGATGAGGAGGTGGGAGGGAATGTCGTCCCGGGTGGTATTCCCCGACTTGTAGACGGCGTCCACCTTCGAGAAGGTGAGCTTCCCGTCGGGGGTGAAGGGCTCGCCCACGGCCCCCAGCTGCTTCTTCTCCGCCGCATCCTCCTCCACACTGATCTTCCCGCCGGGGAAGCGTCCCCCGGTGAGGGTCATGAGGCCGGCCTTCGCCCCTCCGGCGATGAAGCCGCTCTTGAAGGCCAGGCGCATGTTCCGGGTCTTCTTCATGTCGGAGACGATGAAGGACTGGTCCACGCTCTCCGTGTAGGAGCGGAGCCCCGCCTCGGAGGTGTCCCCGGCCTTCAGGGCCTTGAAGATGGCCCGGGCCGCCAGGATCCCCGACTGCACGGCGTAGTGGATCCCCTTCAGGGAAGGCACGTCCACGTATCCCGCCGAATCTCCCACCACCACGCACCCGTCCCCATGTCGGCGGTCCGCCAGGGCGTAGTAGCCGCCCTCGGGAATGGTCTTGGCGCCCCATTCCACCATCTCCCCGCCCTCCAGGATCTCCCGGAAGAGGGGGTGGAGCTTCATCCGCTGCAGGAGCTCATGGACATCCAGCCGGGCATCATGGTAATCCAGCCCCACCACCAGCCCCAGGGAGACCAGGTTGTCCTCCATGGGATACATCCAGGAGCCACCGAAGGCGTCCCCGGGGAGGGGCCACCCCAGGGTATGGATGATCCGGTCCAGGGGCTGCTTGGTCTCCCAGACCTCCTTCACCCCCAGGGCATAGATCTGGGGATTCTGGGAGGTGACCCCCTGCCACTTCATCCATCCCTGGGTGAGAAGGCCCCGGGTTCCCTCGGAGAGCACCGTCACCTGGGCGGTGAGGTCCATGGAGGGCTCGTGGGCGGACCCCGGACTACCGTCCCGTCCCAACCCGGCAGGGGTGGTCCGGACCCCGTTCACCCGGGACCCCTCCACCAGGAGGGATTCCACAGGGAAACCGGGGAAGACGTTCACCCCCGCCTCCTCCGCCTTCTCTCCCATCCAGCGCACCACTTCGGAGAGCGAGGCCACCCAGTTCCCATGGTTCTGCATGGTGGGTGGAGTGGGGAGCCGGAGGGCACCCTTCTCACGGAGGAGGTAGACCGCTTCCTTCGAGACGGGTCGCCGGAAGGGGAACTCCTCCAGGGGGAGGTCGGGAAAGAGCTCCTGGAAAGGGCCGGGGTTCAGGACGGCGCCGGAGAGGTTGTGCTCTCCCAGCCCGGCGGCCTTCTCCAGGACGGCGATCTCCAGTTCCCCGATGCCGCCACCGGCCTCGTTGTCCTTCTGCACCAGGCGGGAGAGTTCAATGGCCCCGGCCAGTCCGGCGGGTCCGCCCCCCACAAAGAGGACGTCCATGGGTACCGCCTCCTCGTCCGGGGCTTCGGCCCGGATGACGGTGTCCATAGGAAGCCCGGGCTGCTCGCTCAGGGGGTGGACGCTACCGGTGAGGGGATTCGTGTCCGCCATGCCTCGCTGCTCGCTGGAAGAGGGAAAGGATGGAGCACCGGGGATTCCCCACCCCGGCGGAACTAGCAGAGGGCCCACAGGTACCGGGGACGCTGATCCCCTGGTCCGTCGACCGGCTCCGGGCCTGTGGCCTCCGGGGGATTCCCGAAGGTTCTAAAGACCTTCAAAGGTTAGCGAATCGCATCCCACCCGTCACCCCGCCACCCGGGACAACCCCATGAGCCACAGTCATCCCCGCACCCTGGGCGAACTCCGCGCCTCGGGCTGGACCCCGCGCCCCGTGAAGGACGAGATGCGGGCGAACCTGGTCCAGAAACTTCGGGACAGGTCCACCCTTTTCCCCGGGATCCAGGGCTATGACGACTCCGTGATTCCCCAGATCGTGAACGCGGTCCTTGCCCGGCAGGACTTCATCCTCCTGGGGCTCCGGGGTCAGGCCAAGAGCCGGATCCTCCGGCAACTCGTCGACCTGCTGGACCCGGAGATTCCGGTCCTGGAGGGGAGTGAGGTGAACGACGATCCCTTCCACCCCATCTCCAAGGACGGGAGACTGCGGGTGGAGGAGGAGGGAGACGAGGCGCCCATCGTCTGGCTTCCCCGGGAAGCCCGGTACGTGGAGAAGCTGGCCACTCCCGACGTGACCATCGCCGACATCCTGGGCGACGTGGATCCGATCAAGGCAGCCAAGGGAGGCCACCTCCTCTCCGACGAGCTCACCATCCATTACGGGCTCCTCCCCCGAGCGAACCGGGGCATCTTCGCCATCAATGAGCTCCCGGACCTGGCGGGGAAGATCCAGGTGGGACTCTTCAACATCCTCCAGGAGGGGGACATCCAGATCAAGGGCTACCCCATCCGCCTCACCCTGGACGTCTTCATGGTATTCACCGCCAACCCCGAGGACTACACTGCCCGGGGGAAGATCATCACCCCCCTGAAGGACCGGATCGGCGCCGAGATCCGGACCCACTATCCGGAGACGGTGGAGTTGGGGATGGAGATCACGGAGCAGGAGGCCTGGGTGGAGCGGGATGGCCCGACGGTGGAGGTACCGGATTTCGTGGCGGAAGCCGTGGAGCGCCTGGCCTTCCTGGCGCGGGGAGACAAGCGCATCGACGCCCGCTCCGGGGTGAGCCAGCGGATGCCCATTTCGGTGCTGGAGGGGATCGTATCCAACGCCGAGCGCCGGGCCCTCCGGCTGGGAGAGGAGCGGGCGGTCCCCCGCATCGGCGATCTCTACGCCGCCCTTCCCATGATCACCGGGAAGATGGAGCTGGAGTACGAGGGAGAGCTGCAGGGAGCGGACCGGATCGCCCGGGAACTCATCGCCCGTTCGGCCCGGGATACCTTCCAGGATCGGGCTGGGGGAGCCGACGCCGACCCTATCGTGGAGTACTTCGAGGAAGGGGGCGCCCTCCAGGTCTCCGACGATGCCGCCGCCCGGGCATGCGTGGAGGGATTCCGGGTGGTCCCGGGGCTCCTGGAACTGGTGGAGCAGGTCGGACTGGCCTCCCCCTCCGCGGGGGAAGGGATCCGGGCGGCAGCCTGCGAGCTGGTGCTGGAGGCCCTGGTGGCCCAGAAGCGGGTTTCCCGCACCGATGGGGGCGGGTACCAGCGGGCCCGGCACGATTCCAAGCCTGGAAAAGGGTTTCAGGGGTTCCAGGGGTTTGATCCCTCGGGATCCTGATTCTTCCGGCTCCTTCGGATCGCTGGGACGGTCGCGGGTCTCTCTACCCTACGTCGGTCACGTCCTCCTCGTCCTCGTGCGCCCGTATCGCCAGGACGGGGGGGACAGCCCCCCGGATCACCTTGTCCGCCACGCTGCCCACCACCGCACGGGAGATCCCGCCGCGCCCGTGGGTGGACAGGACCAGTAGGTCGGCTCCCGTGACCCGGACCGCCTCCAGGATTCCCTCGGCAGCGCCGGCGGATTCCATCACCCGGACCTCCACTTCTCCTCCTCCCCCATCGCCATCGCCGAGACGGTCCGCCACCTCCTGGAGATAGGCCAGGGCCGCTTCCTTCTGCTTTCTCCGGGACTCCCCCTCCACCTTCACCGAGGGAATCCCGTATAACGTGCCGACCTCCAGGGGAGAGGGCACCACCTGGATCAAGACCAGCTTGGCTCCCAGGCGATCCCTGAGGCTGCGGGCATGGGTCAGCGCCTTTTCCCCGCCTTGGGACCCGTCCAGTGGAACCAGGATGGTCCGGAACCGAGGCTCGTCCGGCGTTTGGTCCCGGGTCTCGTCCCATGGACGCACCAGCAGGACCGGCACTTCGCTCCGGCGGAGGAGGGAGTCGGCCACNCTCCCCAGCCACCAGCGACGGAAACCCCCGGCGCCGTGAGTGGTGAGGACCGCCAGGTCCGCCTTCCGCTCCTCGGCAGAGGCCAGGAGGGTGTCCACCACCCGTCCTTCCCTAACCTCGGCCCGGGCGTTGATACCTTCCCGGCGGAGTTCACCCGCCATCTCGCCCAGCGCCCCCGAGGCGGCCTCCCGGACCTGTGTCCGCCATTCCAGATCCTCTTCAGGCGTCTTGAAGTCCATGTCCGGGGAGGGTCGAATGACATGCACCAGGTGGAGTTGGGCGCCATAGGCCTTGGCCAGAAGTGCGGCCATGGGAACCGCCTCCTCGGCGAAGGAAGAGCCATCGAGGGGAAGGATCATGGATTGAAACATGGGATGTCTCCGCAGGAATGCTGGGTTTTCTGCAACGGGTGTGGGCGCCGCGACCCGGCCCTATCCTAGTTGCAAGGTAGAGTTGCAAGATCGCGGCCAACAACAGCGACGGCGGCGTCATTCGGAGGCAGGCAGGGCGAGGGCCCCTCTGCCACTCAGGTTTCCCCCCGTCACCGGACAGAATCATTCCTCTTGCAAGAGTCTCCCCTGCGGGACGAAATGTCCTGCCTGCGGGGACACGCGTCCCGGCCCTGAGAGCAGGTCAGGGCCTTGCAGATCACGTCAGGCGCCTCGCAGATGACGCTAGGCGCCTGCAGGGTCACGGAAGAGGAGAACGGGGCAGGACGCTCCCCGGATCACCTTGTCGGCCACGCTTCCCAGGAGAAGGCGAGCCACTCCCCCGCGCCCACTGGTGGACATGGCGATGAGGTCCACATCCTCTTCTTCCGCCAGGTCCAGGATCGCTTCGCCCGGCTGACCCGCCGTGGGGACCCGAACCTCCGTATCCCCCGACTGGAATCGCGATGCCACGCCCTCCAGATACTCCCGGGCGGCGGTCCGAACCCGCTCCTGGTCTTCCGCCTCCCTCACCACGTGGGGAAGGTAGGGGGAGCCTCCTGGAAGGAGCGGAGGAATGACCCGGACCAGTAGAAAGGTGGCGTCGGTTGCGGCGACGGCTGGGGTCACCTCCACCAAACGCTCTCCAGCCGGCGAGCCATCCAGAGGCAAGAGCACCCTCCGCGGAAAGTCAGGGAGGGGCTCGAGTGGGAAGCCCTCGTCTCCATTCTCGGCGGGTTCGGGTCTTACCAGGAGGACCGGGGTCGGGGACCGACGGATGAATCCGTCGGCGGAGCTCCCCAGCCATGCACGCTGGAGGGGCCCGCGGCCGTGGGTGGTCATGACCGTGAAGTCGGCCTCCACCTTGGCCACATGGCGCACCAGGGCCGCTGCAACATTGCCGGGAGGAATCACCGTCCATCCCAGTTCCCCATCGAAACCGGTGGAACGCACCCGCTCTGCGGTTTCCTTGAGATACTGCTCCGCCAGGGCAATGCCCCGCTCCCGTGTCTCCTCCCCAGGCACCCAGGTATCACCGGAAGGAGAGCCGCCTCGAGGTGCAAGGTCAGCCACCGTGGCCAGTTGCACCCCGGCACCTGTCCGTTGAGCCACTGCCAACCCCCAGGGAAGGGCATGCTCTCCGAATCGGGAACCGTCCAAGGGAATCAGGATCGTTCTATACACGGTCGTCTCCAGGATGATTGGGGATGGAACTCGTTCCTTTCCCGGGGGCACGGGCGACGGGAACGGGAGGAATCTAGGGTGGGACACCCTCGTTCGCACCCCGGACCGCATCCAGAATCCGGAGTTGGGCCACAGGGAGGGGGACCCCCCCGAGTTCACCGAATGACACCCAGCGGAGGTTGGGGCTGTCTACGAAGGGCGCATCTCCGAGGGGCGCGTCCGCCTCCTGCACGAGGAAGCGGTAAGGACGATAGGTCACCTTGCGGTGGGAGAAGACGTGTTCCACCGACGGCAGTTCGATGGGGGTTTCCGGGCCCTCGGCTCTCTCCTCGCAGACGGACTCCCCCGGAGCCAGGCTTCTGTCCGCCGCTCCGTCGACGATCTCCCCGGCGAGGAGTTCCCGTGCCAGCTCCCACGCGACCCGCGCCGGATCATCCCCCCCAACCACCTCTCGTCCCGGGCAGCCCCACATCCGGGCCAGGAGTCCGGTGGCGGGACGACGAAGGAGTAGGACCTCCGGTTCCGGTCGTCCCCCGGTTGGCGTTCGAACCATCACCGCCACCGCTTCCACAAGACGGGGAATGGCCCTCCGGGTCTTCGGTGCCGGCCGCTCCTCCACCGTTCCCTTGGCCAGGGCCTCGCAATGTGTGGAGACCGGGCACTCATGGCAGGATGGCGAGCGAGGCGTACAGACCATGGCCCCCAACTCCATGAGGGCCTGGTTGAAGTCCCCGGGGCGATCGGGGTCCACAAGACCCCGGGCCCAGCCCTCCAGCGTTCCGGGCTTCGGGACAGGATCGTCCATGAGGCGGGCCAGGACTCTCCGGACGTTTCCATCCACCGCCGGCTCCGGCTCTCCGAAGGCGATGGAGGCCAGAGCCCCTGCCGTGTAGGGTCCCACCCCTGGAAGCCTCTCGAGCTTGGCCCGGTCCCGTGGCACTTCACCCCCGTACACGAGCACAACCTCGCGCACCGCCTTCAGGAGATTTCGGGCCCGGGAGTAGTACCCGAGTCCCTGCCACATGCGCAGGACCTCCTCCTCGTCTGCGGCAGCCAGCGTCTCCGGGTCAGGGAACCGCTTCATCCACCGCAGGTAGTAGGGCACCACGGTCTCCACCCGGGTCTGCTGTAGCATGATCTCGGAGACGAGGGTCCCGTAGGGTGTGGGCGTGTCCCGCCAGGGAGCGTCGCGCCACGGAAGATCCCGCTGCCGCTGCTGGAAGAACTCCAGGAGCGCGCGGCGGAAGCTTCGGATCCGCTCGTTGGGCCAGGGGTGGAGATGGGAAGGCATCCTCCGAAGCTATCAGGGGCGGAGGATCCCTCCACCCCTGGCTCCTCTCTCCCACCGGCGGACGGTCCAATGCGGTTCACCACCTACACCCGTTACAAGGGCGGCTTCCTGGACGCGCTGAACCTGGAAGCGCTCCTGGAACACCTCTCCGATTTCCTTCTCGACGGCGGGTTCGCCGGCGGCCCCCATTTTCACCCCTACTGGGGGTGGTCCGGCGACGATGACGCCTCCTCCGTGGACTCCCTCAAGGAGGCCCTCCTGAGGGCGCTTCTGGAGACGGGACAGCTCACCCCGGAGATGCTGAGTGAGCTCCGGGGGGAAGGGGACGGCGACGCCGAACTGCGCGCTCGGATCGCCGAACTCCTGGACGATCTGGTGGAGCGCATGGTGGAGGAGGGATACCTGACCCTGGAGTCCGGGAGCGGACCCGGCTACCCCGGCACGAAGCTCGATCCCGAGGGGAAGGGGGGGCACGTGGACGAGGCCCGGGACGCAGCGGAGCGGGTGGACTTCTCGGTCACGCGAAAGGGAATGGATTTCCTGGGGTATCGGGCCCTTCGAGGGCTCCTGGGGGCCATGGGTCAGTCCTCCACCGGGGTCCACGACACGCCTCAACTCTCCACGGGGATCGAGGCCGGGGCCGCCAGCCGGCCCTACGAATTTGGGGACACGCTGAACCTCGACATTCCGGCCACCCTCATGAAGGCGCTGGAGCGGGAGGGACTCGAGGTCCCCCTGAACCTGGAGTACGGAGATCTCATGGTGAACCAGACCGAGTATCGGTCTTCGTGCGCCACCGTGCTCATGCTGGACATCTCCCACTCCATGATTCTGTATGGAGAGGACCGTTTCTCCCCCGCCAAGCGGGTGGCTCTGGCGCTTTCCCACCTCATCCGGACCCAGTTCCCCGGAGACACGCTCCGGGTCGTCACCTTCGGAGACCGGGCCCAGGAGATTCCCCTCTCCCAGCTCGGGAAAGCCCAGGTGGGGCCCTTCCACACCAACACCGCCGAGGGGCTCGAGGTGGCGCGGCGCATCCTCCTTTCCCAGGGGAAGGAGATGAGGCAGATCATCATGGTGACGGATGGAAAGCCATCGGCCGTGACCCTGCCCGACGGCCGGGTCTACACGAATTCCGGCGGGCTCGACCCCCGCATCCTTCAGGCCACCTACCGGGAAGTGGCGGCATGCCGAAAGGCGGGGATCCTGATCAACACCTTCATGCTGGCGCGGGATCCCTATCTGATGCAGTTCGTCCAGAAGGTCTCGGAGATCGCCCGGGGAAAGGCCTACTTCACCAGCACCATGACCCTGGGACAGTACATCATGATGGATTTCATGAAGGGGAAGCGCCGTCGGGTAGGGTGAGGGGACATTGGGGGTTACTCCGCGGGAATGACTGAATCGCGCAGCGCCTCGCCCAGCGCCTCGATGGCAGGGAAGCAGACCGGATCCGGGACATCCTGCTCCCGGGACCAGTCGACGGCGGCGGTCCAGCCATCGGGTGAGGTGCCGCGCTGGAGGTTGGCGGTGACGAGGGTCTGGGCGAGGTCCTGATCGGCCCGGGGGTTCGTGCGCGGGTCCGGTCGCGGGCCCGGTCGCCCGTCGGTCTGCGGATCGTGCCACCGCCCATCGAAATGCATCCCGCCCCGGGGGTCGAGGAAGACG
>SL_3KL_010_SEDDRAFT_10005494_pt1 | contig 11357 bp, 12 predicted proteins | sample SodLakKL_010_SED_2_FD_10381 | JGI IMG/M metagenome (IMG submission 10381)
TCAATTCATGAAGATCATGGCACCAAAATGGCAAAAGTCGATTTTGGTGGAGTCACCCGTGAGGTTTGTATCGAGGTGATCCCAGAAGCAAAACCAGGCGATTGGACAATAATTCACGCTGGATTCGCTTTAAACCTGCTCAGTGAAGAAGAAGCTCAAGAAACATTGGAGATATTGCAGGAAATGGACGAATTAGCCAATCAGGAGGACCAAGAAGGTGCCTGAGTTCCTATCAGGTTACCGCGATGCGGGCCGGGTGAAAGCTGTCGTTGAGCAAATCCATCAAAGAATCAGTAAAAATTGGACGTTGATGGAAATCTGCGGTGGCCAGACGCATGCCATCATGCAATACGGATTGGATCAGCTCCTCCCCAAAGAAATCGAGTTGGTGCATGGACCGGGCTGCCCGGTTTGTGTTACAGCACTGGAATTAATTGACAAAGCGCTATGGATTACCAGGCAGCCAAACGTGATCTTCACGTCTTTTGGAGATATGTTACGGGTACCAGGCTCCGATGGTGACCTATTTTCTGTTCGGGCATCTGGCGGTCAGGTGCGGGTAGTCTACTCACCGATGGACGCCGTTAAAATCGCCCAAGAAAACCCGGATAAAGAAGTGATCTTTTTTGCGATTGGTTTTGAAACCACTGCCCCTGCAAATGCCATGGCTGTTTTACAAGCCAAAAAAATAGGTTTGAAAAACTTCTCGATACTACCCGCCAATGTCAGGGTCCCACCAGCGATGCACGCCATCCTCTCCAGTCCAGTGAACCGCATCCAGGGCTTTTTGGCTGCAGGCCATGTCTGTGCCGTTATGGGCTATAGGGAATACCCACCCATTGCCGATCAATACCAAACACCCATTGTGGTCACTGGGTTTGAACCCCTTGATCTTGTCAGTGGAATCTATCAAACGGTTGACTTGCTTGAAAATGGAAAAGTTGCCGTAGAAAATGCCTACCCTCGCGCAGTAACATTCAATGGGAACCAGGTCGCCCAAGGCCTCATTTCACAGGTCTTTGAACCTGTTGACCGGAATTGGCGCGGCATTGGCACCATCCAAGAGAGCGGTTTTGGATTGCGGGAAAACTTCAGATACTTTGACGCCACCCACCGCTTTGAGACAGGGGCCATCCAAACTGCTGAATCCAAACTATGTATTGCCGGTCAGGTTCTGCAAGGCATTAAAAAACCGACTGAATGCTCTGCCTTTGGCAATTTATGTACCCCACAAACACCACTTGGCGCCCCAATGGTATCTGCCGAAGGCGCATGTGCCGCCTATTTTCAGTACAAAAGGGGAACTGAATGAACTCTGATAAGACATCACCCCCCAACATGCAAGGGCTGGTTTGCCCGGTGCCCCACTCACATCAAGAAACTGTGGTAATTGGTCATGGCAGTGGCGGTTCAATGACTCGCGACTTAATCCAGAATTTATTTCAATCACGTTTCGGCAATGAATACTTGGCAGAAGGCAACGATGCTGCCAGAATACTATTGGCTGAAACCGATCAAAGAATCGCAATTTCAACCGATTCACATGTTGTATCTCCTCTGTTTTTCCCCGGTGGTGACATTGGCCGGCTGGCTGTTGCCGGAACAGTCAATGATGTGGCAATGCTTGGTGCGATACCGAAATTCCTGACAGCAGGTTTTATTTTAGAAGAGGGATTTCCAATAGAAAGTCTCCGCAAAATAATTGATTCAATGGCAGAAACTTGCCAGGAAGCCAATGTACAGATCATTGCAGGTGACACAAAAGTAGTCGAGAAAGGCAAAGCGGATGGCGTTTATATCAACACATCCGGCATTGGTCTGATACCAGAAGATCGAAAAATCGGTGGACAGTTTGCACAACCAGGAGATGCCGTCCTGATCTCAGGTTCACTGGGCGAACATGCGATTGCAGTACTGCAAGCCCGAGGAGAACTGGGCTTTGAGTCCGGCATTCAATCAGATGTGGCACCCTTGAATCATATGATTATCGATTTATTAGAAAAGGTCCCAGATATTCATGTCTTAAGAGACCCCACCCGTGGCGGCCTGGCAACCAGCCTAAACGAAATTGCCTGCCAAAGCCGGGTAAGCATCAACCTTCAAGAAGACCAAATTCCAATCCAACCGAATGTTCGCACCGCCTGTGAAATGCTGGGCTTTGACCCACTTTATCTTGCCAATGAGGGAAAAGTCATCATTATTCTTCCTGANAAATATGCCGACAAAGCATTGATTACCCTCAAGCAATCCCCTTTTGGACTCACGGCAGCCCAAATAGGAACGATTTCCCAAAAGAACCCTGGCCAGGTGCTGCTTCATACAGCCTTCGGCTCCACTCGTATGTTAACAATGCTCTCAGGCGAAATTTTACCAAGGATTTGCTGACAGCTTGACGAATATGTAAAGTAAAAACTATAATTATCGACATCTTATTTCAAATCAAAGAGGAAAAAATGAAAATATCATATCAGGAAACGACCAACGATTTACTTACACGCATTAACATCCATGATGCCTATGGCTCACGCGATATTGATAAATGGATGTTGGAGGTATTATCTCTTAAGCAGGGCATGGACATACTTGATGTTGGCTGTGGTGCAGGCAAACAGTGTTTTTCATTCTTAACACAACTCAATGGTAAAGCCCAGATCACAGGAACGGATGTATCGGAAGAACTGCTCAATAAAGCGCGAGAAGAAAATGCAAAACTTGGAAATCGGGTTACCTTCGACAAAATGGATTTCAACAAAGAATTTACGTTTCCTGAGGGAACCTTTGACCTTGTCTCATGCTGTTTTGCCATTTATTATGCAGAAGATATCCCATTCACCATTAAAGAGATGCATCGCGTGCTAAAACCCGGTGGACAACTTTTTAGCACTGGACCAATGCCCGAAAACAAGCGAATGTTTTACGACATCATCCAAGAAGCTACTGGTAAAACGATCCCACCAATGCCAGGCAGCTCTCGCTACGCTTCTGAAATTCTTGATTCCGTTAAATCTGAGTTTTCACATGTCGATTTACACATTTTTGAAAACCCCCTCACCTTCCCAGAGGTTGAACCATTTATCGCCTACACCCGAGCATCCCTATCTGAAGATCGTTTGTTGTGGAACACGTTCTTTGAAACAAAAACAGATTTTGAGAAAATTATGACTGCGATCACAAAGGTTGCTGAGAAGTGGTTTGAACGTGATGGTAACCTGGTGATGACCAAGGTCGTGGGCGGGATTCTAGCTACAAAGTAGGCTGATATGAATCACAATATGACCTTTTATGGTGAAACGGTTTGCTTCATTGGCGCTCATCCTGATGATATTGAGTTAGGCTGTGGTGCCCTAATAACCGACATTATCAATCAATCTGATGTCATCTGTATGACATTGTCTGACAATCAAAAAAATCCTTTGCATAAAAATCTCGTTGACGAGCATTACGCCAGCATGGAAATACTTGGTGTAAAAACAGAAAATGTCATCTTGCATGATTTCACCACTCGCCGATTGAAAGCTGCCCGGCAAGAGATACTCGAGGTCATGATCGATCTAAAAAACCGCTACCATCCTGAAGTGGTATTTGTTCACACGGCTAATGATATCCATCAAGATCATCAGACAGTCACAGAAGAAGCCTTACGGGCATTTCGAGGGACCACGTTATTAGGCTTTGACGTTCTGCGATCCTCCTATGGTTTCTTCCCGGACTTTCTTGTGGAGGTTTCTGAAGAAGGCGTTCAAAATAAAATACGCGCATTGAAAGCATACAAAACTTATGCTGATAAATACTACTTCGATGAAAACATAATCCATTCAACTGCAATTCGATTTGGTGCGTTAGCTGAAAGACCCTACGCAGAGGGATTTGACATCCTCAGGATCGTCGGGGAATTCTCCAAATAGACCACCAAACCTAAACAAAACGGCTGCTTTGGGCAGCCGTTTTTTAATCCAATAGAAACTGTACGATCAAATTCTCATTAGATTGATCGAACAATAAAGAGAAAACTTGGCATATATCATATTCCTATCATCCTTACATTGACAGCAACCTGAAAAAAGCCAAGGCTCCATAATGTGGGAGTCATAGCCAATCAGGTAAATTTATGCTCAATGATTTAATAGATTTGATAACCTGTTGGGCGGGGTGTATCCTTTTTTGCCTCCCTGAGATGTTTAGAATCAAAGGGAAACCACAAGATATGATCTGGAACCATCCAACCATCCGTTAGATAGACGTTTGTTCGAAACTGAACGGCAACCATTTTTTCGTCCACCTGTACAACAATTCCCCTCACCCAATCACGAATACGATCGCCATTTTTTTCATGATCACAAAAAACTTCTACTGCATCTCCGACCTGGTAAGAGGCATCTTCTTCTGGTGGTCGCATAAATGGTGATTTAGCCATCTATCCTCCTGAATAAAATTATTTAACTTCTTGAATTATGTTTTGTTCAAGTTCTTATTGTAGCAGATACAAGCACATTTTTCTATAAGTGAAAGATACGAAAATGGGATTCAACTTTATCTGTCAGCCATTTTCTCACGAATAGTATCAATAAATCGGTTTTTTACACCTTCAAACGGAATTCTTTCCAATATTGCAGCAAAGAAACCCAAAACTATTAATTGTTCAGCTTCTCCCCGAGGGATTCCTCTGCTCAATAAATAGAATAATTCATTTTCATCAATCTTGCCAATCGTCGCACCATGCGTGCAGCGAACATCATCCGCCAGAATCTCTGGAATTGAATCAGCTCGTGCATCTTTGCTGAGGATTAAATTACGATTACCCTGATAACCATCGGTCCCAATCGCACCAGGCGCAACGTGAATCATTCCTTGCCAAACAGAGCGGCTTTGATCTAACAAAGCTCCTTTGAACAATAAGTCGCTGGTTGTATCCTTTGCTAAATGATTCTGTTGTGTGTCATGATCCAAATGTTGTTGACCATTTGCAAAATAGAATCCAGACATGCGTGCTTTCGCGTCAGGTTCAACAAGGTCGATGTCGGAAAAGTTTTTGGTGAGGTGTGTTCCCATCGCACCAAAAATCCACTCAAGACTTCCACCCTCCATCACTCGCGCTCGTTCCCGCGTGAAAGACCAAACGTTTTCTCCCCAAGATTGTAATTCAACAAAATTCAAACACGCAGCTTTGCCAACATGAATCTCAACTATGCCATTGTGAAAAATTTGACCACCTTTTTTTCCTGGTGGTGATGCCGATTCATGAACGAAAGTCGCCTCAGCACCATCTTCAAGCCAAATCAGTAAATGGTTGATGTAGGCATAGTTTTGCAAAGCACCACAATACAAGCTGTGAAGCGGATGTTCTAAAACAACATTTTCGGGCACATACAGCACAACACCATCTTGTGCCAATGCAGAAGCCAGGGCCGTAAATTTATCATTGTCCGCTTGGATTATCTGACCAACAAGATTTTTCAGTAGATCTGGATGATCTCTTTCTGCCGTTTGGAAATCAACAAAAATGACGCCTTTCTCCTCAAGTTCCTCATCAAGGTACCGTGATGGCTCCACTGTACCTGCAAGGATCTCACCAGCATAGGCTTTATCCCTATAGATAGGATCAAAACATTTATCTTCCAATGGGGGAATGTCTTTATGGATTCCATTCCTATGTAGGACAAAACCATTTGTATTCAAATCACGAATATCCGTTCGCCGCCAGGCTTCTTCTTTACGAGATGGAAAAGGGTGTGCCTGATAGGCTTCCCAGGCAGATTCTCGAAAACTTCGCAGGTAGGTATCTGCCACTTCAGGTATCAAATCCCGCGTAAAAGGAAAAGGTTTCAACTCCTGGTTCGTCGGTTTTGAAGATTTTTGAGTGATATTCTTTGAGACTTTGGGCATCGAAATGAGGCTACTTTCTTTATTATCCAACAGAACCAATCATTTGGAATTGGATCAGACGGTTCATTTCAACCGCATATTCCATTGGCAGTTCCTTAACCAAGGGTTCAATAAAACCAGACACGACCATTGTTGTAGCTTCTTCTTCGCTGAGGCCGCGACTCATCAAGTAGAAAAGCTGATCTTCTCCAACTTTTGAAACAGAAGCTTCATGCCCGATACTCACATCTTGGGCATCCACTTCGATTGATGGATAGGTGTCTGAACGGGATTCTGGATCTATAAGCAAGGCATCACAAACCACATTAGATTTTGATCCCTCCGCTGCTGATAAAACCTTTAATAAGCCGCGATAGGAAGACCTCCCATCTCCACGACTAATTGATTTTGAAGTAATTTTGCTGCTTGTGTTAGGTGCAAAATGGATTACCTTGCCACCTGCATCCTGATGCTGCCCAGCTCCAGCAAAGGCGACAGACAAGATCTCTCCATGAGCACCTGGTTCCATCAGATAACAGGCTGGATATTTCATCGTGGTTTTAGACCCCAGGTTGGCATCTACCCATTCCATGGTGCCGTTTTCATAAATCTTTGCACGTTGGGTAACAAGATTATACACATTGCTAGACCAATTCTGGATCGTCGTATAACGGACACGCGCATTCTTTTTGACAATAATTTCTATCACACCACTGTGAAAAGAATTCGTCGAATAAAGTGGTGCCGTGCAACCTTCCACATAGTGCACTTGGGCTCCTTCATCGGCAATGATTAAAGACCGCTCAAACTGACCAATATTCGCAACATTCAAGCGAAAATATGCCTGCAGGGGTAAATCAACCTTTACCCCAGGGGGAATGTAAACAAAGGAGCCGCCAGACCACACTGCACTGTTCAGGGCTGCAAAGGTATTATCCTGGATCGGAACCACAGTGGAAAAGTGTTCACGGAACAGGTCTGGATGTTGACGTAACCCCTCTTCAATCGAGAGGAAAATTACACCTTGCTTTTCTAAATTTTCTTGCACATTATGGTAAATCATTTCAGATTCATATTGTGCACCCACACCTGCAAGATATTTCTGTTCCGCTTCGGGGATACCTAATTTGCTAAAAGTATTTTTTATCGTTTCAGGAACCTCATCCCAAGTACGGCCTTCACCCTCTGTTGGTTTAACATAGTAATAAATGTCTTCTAGATCCAAATCACTTAGATCAGCTCCCCAGGTTGGTATAGGCTTTGCTTGGTAATGTTCATAAGCCTTTAAGCGGAATGCCAGCATCCACTCAGGCTCATCCTTCATGGCTGATATCTGCCGGACAATCTCCTCGTCCAAACCTTTGCGACTTTTAAACACAAATGTCTCAGGATCACTGAACCCAAATTGATATTCGTCTGTTTTGTTGAAGAATTCAGTCTTTGGGTCTTTTCCCATTTAAGACCTCCGTTTATTCTGATGCTTCTGGCTGCCCGTATTTTTCACGCACCCAATCGTAACCTTGCTCTTCAAGGAACAAGGCAAGTTTTTCGCCGCCTGACTCAACAATCTGACCGTTGAACATCACATGTACAAAATCTGGCCTGATGTAATTCAGGATACGATGATAATGCGTAATAACCAGTGCGCCCATCTTTGGGCCGCGCAGCGCATTCACACCCTCTGAAACAATTCTGATAGCATCGATATCTAATCCAGAGTCTGTTTCATCCAGGATCGCAAATTTTGGTTCTAAGACGGCTAATTGTAAAACCTCTGTACGCTTTTTTTCGCCCCCAGAGAAACCTTCGTTTAAGTAACGCCCACCGAATGAATAATCCATTTCCAAAAGATCCATCTTGGATCTTAGCAGCTTACGAAATTCTAAAATCGAAATTTCTTCTTGAGGAGGATTGGCATTACGCCGTCGAGCATTTAAAGCTGTGCGTAAAAAATTCGCAACGGTGACACCAGGGATTGATACCGGGTATTGAAATGCCAGGAAAATACCCGCCCGTGACCGTTCATCAGGCGCAAGATCAAGGACACTTTCACCATCTAATAGGATGTCACCCTGGGTGATCTCATATCTTGGATGTCCCATCACGGCATAGGAAAGTGTCGACTTTCCAGTGGCATTTGGTCCCATAATCGCATGAACTTCCCCTTGCTGCATGGTTAAGTTCAATCCCTTGATGATAGGGTTCCCCTCAATACTTACCCAAAGGTCTTTAATAATCAATTCTGACATTCAAACTCCTCACCCAAATTAGACATTTGTTATCCAAAATTATCATAATTGTCTAATTTTGTTGATGCAAAGAATTATAGCATGCGTGATTTTAAGTGTCAATATTTTGGATAATTATCTAAAATATTATTGAATAAGATCAATTCAGATAAAGACAATGTGAACATGAGAATCAATTAAAACTCATGTTATAATGAAGCTGTTATTAAAATCAATTTTAATAATGCGTAAAAACGAGATAAGGATTGTTCGGAAACGCAGGGAAAGTACATAACCTGCAAATAGTAATTGACCACACCAAAAATCAAGCCTAAGTCGCAAGAAAGCTGCACAAAGCGCTTATGGTTCAACAAGCATTATCTATGTAATCAAAAGCCTAAGAAAACAGGCGATCAAAAACAGCAGAATAAAAATGTAGAACTAAAAAGAAAGGATAAGAACGTGACAGATAACAGAAAGAAAGACCCCATGGTTGCAAAAAGAGAACGGATCCTGGAAGAGCGTAGGGCAAGAGCTGGAGAAGTAAAAAATCCGAAAATCATTGCCACCCATACCGTTCAACCTGATGAAACATTAAGCCACATAGCATTAAAGTACTACAAAAGCGCCACACCACCCTATTGGAAATTCTTATTGGAACACAATAAAGAAGTCCTGAAGGGTAATGAAAGAAATGTGCGTGCTGGGATGGAATTGGAAATCCCAGAATTGCCAGATGAGTTAAAAAAATAATTCGTCAGCAAAGCTTGTTTCTCTTGCAGATTCCTAAACAGGTAATCCAGTCCTGCATTGACAACCATTGGGTCCTGCATTAGGTAATCTAAAAATTCTTAAAAAAGCTTGCATCTTAGCCTAAATGGCATCTGGTGGTCATGGCTGAATCAAGTCTTCAGCCATGAACCAATTATCGGTGCGGGCAAGATGCTTCATCCTATAAAAACTTTAATCAAATCCGAGCCAACCGGAATTAGTGTTATGGTTCGATAGTCGGTGTATGGATGTTACCAACCATTTGGCTAATCAACAGCCTTGAACCTACCAAACGCCGCCACGGTGCTCTCCATCGCCATAATTAACAGTGCTTTAAAACAATTTTGTTCATCAACAAGTTTAATCCAAGAATTTTAAAAATAATCCCCACTCAGAAAACCTTATAAATCAGAATAATAAATTCAGATAAGTATATTTACCATAAATATCATATATATTGACAAATCTAAATCCGGCGTGCTACAATCACTTTCATAAATCAGATAATAAATGTCTGGTTATTAAGGTAAGTTTGATGAAGAGCACCCGCGAAAAAATATTAAGGACCTTGCTTGCGTTTCCAGGATCAACCATTAATGACCTGGCTGAGGCTGTTGGCATTAATGGCATCTCTGTCCGCCACCATCTGACGGCATTAGAAGCTGAAAACCTTGTCACGTCTGCTGAAGAACGCCACGGCGTTGGACGTCCGCGCCTGGTTTATTCACTGACAGAAAAAGGTGTAGAGGAATTTCCTACCAACTATCTGAGGTTAACAAAACGCATCCTAAACTCGCTCCAAGAAAAGCTCACACCAGCTGAGCTCAAATCAATATTTGAAGAGATCGGTGCGGAAATTGCTGAGCCTTACCAGAAGAATTTACAGCACAAATCCTTAGATGAACGAATAAAACTGGTCAAAACAGCCATGACCAAAGAAGGTTTTATTGTTGAGGTAGAAAAAAATCAAGAGGCTTATATTATCACGAGTCTTTCATGTCCTTATTATCAGGTTGGATTGGATCACCCAATCATTTGCAATCTGGATCGCACGATGATCGGAAGGCTACTAGACAGAGAATTAACGCCAGAATCTTGCATCTTTGAGGGTGCTGAACATTGTACTTTTCAAATTCCTTTAGAGAATTGATGCACTATGAAAAATGAAAAAACCAACCATCTTCCCGATTGGGACATTGAGAATACACATCCGGAACTCGTTCCGGCGTTAGAAGATGGTCTTTCGGAAATTGCTGACCCAGAATTAGGCCTGAACATCATCCAATTAGGACTTGTTCGGAATGTAACCATGCAGGATGAGGAAGCTTTGGTTACAATGATCCTAACAACGCCATATTGTCCTTATGGTCCTTCAATGATGGAAAACACACGCCAAAAAGCAGAAACCATTCTGGGAATACCCACCAGTATCAATTATGGTCAAGAAGCTTGGGATCCAAGCATGATGGAGGAGGGGTTGGGGGACGATTGGGGTTTATTTTAAGCACCAAGTGCCGGTAAATCGATCCAGCACTCGCCAATATTAAATAATACTTCTGTTTTACTCTTAGCTTATCTGTCAAAAAAATTGATCAGTTTCATACCAAGCGAAAGGTCACCAAAAACCTTAACCTTGCCCAGCATGTAAGCTCTCATTGCATCCATCTTCCCAGTGAGAAGTTTCACACCATCCTCCGCATCAGACTTGATTGTCAAGTCAGGGTTTGATGATAGGCCTTCTTCAACAGAACAAGTCTGGTTGTCAATTTTGATGACCCAATCCGAAGCTTGGTCACCTGAAAACATACATTGGACCACACCTGAGACACCTTCTGCCTTGTCTGCCTTAAAATGATCAGGAATTGCCATCATTAATTCTCGCACATTAATTTCCGTCATTCGTTACTCCTTGTTGTTCTGATGTTTATGCTTACTGATTATAATCCAAGCAATACCTTTATCAGAGCGGATATCAATACTTTTCGCATCCGAAAAACAGCTCATCGCTTTAATATCTGTCGGTTGGAGAAAATGACTTCGCATTAGTAAGATTTTTTCACCAAGCGCAATGATCTTTACCAACCAGTGATTAATATCAGGCTCTTCAATAATCAACATTCCCCCGGGCTTTAATATCCGCCATAATTCATCTAAAGTCTGTCGCTGATCTTCTACGTGATGGAAAGCGTCAACCATGATGATACGATCGAAAACACCATTCGCAAAGGGGAGTTGTTCAGCATTGGTGTTTATTACAATAATACCTTTCTTCATTGCCTCCTGAATCATCCTGAAAGCAGAATCGGCAACAAAAATTTGCCTGGCAATCGAGATCATTTGCACAGCAATCCGACCTGTTCCTCCGCCTACATCTAACACAACATGATGTGGTTTGATAGTTGCCAGATCGACAATGGGTGATTGGGTCGTTCTCCCAAAGACACGATCATATACCGGGCTGAGAAAATTAAAATGATTAAACTTTTCCATACTCAC
>SL_3KL_010_SEDDRAFT_10005495_pt1 | contig 11357 bp, 8 predicted proteins | sample SodLakKL_010_SED_2_FD_10381 | JGI IMG/M metagenome (IMG submission 10381)
GACCGTAGTTCGACCCGGGTGCCGATTCCTCTCCTGGCGGGGATGCGGATCAAGGGGCTGCGGTTCCGTTCCGACCAGGCGTTGTAGACAGGTGCTTCGTAGCCTGGCACCAGCCGTTTGTAGGAATTTACGATGGGGTTCGTGATGGCCGTAAAGCCCTTCACGTGTTCCATTAACCCGCCGATAAAATAGCGGGCTCTTTCGCTCAGCTGGTTCGGAGCATCAGGGTTGAAAAAAATGTTTTCCCCCTCCTGGAACAAGGAGAGGTGGGTATGCATCCCGGAGCCGTTAATGCCGTAGACCGGTTTGGGCATAAAGGTAGCGTGCAGGTTATGCGCCATGGCGATGGTCCTGACTACGAACCGGAAGGTCGCGATGTTGTCCGCCGTCGTCAGGGCATCGGCGTACTTGAAGGAGATTTCATGCTGCCCCGGGGCCACCTCGTGATGGGAAGTTTCAATTTCAAAACCCATCTGCTGCAAATTGATCACGATATCTCTCCTGGCATTCTCGCCCTTATCCACCGGGGTTAGATCGAAATAGCCTCCCTGGTCATGAGATTCCGTGGTCGGCTCGCCGCGCTCGTCTTTCAGAAACAAGAAAAATTCCAGCTCGGGGCCCGCATACATGGTAAGGCCCAGATCGGCGGCCTTCCGAATATTTCGCTGCAGGGTGTAGCGCGGGCACCCTTCAAAGGGGGTGTCGTCCGGGTTGTAGACATCGCAGATCAACCGGGCTGTGGCCCCCTCTCCCCTACGCCAGGGAAAGACACAGAAGCTGTTGGGATCGGGCTTCAAGTGCATGTCCGATTCTTCGATACGCACAAACCCTTCAATGGATGAACCATCAAAAGCCAGTTCTCCTTCCAGGGCTTTTTGCAGCTGCGGCACGGGAATGGCGACATTTTTCGTCACACCGAGGATATCGGAAAACTGCAGTCGAATGAAAGCAATTTTCAGATCACGGGCAAAATGTAGAATATCATCGTGGGTATACTGATTCATCGATCATCCCTCCAAGTAGTTCAAACTGCTCTATTATAACACCCGGCGAATACGGGTGTCCATGCATACCTATTATTTTGCGGAGCGAAACAAAAACTTATGCCCCGGCAAGCTCGATCACCCGGTACTATTTTCCCAGGATGGTTCTGAGCAGGGAAGCCAACCCGAGCATCACGTGTTCATAGGAAAGGCCGCCTTGCAGGTAAAGCACGTAGGGTTGGCGCACGGGAGCGTCAGCGGTAAATTCCCCCGATGCCCCCTGGACAAAAGTGCCCGCCGCCATGTAGATGGGATCGGCGTAACCTGCTGTTTTGCCCGCTTGCGGTGTGAGGTGGGAGTTAATCGGGGAAAAGTGCTGGACAGCCCGGCATAACCGCTGCAGCTCTGCCTCGTTTTTCAGGAATACAGTCTGGATCAGATCCCCCCGGGGATCTGCCGGTCCGGGGTCCACCCGGTAACCCGCTTGCCGCAGGGCGGCGGCAAGGGTCACGGCACCCTTTAAGGCCTCTCCCACCAGGTGAGGGGCCATAAACAAGCCCTGGTAGTAAAGCCTTTTCCCCGAGACAAATGCCCCCAGTTCTTTGCCGAGACCGGGAGCCGTCATGGCTTCGCCAGCTTGCAGAACCAGCTCGCTCTTCCCGACAATATATCCACCGGTCGGCGCCAGGCCGCCTCCCGGGTTTTTGATCAAGGAACCGGCGATCAGATCGGCCCCGACTTCCAGGGGTTCTTTTGTTTCTACGAACTCACCGTAGCAGTTGTCGATAAAAATAGAGACCCGGGGGTTACAGCGGCGCACCCGCTGGATGATCTCCTGTAATTCGGCGATCGTCAGGCTGCGCCTGGCTGCGTCATATCCCCTGGAACGCTGGATAAAAACGGTCCGGGTAGGACTATCCAGGATGGCATGCAAGGCGGCGGGCGCCAGGGAATAGAACTCCGGCGTGTCCAGTGCGGCAAACTCAATGCCCCAGGCCCGTAGGCCGGACGGGTCTCCCCCCGATTCCTGCCCCTCCTGTCCCTCGCCCCAAACGGCCCTGGCAAGGGTGTCATAGGGTTTGCCCGTCACGGAAATGACCCGGTCTCCGGGCTTTAACAGTCCTTTCAAGCACGCGTACAGCGTATGGGTGCCGGAAACAAAATGAGGCCTGACAATGGCCTCCTCCCCCTGGAAAATCCGGCAAAAAAGGGCTTCCAGTTTTTCCCTACCGTGGTCGTGGTAGCCGTAACCTTCATTCGAGTAAAAACAATCCTCTGAAATGTTTTCCGCTTGAAAGGCCGCCAGGACCTTGGCCTGGTTGTACAGGGTACGAGCGGCAATGGAGCGGTGCACTTCCATAACCTGCTTTTCTGCCTCCGAAATCATGCCGGCAATGTCTTCGTCCACCTTGAGGAGAGACCACCATTGATCACGCAACACCGTTTCATCCTTCTTGGTTTTTTGGGGCCGGGGATTCAGCGTAGGGTTCAAACTCCTTGCAGTAAGGTGCTTCAATATCCGCTTCGACGCGGACACCGTTAGGTTCATAATCGATCTTGAGAATTTTCCCCTTCTCATAAAGGTGATGGATACCCGGCCACTTCTCGTACGGGATACAGATATTCATCCGGACGGCGCCGTGCTGCAGCGCTCCTTCAATTTTACTCCACAGATCGGTAAATCCCTCCCCGGTCAGCGCTGATAAAAAGACACAATCCGGGTATTCCCGCGGCAACATCCTTCGATAGTAAGCCAAATCTTGTTCCAGCAGGATATCAATTTTGTTAAAGATCAAGATTTCGTTCTTTTCATCCAGGCCGATTTTGCCCAGCACGTCGTTGACGGCCTCGATGCGCTTCTCGAATGCGGTATCGCCCAGGTCTACCACGTGTAGCAGCAGGTCGGCTTCGGTGATTTCTTCCAGCGTGGCCTGGAAGGCATCGACCAGCTGGGGCGGTAAATTATCGATAAATCCGACAGTATCGGTTAAAAGGATGCTTTTATGCGGGTAAAACGGCATCTGTTTAACGGTTGGGTCCAGGGTGGCGAAGAGCTTATTTTCAGTATAGACTTGGGCGCCGGTTAAGGCGTTCAGCAGGGTTGATTTGCCGGCATTGGTGTAGCCGACCAGGGCTACCAGGGTATGACCCCGCGCTTTGCGCTGGTCGCGGTGCAAATGCCGGTGTTTACGAATTTGCGAAATTTGTTTTTTCAGGACGGCGATTCGCTTGTTGATCGTCCTGCGGTCAACCTCCAGCTGTGTTTCCCCCGGTCCCCGGGTGCCTATGCCTCCGCCGAGTCTCGACAGGTGGGACCGCCTGCCCGTGAGGCGTGGCAGCATGTAACTGAGCTGCGCCAGCTCCACCTGAAGTTTTCCTTCCCTGGACAGGGCACGCCGGGCAAAAATGTCCAGGATCAGTGCCGTGCGATCGACGATTTTTACGCCTTCTCCCAGGGAATTTTCCAGGTTTCTCACCTGGGTAGGAGAAAGCTCGTGATTAAACACGATCAACAAGGAACCGGTTTCTTCGAGCAAAACTTTTATTTCCTCTATCTTGCCCTTGCCGATAAAAAAAGCGGGATCCGGCCTGTCTTTTTTTTGTTCAACGCGAGCAATCACTTTCCCCCCCGCCGTTTCCACTAAAAGCTCCAGCTCCGTCAGGGAATAGGGGGTGCCGTTCCGTGTATCCAGGCTGACCAAGACGGCCGGTTCTGCGTTACCGTTTATAATCAAAACACCTCTTTATGATCATTATCGACTTTTGATCGAATTAAAAGAGAAATATATAATACCGGTAATACTCATATTCAGCGCAAAGCTATGCTGGAGCCTGCTGCCGCTCTTCCTGGGGAACCAGGGCGATGGAAATGTTTCGGAAGGGGATTACCGTGGATACAGCATGCTTGTAGACAAGCTGCTGTTTTCCATCAACATCCAGGAGGATTGTAAAGTTATCAAAGCTCCGGATGGTCCCTTTAATCTGGTAGCCGTTCACTAAAAAAATCGTTGCCAGCAAATTTTCTTTGCGAATTTGGTTGAGAAAATTGTCCTGTAAATTAAAGCTTCCTTTCGACATCTCTCTCCGCCTCCTTTTCTTTGTCTTTTTTACAATTCGGGATGGAGCATTATAATCCTTCTACATTCGTAGATATTGCGTGCAAAACCGGTTCCAGCGATTGGTCGGGCCTGACCTCGTACCACTGGATCCGGGGTTCTGCCCGGAACCAGGTCAGCTGTCTCTTGGCATATTTTCGCGTATCCTGTTTAAAAGAGGAGATAGCCTCGTCCCAGGTCCATGTTCCCTGTAGATACTGGACCAGGTGCCTGTACCCCAGGGACTGCAGCGATTTTAACCGGGGACTGTATCCCCCGTCTAAGAGCCCCCGCACTTCGTCCAGGAGCCCCGCGTCCAGCATGGCATCGATTCTCTGTTCAATTCTTGCGTAGAGCATCAGCCGGGGGAGGTAGAGACCCGCAAAATGGACACGGTAAGGGCTCTGCGTTTTCCGGGTGAGATCCCACTGCCGGGAAATCGGTTCCCCGGTGACCTGGAAGTATTCCAGCGCCCGGATGATTCTCCGTGCGTCGTTGGGATGGATGCGTTCCGCAGCCTCGGGATCAATTTTCTTAAGTTGTTGGAAAAGATGTGCCAGGCCTTTCTCCTGGCCCTCTTCCTGCAACTCTTTTCGAAGCAGGGGGTCCGCTTCTGCCCTGGAAAAGGAAAACTGTTCCAGGACTGCCTTGATGTACAGCCCGGTTCCCCCGGCAAGGATGGGCAGCTTTCCCCGGGCAAACACGTCACGGATAGTTTCCTGGGCTAATTCCTGGTAGTTGTAGACGGTGAAGCGTTCTGCGGGGTCCACGATGTCGATCAGGTGGTGCGAAATCCCCTCCCGTTCCGCTGGCGTGGGCTTGGCTGTTCCGATATCCAGATAGCGGTAGACCTGCATCGAATCGGCTGAAATGATTTCTCCCTGCAGCCGGTGGCCCAACCGCACGGCCAGAGCGGTTTTTCCCACGGCGGTAGGACCGGCTACCACCAGGAGAGGAATGTTCTTTTCCGGTTCTTGCGCACGATCCTGCTGCATCAACTTCTCCTCTTGAACTGTTTTTCAATCTCCTTTTCTTCCAGCTGAAAAACCACGGGTCGGCCGTGGGGACAGTAAAAAGGCTGCTGACACGCTTTCAGCTGTTGCAGCAGCGATTCCATTTCCTCCCGGGAAAGCTTCTGCCGGGCTTTCACCGAGCCTTTACAGGAAATTTGGGTCAGCAGGGCGTTCTGGATGGCCTGGAGATCGTTTGCGGGTCCACGGGTAACCGCCTCCAGGATATCCTGCAGCAATTCCCCGGTTACCCGGTCCCGGATGAACACGGGCACGGTGCGAATGATGAAGGTGCGGTCGCCAAACTGCTCCAGCTCCAGGCCCAACTCGGCGAACAGGTCCATGGCGGCTGCAACATTTTCTACGATGGCGGGCGAGAGTTCAACTGCCTGGGGGATGATCTGCTGCTTCAACTGCTCCCTATGCCCCGTTTGCTCCATTTGTTCCCAGATGATCCGTTCATGGGCGGCGTGTTGGTCGATAAATAGCAGGCGATTTTCCTGCTGGATTAAAATATAGGTATGGAAAAGCTGTCCCAACAGAAGATCGTAATCGAAAAAACCCGGGGCTTTGCTTACTTGATCAGGTGATGCTAAAACCGGAGAAACCCGTTCATAAGGGACAAGCTGATCCAAAACCGTTGCATTAGGATCCGGCCTTGTTTCCATTAGTGAAAAATGCTGCTGTTCATTAATACTGGGCACTGCTTCCTCTGTTCTTCCTGCTTCTCCTGCTTCCTTGTCTTCCCCTGCGTTCTGCTCCGCGGGTTGACCGGGGAGTTCATACGGGCGCCGGGAAGAAAACCCTTCTTGCAGCGCTTTGCGTAAAAAAGACCGTACGGCATTCCCACGGTGGAAGCGGATCTCGGTTTTCGTCGGGTGGACGTTGACATCAATTTCCCCGGGGGGCAGGGACAAAAATAAAAAGGCCATGGGAAAACGCCTGGAGGTCACCACCCGGGAAAAAGCCAGGTCCAATTCTTCTCCCATGAGCCGGCTCTGCACGTAGCGGCGGTTCACAAAGAACAGCTGGTAGTTCCGGTTGTTCCGTGAAAATTTGGGTTGACTGATAAAGCCCTGGAGCCGGCAGGCGCCGGGGGTGTCCTGGGCCGCGTCGTCCAGCGAGACCAGTTGGCTGCCCAGCTCTTGCCCGTAAATGGATAAAATGGCGTTGAAGATATCCCCATCCCCGGGAGTGTGCAGCACGGGTTGTCGATTTCTTTCCAGGGAAAAGGCCACGTCCGGCCTGGAAAGGGCCAGGTTTTGCACGATTTTCGTGAGGCGGGCTGTTTCTGCAGTCACGCTTTTTAAAAATTTTTTTCGCACCGGGGTATTAAAAAAAAGTTCTTTGATCGTTACCCGGGTTCCCGGGGGCAAACCCTGTTCCTGGAAATCGGTCTCCCGGCCTCCTTCGATCACGATCTGGTTTCCCACCTCTTCGTCCGGGTGTTTCGTGCTGAGGGTAAGCCGGGAGACCGAGGCAATACTCGGCAGCGCCTCGCCTCGAAAACCCAGGGACGTGATAGTTTCCAAGTCTTCGATCCGGCTGATTTTACTGGTCGCATGGCGCTGCAAAGCTAAGCGAAGATCCGCCTTCAGGATACCGCAACCATCATCTGTCACAGATATCTCTTCCAACCCGCCGCTCTTGACGGCAATCTTGATGCGCCGGGCTCCTGCATCCAGCGCGTTCTCAACCAGCTCCTTGACCACAGAAGCCGGGTTTTCCACGACTTCCCCGGCGGCAATTTGATTGGCAGTCCGTGAGTCCAGTTTATGTATGGGCATCGCTTATTTATCCTTTTCCTTCAGTGAGCTCTCGCGGGCCAGCAGCTGGGACTGCATGCTGTAGAGGCTGTTCAGGGCCTGCAGCGGCGTCATGTTTACGATGTTCAGGGCTTTGATATCCTGGAGCACCTTCTCTTCCTTTTGCGAACGGGGGGCGCTGTCTGCGGGTTCTCTGACCAGGGAGAGCTGTCCGCTTACTCTCTCCTGCCCGGAATAAACCCCCTTCCCCCTCTGCCTTTCCTGCTCCCGTTCCAGCCTGCTTAAAATTTCCCGGGCGCGCAGGATCACCTGCTCGGGCAGCCCGGCCAACCTAGCCACGTTGATACCGTAACTTTTGTCGGCCTTGCCGGGAACAACTTTGTGGAGAAAGATGATTTCCTCTCCCTTCTCCTTCACGGCCACGCAGTAATTTTTCACCGCGGGAAAGTGGAGGTCCAGGGCCGTCAGTTCATGATAATGGGTGGAAAACAATACCTTGGCAGCGGTGCGGTCATGCAAAAATTCCAGGACCGCCTGGGCCAGGCTCATGCCGTCGTAGGTGCTGGTTCCCCTGCCGATCTCATCCAGGACGACCAAACTCTGGGCACAGACCTGGGATAGAATCGAACTCGTCTCTTCCATTTCGACCATGAAAGTGCTTCTTCCACTGCTTAAATCGTCGCTGGCACCCACCCGGGTAAAGATTTGCTCCAGCGGTGTGAACTTCATTTCACGGGCCGGCACAAACCCGCCAGCCTGGGCCATGACATAGAGCAGAGCGATGCTCCTGCAGTAAGTGCTTTTTCCCGCCATGTTCGGGCCGGTTAAGACCAGGATTCGTTTCTCGGCGGGGCAAAAATCATTGGGAACAAAGGGGCTCTCCTGGGTAAACTCCACGACGGGGTGCCTGGCATCCTTGATGGTCGTTTCAGTAAAACTCTCTACCAGGTGCGGCTTAACGAAATTGTGGTTTGAAGCGGTCTCTGCCAGGGAACACAGGCAGTCCAGGACGCCCAGCAGGCGGCCGGTTCGCTGCAAGGAAAGAGTATAGGCGGCCACTTTACCGCGCAGTTCCTCAAAAAGCGTGAATTCCAGCTGGGCCAACTTCTCCTGGGCTTGGAGGATTTGGCTTTCCTGCTCTTTCAAATCTTCCGTGATAAAGCGCTCTGCATTGACCAGGGTTTGTTTCCTCATGTAGTCTTCCGGCACCAGGTGGCTGTTCGTCCGGGTCACTTCAAGATAATAGCCGAAAACCCTGTTGTAACCCACTTTCAACGCTTTGATCCCGGTGCGCTCACGTTCTTTTATTTCCAGCTGAATAATCCACTGCTTGCTGTTCCTGGACAGTTTTCTCAGTTGATCCACTTCCGGAGAATAACCATCTTTAAAGATATTACCTTCTTTCAAGGCAAAGGGAGCATCTTCCGCGATGGCCTCGTGCAGGGTTTGGGCGAGCCCGGTATAATCCGGAAGTTGCTGCGTAATCTCGTTGATCTTTTCGCTGGAGAGCTGGGCCAGGGAGCGCTGGATCTCGGGGATGATCTGCAGGGTTTTTTTCAAGGCCAAAAAATCCCGGGGATTGACCTGTCCCATGCTGATTCTCCCGCTCAAACGTTCCAGATCGTAACAGTTTTTCAAGAAGCCGACCAGCTCTTCCCTGCGGTAGAGGTTGGCCTGCAGTTCTTCGACCGCATCCCAGCGCCGCTGCATGCGAGGGCCGGAAAGTAGAGGTTTCTCCAGCCACTTTCGCAGCTGCCTTCCGCCCATGGCAGTCCGGGTCTGGTCCAATAAACCCAGGAGGGAGCGCTGCTTTTCCCGCGTGCGCAGGGTTTCCGTGATCTCCAGGTTTCGCATGGTGATGGCGTCCAGCCGCAGCGCCTCATTCCTCTCCATCACCTGGATGCGTTGAATATGCCCCAGGCCGAAGGTCTGCATCTTTGTCACGTAGCTGACAGCTGTGGCCGTGGCACGTAAAACAGTGGGATACTGATCCAGCCTGGCCTGACTTAAGAGCTCAGCGTTAAAATGACGCTGCAGCAAGGCATGAGCTTCTTCGGAATCTACAATAGAGGCGTCCACGTGGGTGGCCGTGTCGGGCAGAAACTTGAGCAGGTGTTGTTTAAATTCCGGGTCTTTCGCTGCGCAACCGTCAAAAATAATCTCCGCCGGCTGGAAACAGAAGAGTTCATTGACGGCAGGTTGAATGCCTTCCAGCTGCATGGCGAAGAGGTCACCCGTGGATATATCGATAAAGGCCAAGCCAAAATGATCGCTTTCCCGGTTCATTTTACTGACCGAGGCGAGGTAATTATTTTTTTTCTCCTCCAAAAAAGAATCCTCGATCTTGGTTCCCGGTGTTATCACCCGGGTGACCTCGCGGCGCACCAGGCCCTTGGCCTGGCTGGCGTCTTCGACCTGGTCACAGATGGCAACCTTGTATCCTTTATCCAGCAGGCGGGCGATGTAGTTTTGGACGGCATGGTGAGGAACGCCGGCCAGGGGAATACCCGTGTCCTTGCTTCCGTCCCGGCTGGTTAAGGCGATCTCCAGCTCCCTGGCCGCGATTTTTGCATCTTCAAAAAACAACTCGTAAAAATCCCCTACGCGGAAGAGCAGGATCGTATCCGGCAAAGAGGCTTTAATCTCTTGATACTGCTGCATCATGGGCGTTAACACAGCCAAAGGATTCCCTCCAGGCTTCTGAAAAAAAGTTTCCGCGTATATTATAACACAGCTCGCAAGACACGAAAAAGAACCCGCCATGGTTCTCAGCGGGTTCCTTTCGCCTTCTCAAATCCTTGATGCATGTTTATTCACCGGCTTCATCCGCGGGGGACTCTCCGGTAATTCCTTCACTGATTGAGTCATTTACCGACTTCATGACGTTGTTAAATTCTTCCTGGGCTTTCATGAAGTTTCGTACAGAAAGATTCGCATGCATCTGCTCCCTCAATTCATTGAAGCGGGCAACTTGCTCTTGATCAGGCTGCACGCCGGATTTCTGAGAAAATTCGATTTGGCGCTGCACTTCTTGCACATCCTGGATCAACTGCTGGGCCGCGCTGTCTGTTTTCAAATTCTCCCCGGTCCTCTCCAGCTCCTGGTATTCGGGGGTCTTGCTGATCTCCTGGCCCAGATCTTTTGCTTTGCCTTCGATAGCCAAAAAACTCACCTCCCATCTAGCTTAAAACCATTTCTACTTATACAGTATACTCTTCTGGAAAGATCCAGTGATTCCTTCCTAACAAGAAAAAAAGCCCATAAAGGGCAAATAAAAAGGGGGATTTATCGTGATTAAACCATCTGGGCCTGGCAATCAGCACAAATGCCATAAAAATATAATTGGGCGGTGGATACGTCCAGCCCGGTTTCTTCCTTGACTTTTTGAAACAGTTCTTCGCTCTGCACATAATCCTGCGGGATGTTCTCAATATCGCTGACCTTGTTACATTTTTCGCAGTACGTATGGGAATGGGGTTCCGTCCAGCCATCATAACGCAGACCGCCTTCTCCAACGTTAAGTTCCTGGACCAGGCCGACGGTTTTTAATACGTCTACGGTTTTATATACCGTTGCAAGACTCATCGCTGGATAATTCGGTTTGAGTTTTTGATAGATCATTTCTACATTAGGATGCTCTTTGGATTCTTTTAAAATCGTATAAACAGCCATCCTTTGGGGAGTCACCTTAATTTTTTTTGTTCTCAGAATCTCCTCGATGGTTTGCATTTCTATCCCCCAATTGTTGTTATTTAATAAATATCTTATTTATTTTATAATATAATTTCGCAAATGTCAAATGCTTTTTTTCTGAAGATTATCTCTATCCAGTAACATATTATATCATATTTTATCGCAAATTCCGTTTCTGAGGGTAAGCTGGGAAACAAACGCTTGTTTTTGGGTAAGCCTGATCACCAAGGCTTTGCTTTAGAGGCAATGGGAGATGATTTGCCTGTACGCACCTTTCAGGCTCCAGGCACCCGCTTCCGTGATCGCAACTTCGATGATTTTTCCCAGAACATCGTTGTCCGCGGGAAAGTGGACCAATTTATTGGTTCGCGTCCTGCCCGTGAACATCTGCGGATCGGTTTTGCTGGTACCCTCCACCAGGACCGATTGCCGGGTGCCGATCAAGCGCTGGTTCGTCTCCAGGCTGATGCGGTTTTGCCGTTCGTTCAGCATCATGATTCTCTTTTTCTTAATCTCCGGGTCTATTTGCCCCTCCATCGCTGCCGCTTTTGTGCCCTTGCGCGTGGAGTAGATAAAGGTAAATGCGGCATCAAATCGCAGGGTATTGACCAGGTTGAGAGTATCCTGGAAGTCTTCCTCGGATTCCCCGGGAAAACCGACAATTAAATCGGTGGTAATGGAAACCCCGGGGATGTTTTCCCTGATAGCCTGGACCAATGCGGTGTATGCTTCTTTCGTATATCCCCGGTTCATTCTTTCCAGGATGCGGTTGCTTCCTGCCTGCAGTGGCAGGTGAATGTGTTCGCAGAT
>SL_3KL_010_SEDDRAFT_10005496_pt1 | contig 11355 bp, 7 predicted proteins | sample SodLakKL_010_SED_2_FD_10381 | JGI IMG/M metagenome (IMG submission 10381)
TCATTTCAGTCAGTATATGTTCAATGAAAATACTTTTAACCCTGCAGCTATTGATATTTCAAATACTTTAAACGCAACTATGTTAGCTAGACAACAATGGGTTGGATTTGAAAATGCTCCATCCACGCAAATAGTTAATGCAAGCACATACTTACAAGATATATATGGAGGAGTTGGTCTTAATATAATTAATGATAAATTAGGCTACGAAAACTTTCTTATAGCAAGAGCTTTTTATGCTTATCCAATACAAACAGGAGCAATATCAACACTAACATTTGGATTAGGTGCAGGAATTATAAACAGAACATTAGATGGGACAAATCTTGATTACCCAACTGATTATATAGGCGTGACAGACCCTCTTGCATTTTATGGTAGAGAAAATTTTATCAAACCCGATTTTAATTTTGGAACAGAATATAAAGACCCTAATCTTACTTTAGGATTTGCTGTAACTCATTTACACTATAGATCAGCCGAGTTTGCCTCAATTGAAAAGCAACCTATGCACTATTATTTATATGGGAAATATAGATTCAAAAATATTATTGAAGATATTGATATTGAACCCTTTTTACTTTTTAAAAGCAGCTGGTTTATTACACAATTTGACTTAAATGTTTTAGCTTACTATGATGATATGATATGGTCAGGATTTAGTTATAGATTAGGAGATGCTATTTCAGCAATGGTTGGTTATCAAATATCTGACTACATTGGCATAGGATATGCTTACGATTATGCAATTGGAACCAGCAGAGGATACAGCGGAGGCTCACATGAAATTATGATATCAACTACTTTTGAAGGATTTAATGAATCAGCTATAACACCTCAAACACCAAGAATATTTAACTAACATATACTAAATAATCCCTGAATAATAGGATTTTAAATAGCTCAATTAAGCTGAAAAAGAATTACTTTCCTAACGATTGCTTTTTTATCTATTAGTTTTTTTATAAGTTTGCTAAAAATAATAAATCAAATAATCTTTTTGTAAAATTATGAGTTCAATCATTGGTATCCGACATGAAGACAAGTACAAAATGGAGAGAAGAACTCCGCTTACTCCAAAACATGTTAAGAAATTAATATCCGACTATAATCAAAAAATAATTATTGAAACATCTTCTAAAAGAATTTTTAATGATGAACAATATAAACAAGCAGGGGCTACTATTGAAAAAGACCTGAAAAAATGTCAAGTAATTTTTGGCGTTAAAGAAATTCCGGAACATCAATTTGAAAATGAAAAAACTTATATATTTTTTTCTCACGTCATTAAAGGGCAGCATTACAACATGCCAATGTTAAAAAAAATGATTGAGCTAAGATGCAATCTAATTGATTATGAAAGAATTGTAGATGAGCAAAATAATAGACTTATTTTTTTTGGCAGACATGCAGGATTAGCAGGAATGATTGATTCTTTATGGAGTGTCGGGCAAAGATTAAAGTATTACGGATATGAAACCCCTTTTCTAAAAATAAAACAAGCTTGCAATTATGATTCATTATATGAAGCAAAAAAAGTTATTAATGAAGTAGGGAAACAAATCATTAAGGATGGCTTACCAAAAGAACTTTCTCCTTTCACTATTGGATTTACAGGTTATGGAAATGTTTCAATTGGAGCTCAAGAAATTTTATCATTGCTTCCTGTAAAAGAAGTTTTTCCTGAAGATCTTGCCAAACTTAAAAACAGTGAAAAACAATCAAGTAATATTATTTATAAAACAGTATTTAAGGAAGAGCATATTTCTGCCAGAAAAGATGGCACTCCATTTGACTTACAAGACTATTATGCCAACCCTAAGGAATATGATTCAATATTTGATAAATACACCCCACATTTAACAATTTTAATGAATTGTATGTATTGGGATGACAAATATCCAAGGATAATAACAAAAAAATACCTCAAAGAATTATTCGATAAAGAAAAAAGACCAAAACTTATCGTTATAGGTGATATTACTTGCGACCCTGACGGATCAGTCGAAATTACACATAAAGGAACCCCTATTGAAGATCCTGTTTTTGTTTATAACCCATTTACACAAAAACCATTATCCGGATTTAATGGAGAAGGAATATTAGTAATGGCTGTTGATATTTTACCTAGTGAGTTACCAAAAGATTCATCAATTGCTTTCGCTGATGCATTATTTGAATTTGTAAAACCAATCGCGGAAGCTGATTTCAACAAACCTTTTGACAAAATAGAGTTGCCAAAACCCATTAAAAAAGCTCTGATTTTACACAAAGGAAATTTAACGCCGGAATATAAATATATTGAAAACTATTTATAAATATAAAAACTTATTATAATGAAAAAAGTGTTAATTCTTGGTGCCGGCATGGTAGTAAAGCCCATAGTGACATATCTTCTTGAAAAAAAATATATTGTTACTGTTGCAAGTCGCACCAAATCAAAAGCTGAAGAGATGATAAAAGGGCATCCAAACGGTAAAGCCATTGAATGGACTGTTGAAAATCAAGATATACTTGATAAAATGATATCAGAACATGACTTAACAGTTAGTTTATTGCCATGGGCTCATCATATTAATGTTGCAAAGCTTTGCATAAAAAATAAAAAGAATATGGTGACAACATCTTATGTTAAGCCGGAAATGAAAGCTTTAGATAATGATTGTAAAAATGCTGGAATTATCATTCTTAATGAACTTGGACTTGATCCCGGGATTGACCACATGTCGGCTATGCGAATTATTGACCATATACACAACAACGATGGAAAAATTGAAGAGTTTTACAGTCTTTGCGGTGCTTTACCTGCACCCGAAGCTGCTACAAATCCTCTTAAATACAAATTTTCATGGAGTCCAAAAGGAGTTATTATGGCAGGAAACAATGATGGAAGATATCTGCTAAACGGAAAAGAAGTATATATTCCAACAGAAGACCTTTTCAAGAATCCTGCAAAAATCAATTTTTTGGATGTTGGTAAACTTGAGATCTATCCTAACAGGGATAGTTTACCATACATCAATCTATATGGGATACCTGAGGTGAAAACAATGATGAGAGGAACTTTTCGCCATCCCGGATGGTGCTGCACTATGGATGCAATAAAAGCATTAAAATTAATTTCAAGTGATAACTATGACTTTACCGGAAAGTCTTATGCTGATATGATAGCAATTTTATTAAATGAAAATAATAGCGAAAATATAAAGCAAAAAGCTACAAATTATCTTGGAGTTGAAGAAAATTATTATGCCTTAGAAGCCTTAGAATGGCTAGGAGTATTTGATAATACACCAATGAATAGAAAAGAAGACAGTCCTTTCGAGATTATTTCGGATCTTATGATGAAAAAAATGAAACTAGGAAAAGATGAACGTGATATGGTAGCAATGCAACACATATTTGTAGCTGATTATCCAAACAGCAATAAAGAAAAAGAAGTTATTAAATCATCTCTGCTAAACTTTGGTACTCTTTCAACCGACACAGCTGTATCAAGAACAGTTGCTCTGCCGGCTGCCGTCGCAGTTGATATGATATTACAAGAAAAAATCAAAAGCAAAGGTGTTCATATTCCCGTTTTACCTGAATTATATAATCCAATATTAGATGAACTGGAAAAAATGAACATAAAAATGCTTGAAGAATTTGGGCTACCTTTAAACGAAAAGCTTAGTTTATAAGCAAAACATACTTAATAATTATAAAATAAGTTAAATACAATAAATGAATTTTCTAACAGAAATTGAACTGGAAACTTTGCAAGCATTTAGAAAGTTGCTGCATAAATATCCGGAATTATCAGGAGAAGAAAAGGAAACAGCAGAAAAACTCGAAATGTTTATATCAAACTTTAATCCTGACAAAATAATAAAAAACATTGGAGGAAATGGGATAGCATTTATTTTTGGGAAAGAACATAATGTGCCAACTGTAATGTTTAGAGCAGATATGGATGCCCTTCCAATAAACGAAATAAACAAATTTGATCACAAATCAATTCATGAAAATATTAGCCATAAATGTGGACATGATGGACACATGGCTATTTTATGTGGGATAGCCATTCATCTTTTTAGAAATCCTCCAAAAAAAATAAAAGTCATATTATTATTTCAACCGGAAGAAGAAAATGGACAAGGAGCAGCAAAAGTTATAAAAGACAATAAGTTTAAAAAATTAAAACCGGATTTCATTTTTGCTTTGCATAATTTACCCGGATTTAAAAAAAACTCAATAGTTCTGAGCAAAAAAAATTTCGCATCTGCTTCTACAGGATTAATTATTGATTTAAAAGGTCGTTCTTCGCATGCTGCACACCCGGAACAAGGTAATAGTCCGGCAAAAATGACTGCTGAACTTATTTTAGAGCTTGAAAATCTTCCAAAAAAAGCAAATTTATTTAATGATTTTACTCTTATTACCGTCATTTACTCAAAAATTGGAGATATTGCCTTCGGCACTAATCCGGGAAAATCTTCTTTAATGGCAACTTTACGCTCATTCAGAAATGATGATATGGAAAAAATGCAAAGTACTGTTGAAGAAATTATTAATAAAAAAGCCAAACAATACAATATTGAGCATTCAATTGAATATACTGAACATTTCCCGGCTACAACAAATAATATTGAAGCCATAAAAATCCTGGAGTCCGCGGCTAAAAAAACAAAATACCCTAAAATGTGGATAGAAGAACCTTTTCGTTGGTCCGAAGATTTTGGAAATTTTGCAATGGAATATAAAACTGCATTATGGGGATTAGGAAGCGGAACTAATCATCCAAAACTGCATAATAACGATTATGATTTTCCTGATGATATTATTGAGGCAGGCGTTAACGTTTTTATAAATATCATAGAAGAAATTGTTGAAAGCAAATAAATTAAAGAATTAACACAAAAATTTGAAATTTTTATAAATAATATATGTTTCATTCATCACACATAGAAATTAGTAAATCAGCATACAGAAATAACATTAAATACATAAAAAAAATTATTGGTGAAAACACTAAGTTGTCATCAGTAATAAAGGGTAATGCCTATGGGCATGGGATAGACAAAATAGTTCCTTTAGCCGAAGAAATGGGCATTGACCATTTCTCTGTTTTTTCAGCTAGTGAAGCATTAGAAACCCTTAAAATAAAATCAAGCCAATCCGACATAATGATTATGGGGTTACTGGATTTTGAGGAAATCGCATGGGCAATCAAAAACAAGATTGAGTTTTTTGTATTTGACCCTGAAAGACTTGAAAAAGCAATAGAAATTGCAAAATCTCTTAACCAAAAAGCGCGAATACACATTGAAGTTGAAACAGGATTTAATCGCACCGGATTTGAATACAAATATATGCCAAAGCTGATTAAATATATGAACAGTAATCGCAAGCATTTTATTTTCGAAGGATTATGTACACATTATGCCGGTGCTGAAAGTATTTCTAATTATCTTAGAATAAAAAATCAAATTAAAATATTTCATAAATTTTTTAGATATTTTAAAAGAAATAATTTAGTTCCTTTAAAAAGGCATACTGCAAGTTCTGCTGCTACTTTCACTTACCCCAACACTATAATGGATATGGCACGTGTTGGTATAGCTCAATACGGTTTTTGGCCAAGTCCCGAAACCAAGATTTATCAATTCAAAAAAAAACCTAGTGAAAGCAACATGCTTCGAAGAATAATTTCTTGGAAATCAAGAGTTATGGTAATTAAAAAAGTTGAAGCTGGAGAATTTATAGGATATGGCACATCATATATGGCAAATAAAAAAATGAAAATTGCTGTAATTCCAATAGGATATGCTAATGGATTTAGCAGAGCATTCAGCAATACAGGAAGAGTTTTAATAAGAGGAAGAAGAGTGCCGGTAGTTGGTACTATCACTATGAATACTACAACAGTTAATATTTCCGACCTACCTAATGTTGAAAAAGGTGATGAGGTTGTGATTATTGGAAAGCAAAGAAGACTGAGTATAAGTGTATCATCATTTTGCGAAATGAGTGAACAGCTTAATTATCAACTTCTGGCAAGATTGCCGGAAAATATTCCCAGGCATATTGTAAAATAAATTGGAATTTAACACAGTACATTTTAACCTTGTAAACTTTATACTGATTTCCTTAGAAAAAAAGTCAGAAAAAATCAAGACTGTGGTTCAGCCACCAAGAGGGTTTCATCAATTTTTTTCAAATACTTAAAAGCATCATTTATATCATATACATTATCAATAGTAATGCTCAATTTTTGTTTGGTTTCTTTCAGCTTGCATACATTACCATTTTGTTGAACAAATTTAAGTACCTTATTAAAAGTTTCTGAATTATAATATTGCGATTCTTGATCTGATACAAAATAGCCAATAAACTTGCCCAATTTTATAATTACCTTTTCAAAGCCAAGTTTAGCTGCAAACCATCTTAATTTAACAGCTTCAAATAACCCTATAGTTTCCTGAGGTATAGGACCAAATCTATCTCTAAGCATAACTTCAAACTGTTTAAGTTCTTCAATACTTTTTAAAGAATCAAGCTCTTTATAAAGTACCAGTCGCTCTTCAACACTCGAAACGTAGTCGCTAGGCAAAAGCAATTCAATATCTGTTTCTAATAAACATTGCTCAACAAAAGGTTTATCTTTCTCATCTTTTTTATCTTCAAATACATCTTTAAACTCACTTTCTTTTAATTCTACAATTGCCTCATCCAATATTTTCTGATATGTTTCATACCCAACATCTGCAATAAAACCACTTTGCTCTGCTCCTAATATATTTCCTGCACCTCTTATATCAAGATCACGCATAGAAATATTAAATCCACTACCAAGTTCGGAAAACTCTTCCAGTGCTTTGAGCCTTTTTCTCGCTTCACCTGTAATAGTGCTTAAGGGAGGTGCTATAAGATAACAAAAAGCTTTTTTATTTGACCTCCCTACCCTTCCTCTCATCTGATGCAAATCACTTAAACCGAAATGATGTGCGTTATTTATAATTATTGTATTTGCATTTGGTATATCTAAGCCGGATTCAATAATTGAAGTTGAAACAAGCACATCATATTCACCACTAATAAAGTCCACCATTACTTTTTCCAATTTCGCACCTTCCATTTGTCCATGTCCAACAGCAACTTTAATATCAGGACACAAACGTTTTATCAGTTCAGCAATTTCCGTAATATTTTGCACCCTGTTATGAACAAAAAAAACTTGTCCTCCTCTTGAAATCTCATACATTAAAGTTTCTTTAATAAGACCATTATTGAAAGTATGTACTTCCGTAATTATAGGATAACGATTCTGAGGGGGAGTATTTATAAGTGAAAGGTCTCTGGCTCCCATAAGGGAAAACTGCAAAGTTCTTGGGATTGGGGTTGCTGTAAGAGTTAACGTATCAACATTAACTTTAATCTTTTTAAGTTTTTCTTTAATACTTACACCAAACTTTTGCTCTTCATCAATTATCAGTAATCCCAAATCTTTGAATTTAACATCACTGCTCACAATACGATGTGTTCCTATTAATACATCAATTTTTCCATCTTGCAAATCCTTCAAAATATTCTTTTTTTCCTTTGTTGTTCTAAAGCGATTTATATAATCAACTTTACATGGAAAATCTTTAAACCTTTCAGTAAAAGTATGGTAATGCTGTAATGCCAGAACGGTAGTAGGCACTAACACGGCAACTTGTTTGCTGTCATTAACAGCTTTAAATGCTGCTCTCATAGCCACTTCTGTCTTACCAAAACCCACATCTCCACATACTAATCTATCCATGGGATATTCTTTTTCCATATCGTATTTGACATCTTTAGTAGCTTTAAGCTGATCAGGAGTATCCTCATAAATAAAAGATGCCTCAAGTTCATTTTGCAAATAAGAATCAGGCGAAAAAGAAAAACCTTTTTTCATTTTTCGCTTTGCATATAATTTTATTAAATCTTTAGCAATATCCTTTACTTTTTGCTTTGCTCTGTTTTTAAGATTATTCCATGCATTAGAACCTAACTTATTCAAAGATGGAGCTTCACCATCTTTTCCAGTATAACGAGCTATTCTATGCAAAGAATGTATACTTATATAAAGTACATCGCCCCCTTTGTAAACTAATCTTATAGCTTCCTGCATTTTGCCATTAACATCAATCTTTGCCAATCCACTATACTTACCTATACCATGATCAATATGAGTTACATAATCTCCGGGTTTAAGATTATTAAATTCTTTCAAAGTAACAGCCTGTTTAGCTGGCAATCTATCTCTTAACCTATAACGATGGTATTTATCAAAGATCTGATGATCAGTATAACAAGCAATCTTATTATTATAATCAATAAACCCGGCTTTTAAGGGTATCATAACAGTATCATATTGAAAATCCTTAGTCTCTGCATCCTCTTCTGTTATACTATCAAATATAGAATGTAACCTTTCAATTTGACTTAGATTATCAGAAAAAATCAAATTTTTATATTTTTCAGATGATTTTTTTTCCAACCTCTCCTTTAAAAGTTTAAAGTTTTTGTTAAAAGACGGCTGTGGAGAAAATTTAAATTCATATATGTTATCCTTTTTTACAATATTTTTTTGTCCAAATTCAATTATCATAGAATTATCGATTTGCTCCTTAAATAATTCTGCTGAGACAAGCACATCTTCAGGCAACAGATTCTCATTATCATGATATAAAGAGTCAAATATTTTTACAGCTTTTTTAAAACTCTTATCAATCATTTCTATTAGCAAAGCAGAATCATCCATCCAAATCAAAGTATTAGAAGGCAAGATTGCAAGTAAAGAAGCAAATTTCTCGCTACTAACCATTTTTTGTATATCAGGAATTATCTCAATTTTATCAAACTGCTTAATTGTTAATTGAGACTCAGGATTAAAAGTTCTTAAAGATTCTGCATGATCTCCAAAAACCTCAATTCTGAATGGATATTCATAGGCAAAAGAAAAAACATCAACGATACCTCCTCGTACAGAAAATTGCCCCGGTTCAACAACAAAATCAACCCTTTCAAAACTATTTTCTGTTAAAATATCAATTAAAATATCTATGGAAACAGATTCATCTTTTTCTATTGAAAGAATATTTTTTTTAAAACTTTTTTTTGATATGACTTTTTCCGTAATCGCCTCAGGATATGTAACTATTAAAGTTTTATTTTTCGTTAAGGAAATTCTGTTGATAACCTCCGAGCGCATAAACCTGCTATTACTATCAATATCAACACTATCAAAAGGTTTTTTATATGAAGACGGCAAAAAAAATATTGAACGTTCTTCTGCAGAAATATCTTTTTCATTATTAAGATTTTCTATATCATTAAAAAAATATACTGCTGATTCTTTATCCGGCAACACAAACAATGATGAGTTTGATACAGATGCAGAAACAGCCGTTGATATAACAGCTGTAGATGATCCTGACATCCCATTAAGGTAATACACTCCCTTGCCGGCATTCTTTATATCTGCCACCAAGTTCTTTACATTAATATCAGACTTATAAAAATCTATAAAACCTTTTATATTCAAAATTGGTCAGAATTAAAAAATTAAATACTGTTTTTTACAAAGTTACAGAAACCTATAATTATAAACCTAAAAATCAAACACAAAAAAGGGCAAGAATAAATCTTGCCCTTTAAAAAAACTACAATCAAAAAAACTCAAAACAATTCTAACATTATTTATATACAGCTCTACACTGCCTCAACAGATTTAATTTCGGGTAGAGCCTTTTTCATTGCTTGCTCAACACCCGACTTAAGAGTAATAGTACTCATAGGACAAGAACCACAAGCACCTAGCAATTCTACATTAACTACATTATCGCTAGTCAATTCAACAAAACGAATATCTCCACCATCTGCTTGTAAGTGCGGTCTTATTTGATCTATTACATTTTCAACTTTTTTAATAAGTTCTTCTTTTTTATTTCCGTTTTCCATTATCAATTTAATTTTAAATATTTCCTTTACTTTTTAAACAGTTTATTTTTAAAAATGTTCAAATATAATTAAAATTTAATATTTAACTGTTATTCGCATGCAAATATAAATAACATAATATTATCTCATCTACGAAAATCACTTAATTTTTATTTTTTTTATAAATCATGAGCCAATATATAATTAAATCCTTATTATTTGATTAAAATAATGATTAATATCACATTAAAAAATTTTGTTGTATTTTAAAATATTCTTAAATTTGTTGAATAAATAGTTGTTAAGTTCTTAATAAAAAATCTAATATATTAATTTAAAAAAAGAAGAAGTTATGAAAAAAGAAAGAAGTATTGAGTTATTAAACAAAGCTGTGGCTGATGAGTTGTCAGCGGTACATCAGTATATGTATTTTCACTTTCATTGTGATGATTTAGGTTATGAATTATTATCCGGGCTTTTTAAGCGTACAGCTATCGAAGAAATGGTTCATACTGAGACACTTGCTGAAAGAATTCTTTTCCTTGGCGGAGATGTTGAGATGAAATTATCACACGAAGTAAAAAAGATAACTGATCCTAAAGAAATGCTTGATTTGGCAGCTAAAATGGAGGAAGGTAGCGCAGAAGACTATAACAAATGGGCTAATGAATGTTCAAAAAATAATGATTCAGCTACAAAAAAGATTTTTGAAAGCCTAGTTGAAGATGAAGAAGAGCATTTTGAAAACTTTGATCTTGAAATTGAAAATTTAAATAAGTTTGGCGACAACTATCTCGCTTTACAATCTATTGAGCATAGCAAAAAGACAGCATCAAAAAATGTATAAAATATAAATGCCTGTTAATTTTTTAAAAACAGAAATTTATTTTTTAACATATTAAAACCTTGGGAGTTTTAAAACTTCCAAGGTTTTATTTTTTATACCGGAATATTAATTTCTTAATTATCTTTGTTGGCAAAATTTAAAAAGCTTATTAGATTTGCACTGTTTTTTTTATGGTTGAATTTTTTATTTTAAAAACTAACAAACGTATTTACAAAATAAAATGACAATATTATGATTTATTTGTGGATTGTACTAGGTTATTTGGCAATATTGATGGGGATATCAATATTTAAGAGTTTTGCAATAAAGAACCAGAGTGATTTTATGGTGGCAGGTCGTTCTGTATCAACCACGAAGTTAGTAGGTACACTTCTATGTACATGGATGGGTTCAGGCAGTTTATTAGCTGGAGCCGGATTAGCTGCTAATGTTGGGTTTTCGGAATTATGGATGGCAGCGGGGGCATGGATAGGGATAATAATAGTCTTTTTTCTTGCAGGACGCGTAAGACGTATAGCTGAATTTACTGTTCCGGATATTTTAGAACTTAGATATAA
>SL_3KL_010_SEDDRAFT_10005497_pt1 | contig 11354 bp, 9 predicted proteins | sample SodLakKL_010_SED_2_FD_10381 | JGI IMG/M metagenome (IMG submission 10381)
TTTTGAAACCGTGGGTGACTATGAGCGAGCCGGTATCGCCCGTATCCGGCCTGACGGTAGTGTCCATCCGGCCTGGAATCCCGGCGCCAATGACACCGTGAAAACAATGGCCCGAGCGAATGGCCGGATTTACGTCGGTGGTGCCTTTTCCCTTATTGGCGGTGAACTGCGTGAGTATCTGGTGGCCTTCAATGAAGACGATGGCCAGATCGACGCGCAATGGTCGGCCAGTGCGAATGGCCCGGTCCATGCGCTTCTCGCCGCATCGGACAGGGTCTATGTGGGTGGCGATTTCACTCGGGTCCGGGGTGAGATTCAGCATTACCTGGCTGCCGTAAGTGCCGAAGACGGTGAGCTGGTGTCCGGATGGCGTCCCGCGGTCGCCGGTCCGGTCAATGCTCTGACCGTGGCTGAAGGCAATGTCTTTGCGGCCGGCGAATTCCAGGGCCCCGATTTTGAAGAGCTCCACCTTGCCGCCATCGGTGTCGACGATTCAGAGCTCGTCGCTGCCTGGGAACTGACAGGGGCTGGCTGGGGCGAGTCGCCCACCGTCAATGCGCTGGCGGCAGCCGGTAATACGGTTTACGTTGGCGGCGACTTTGAGCAGATTGATGGTGAAGCGCGTGCTCGTCTTGGCGCCATTCATGCGGAAAACCTGGAAGTGCTCGACCGATGGAAGCCGGGCGCCAGTGGGCCCGTAAATGCACTCACTGTCGCTGGAGGCAGGGTCTACGCGGGCGGAGATTTCGACCGCGCCGGTGGCGAGGTCCGCAATCGCCTGGCTGCCTTTGATGCTCTGTTCGGTCATGTTGACGACCACTGGACGCCGGGCGCCAGTGAAGTGGTCAATGCGCTAGCGCTGTCCGGTGAAGCCTTCTATGCCGGGGGCGACTTCACCATCGCCGGTCGTGCTCATCGTCGGCATCTGGCGGCCTTCCGGCTCGATGATGGCACCCTGGACGCGAACTGGAACCCTCTTGCCGATGAGCGGGTGCAGACCATTGTCGAGGACAACGGTGTCATTTACATTGGTGGTCGCTTCGATGAAATTAATGACGAACCACGCCCCCGTCTGGCTGCCCTTGATGGAGAGGATGGCAGTCCGGCGACGCATTGGGAGGTGACGAATCTGGGGACAGTGCGGTCTCTGACGATGAACAATCGCAGCCTGTATGCAGCCGCTATGCTTGACCGCCCCGATAGTGGTGACAGGGACTACCTTGCTGAATTCGACATGTACAGTGGGTATTTACTCAGTTGGACCCCGCGTATTCGAGACTTCGTGTTGTCACTGGACGCCGATGATGATCGCTTGTATGTCGGTGGTGTGAGACGCTTGGCCCACAGGACGCCTGAATGCACTCGCATGGTGGCCTTCGATCTTGACGACGGCAATCGAGATACCGACTGGGAACCCTGCATGGATGGGGAAGTACGTGCTGTGCATGCCGCCGAGGGTCTTGTCTTCGCCGGTGGTGCCTTCCTGGAGGTTGACGAAGAGGAGCGAGAGCACTTTGCGACATTCAATGCCGGAACCGGCGAGCTGAACAGCGACTGGACCCTTGGTGCCGATGGCTGGATAGAGGTGTTCGAGTCTGCCGGTGGCCGGCTGTTTGTTGGCGGCTCCTTTAGCCACTTTGGTGACAGTGAACGGCATGGTCTGGCCGCATTTGACCTGCCGTCTGGAAGCCTGGATTCCACCTGGGTGCCAGCCGTGGGCGGAACCGCAAGAACGCTCACCATCGCCGATGACAAGGTTTTTGTCGGTGGATTCTTCTCCACTGCCAAAGGCAATGCGCATCGATTGAACTTCGCCGTCTTCGATCTGGAAAGCGGCGAGCTCCTTTGGTGATGTGGGGTCGGTTCCCTGTCGAAGAGGGTGCGCCATCTCTGTAGCGGGGCTCAGACGGAACGCTGTTTTTTAGTGGGTCGGGAGGGAAGATGACTGCCAAACGGGTCTGGGGTGTGCTGGGAATGGCTGCCCTGCTTGGGCTGGCAACAGTCTATCTTGTCGCTCAGCGGTCGGTGGAAGCACCGTTGGCTGACGCTGCCGGTGTTGACGCCGTCGAGGACCAGACGGCTGGGCTGTCCACTGATTCTGCACGCGGCGGGGTACCGTCCGGTGATGAGTCGGATTCCTTGTCCGAAACCGACTCGGCCGTAGCCCCGCAGACACCAATCCCTGTGTCCGATGCCGGGCGCGCCATGTGGACGGATGGGCGCCTTGACCACTTTATCGAAGATTGGTGGGACAAGGCCGTAGCAGGCGATGCCGATGCTCGCGTGTATGTGGGGATTGCACTAGAGCGTTGTCTGGGTGAGCTGCGCCGCAGAGAAGAGATTGATATCGAACAGTGGGAGGGCGCTGATCCCTGTCCCGATTTTGATCGTGCCGTCGCAAGGAAATATTTCGATGCCCTGCCGATGTTGGAAGCAACCATTGAGGAGGGACACCCGTTAGCCCGGCTTTGGTACAAGCAACAAGGTGGCGGCGCACTCGATCGATATGCTCGAGCCCTGGCGGATATCGCTGAAAATCGGGAAACCATCCGCTTGTACCAGCATGTTGAAGGTGACCGTGAGCGACAGGCTGCCGATCCGGACGAGGTGGTTGCATTGATGAACGACGCAGGGCCCGAGGGTGTGTTGTGGGGTATGCTCTCCCTGCTGCGGGATGATCAGCTGGCGAGCGATTTCGAGGATGCGGCCGCTATCTCAGCGTTGACATCGGTTTGTGGCAGCGTATCCGATTGTGGTCCGGGCACCATGGTCTGGGAGGATCTCTGCGCGGGCTTCAGCAACCTTTCCTGTCGTGAAGACCTCAGCCTGGAAGAAAACCTGGAGCGGGCATTGGGGCCAGCGTCCTGGCGTGCCTACAACGAGAGTCGACTGCGCGTCCGTGAGATGGTGGAACAGGGAGACTACCGAGGGTTCCTCCGCGATCCTTCGCCGTGACGTTTTTGCCTGTTTCCTGATGGTTCCGTGCCGGCTGGACGCTTGAATAAAAAGCTGTTGCACGAAGAACACGATGAAAGGCAGAAGAAAAGCGAAGGAAAACCTTTCTTGGGCGGGGCGCCTAGCCTGACGCACTGTCGTACCGTTTACTCGCAGCACAGTGCCAACTGGCAGCATATTAGGGTTACATGGAGATCACGGAGAAAAACCAAAATTATCTCTCCGCGCTCCTCCGTGTTAACAATCCCGCTCTCGGGTACCACCGGATTCGTCACAAAACAGCAGTACAGTTAACTCAGCGGTGTCCCACCCAAGAAAGTTTTTCCTTCGCTTTTCTTCTGCCTTTCTTCGTGTTCTTCGTGTAAGCCTGTCTTTGTTTTTTCTTGCACTTAGTTGGCAGCGCTGTCTTGTTTTGCTGGCGGGACTTGTTCGGCGGTGTCGAGGTCTTCGGTTAAGAAGGGGGGATAGAGCAGTTCCCGGACGCTGGTCAGGCGTACGCCGGTTTCCACTTCCAGCCAGGGCAGACGGCGCTGCAGGACTTCCAGGGTTTCCGGGTAGGGGTGGCCGATGACGATGGCCTGGCCGGTGCGGTGGGCGATACCGATGGCCCGGTCCAGTTCTGCCTCGATCATCTCGGTGTCGGGGCTGCTGTCGAGAAAGACATCGCGTGCCGTGGCCGGCACGGCTTGTTCCCGGGCCATGTTGAGCGCCACGCTGGCCGCGGTGGTTTTGCTGTCCACGAAGAACAGATTCGCTTCCCGCAGTTCTTCCATCAGCCAGGTCATGGCGCCGGGGTGACGTGTCAGCAGACTGCCCATGTGGTTGTTGACGCCGGTGGCGCCGGGCACGGAGGCCAGGCTGGAACGAAAGGTTTCGCGAAAGCGGCTTTCGTCCATGTCCAGCTTGAGGCGTCCCGGCCCCAGCAGATCATTGCGTTCCTGCGCCTGTAGCGGGATGTGCAGCATGACTTCATGGCCGTTGCGTCGGCAGTGACTGGCCAGGCGGGCGGCATGGGGCGTGTGGGGCAAAATGGCGCAACTCAGGGGAACGGGCAGGTCGGCCATGCGGAAATCCAGGCCTGGCCGATCACCCAGGTCGTCAATGATCAAGGCCAGCCGCGGTGTCTCCGCGGCCAGCGGCAGGGCAAACACCAGCATCAACAGGGCGAAGCCGTTCCATCGTCTGGCGGTCACTGCCCCTCCGCCAGTTTGCTGCCCAGCAGACCGCGCATGACGCGCAAGGCTTCACCCAGTTCCGGGTCTTCTTCATGAGCGGCGGCATCCATCTGCAGACCGCGCATCCAGGCCGTCAGGGCTTGTTCACCCCGGCGTGCGCCATCCCGCGCCGATGCCTGGCCGTCCTCGAATAGCAGATCCGGATGTACCCCGTCCCCTTCAATGGCACGACCGGACGGGGTCATGTAGCGGGACGTGGTCAGTTTCATGGCCGAGTTGTCCGGCAGCGGCATGATGGACTGCACCGAGCCCTTGCCGAAGGAGGTCGCCCCCAGCACCACGGCGCGATCGTGATCCTGCAATGCCCCCGCGACAATCTCCGAGGCCGAGGCGCTGCCCCGGTTCACCAGCACAATCACCGGCGCGCCCAGCAGCATGTCACCGCGCGAGGCCTCGCGGCTGAAACGGGCGTTGCGACTGCGCCCTTCGGCGGACACGATCACTCCGGATTCGAGAAACAGGTCGGCGACTTCCACGGCGCCGCGCAAGATCCCGCCGGGGTTGTTGCGCAGGTCCAGCACCAGGCCATCCAGATGCCCCCCGTTCTCGGTGGTGAGCTCGGCAATGGCCTCGCGAGTCTGCGTACCCACCTGGTCCCGGAAATGGGTGATATTCACATAGCCGATACCCGGTTCCAGCAGTCGCTGGCGAACGCTGCGGGTCTGGATGCGTTCACGCACCAGTTCCACATCCCTGGGGCCGGATTCACCTTCGGACAACACGCCCAGTACAAGGCGGCTTCCCGGTTCACCGCGCATCAGGCGCACGGCCTCGTTGAGAGTCTTGCCCTCCAGGCTGTCCCCGTCCACGCTTACGATCTGGTCGCCGGCTTTCAGATTGGCGCGCGCTGCCGGCGTGTCGGCAATGGGCGCGATCACGGTGACCACCCCGTCTTCCTGGGTCACTTCCAGGCCCAGGCCGCCATAACGGCCGGAGGTGCTGTCCTGCATCTGGCGATATTCTTCGGCGTCCAGGAAGCTGGAGTGGTCGTCCAGACCCGACAGGAGGCCACGAATGGCGTGCTCCATCAGCTCCCGGTCATCCACCGGCTCCACATAGCCCTGGCGCACACGTTCCAGCACTTCCGCCAGCATGCGGGCCTGCTCGTAGGGCAGTTCCGCGCTGTGCTCGCGATCCGCCAGCACGCCATGGGTCATGGAGACCAGGCTGCCCAGCAGAAAGCCCATCACGAGTACCAGCCCGGTGCGAGCCTTGAAGGAGAGTGGATTCATTCGGTGCTCCGATGGTTGTGTACTTGTCTGTCCTTACTGATCTTACCGTGGCCGGCCCTGGCCCGAAAAGATTGGACCACCGCCATCGCTCGGTGTTTCATGACCAGAAACTGGGCCCAGCGGTCAGTTCGGTACCGAACTGACCGCTGGGCCCACTAGCGACTACTCAGCCAGCGACTGGGGTTGACCGGGTCGCGACCATTCCGGATCTCGAAATAGAGACCACTGTCGTCGCGGCCGCCACTGTCGCCGACGCTGGCGATCACCTCGCCGGCGTCCACCCAGTCCCCCACATCCTGGTAGACCGCCCGATTATGCCCGTACAGGCTCAGCCAGCCTTCCCCGTGATCAATGATCAGCACCAGACCGTAATGTTGCAGCCAGCCGGAATAGGCCACCCGGCCATGGGAGACGGCCCGCACATCGTTGCCGGCATTGCTGTTGATCAGCAGGCCGCGCCAGCGCATGCGCCCGCCGGCCCGATCGTCGCCGAACTGCCGGCTGACCCGGCCGTCCGTCGGCCAGACCAACTGGCCCTGCAATTCCGAGAAGGCACGTCCCTCGTGCAGCCTGGAGGGAACGTCGCTTAGGGTGTCCTGCAGGGAACGGATCAGGTCCTGCAGTTCCGCCTCGTCCTCCTCCAGCCGGGTCAGTCGTTGCCCCCGGTCCCGCAGGCGCGACTCGATTTGCGCCACGGCGGCTTCCCGGTTCTCGCGCGTCGCTTCCATGGAATCCAGGGCCTGCCGCTGGCGGCTGCGGGCTCGGGCCAGGTCGTCCAGTGTGTCGTCCACCGCCTCGGCCAGCCGTGCCAGTTCCCGGACATGTTCGGCGATGCGCTGAATGCGCGCGGTGCGTGCGCGGTTGAGGTAGTCGTAATAAACCAGCATGCGTCCAAAGGCGGCCGGGTCTTCCTGATTCAGCAGCATCTTGATCTGCTCTTCCCGACCGGTGCGATACGCCCCCTGGATCTGACGCGCCAGGGCCTCCCGTTCCGCGTTGATCTCCGATTCCCGGGCACTGCGCTCAGCGCGCAGCTCGCTCAGGCGACCTTCGTGCCGGCGAATATCCCCTTCGGTCTGGCGCAGTTCCCGACCCAGTCGGCCGACTTCCTCTTCCGCTGCCCGCAAGGCTTCGGAGGCGGCATCCCGCTGGCCGCGCTCCCGCTCCAGGGTCTGGCGCAAGTCGTTGATGCGCGACTGCAATGCTTCGAGTTCGGCCTGTCGCTGGGCGGATTCTTCATCCCCTGTCCTGTCTGCCAGGGCCGGCACAGGCAGGGCGATGAGCAGGCTCACCAGCAGACAGATTGGTAGAAGGCGCCGGGTGGGCATGAGGGAACCGAATACACTCGCTGTGATAAAGGTGCTGGTATTGGAGCATACCGCGGGCGGCAATGGGAGGGGTTATCAACCAGGCTATGTCGAAGCTCCCTGTAGGTGCGGATTCATCGCGCCTACAGGGGGCTTCGGGAATGTTTTCGTCAGCCCTTGAGTTTGACCAGGCTGTGGCCGGTCATTTCATCAGGGATGGGCTGGTTCATCAGGCTCAGCATGGTGGGGGCGATGTCGCACAGGCCGCCGTCGTCCAGCATCACCGCCTCCTGACCCACATAGACCAGCGGCACCAGGTTGGTGGTGTGGGCGGTATGTGCCTGGCCGGTTTCGGCGTCCTTCATCTTCTCGGCATTGCCGTGGTCGGCGGTGATGAGCATATGGCCGCCCGAGGCGCGGATGGCCTTTTCCAGCCGGCCCACCGCCTCGTCCAGGCATTCCACTGCCTTGATGGCCGCCGCCATGTCGCCGGTATGCCCAACCATGTCGGCATTGGCGTAGTTGCTGATGATCAGGTCGTACTGTCCGGACTCAATGGCTTCCACCAGTTTGTCGGTCACTTCCGGTGCGCTCATCTCCGGCTTGAGGTCGTAGGTGCGTACCGAGGGTGAGGGCACCAGGATCCGGTCTTCGCCTTCGAAGGCCTCTTCCTGGCCGCCGTTGAAGAAGAAGGTGACATGGGCGTATTTCTCTGTCTCTGAAATGCGAAGCTGGCGCAGTCCGAGACTGGCGGCATACTCACCCAGATTGTTCTTCGGCCGGCTGGGCGGAAAGGCTACCGGCAGGCCGAAGTCCGCCTGGTATTCGGTCAGGGTGACAAAGCCCGCCAGGTCCAGCTGGCGGCGCTGGAATCCGTCGAATTCCGACTCGGTGAAGGCCTGAGTCAGCTCGCGGGCGCGATCGGCGCGCCAGTTCATGAAGATCACGGCATCACCGTCGGATACGGTCCCGTCCTCTCCCTTGATGCGCGTGGGGCTGAGGAATTCATCCGATTCATCCCGGGCATAGCCGGCATCCAGGGCGGCGACAGCGCTGTCTGCCTGCTCGGGTGAGGCGCTGCCGGTCATCAGGGAATAGGCGGCCTCGACCCGGTCCCAGCGCTTGTCCCGGTCCATGGCATAGAAACGCCCCACCAGACTGGCAATACGTCCGCGGCCCGTTTCCTCAAAGACCTGCTCCAGGGCCTCGATGGAGGGCCGTGCGCTGCGTGGCGGTGTATCCCGACCATCCAGAATCGCATGCACGAAGATGCGTTCCGCGCCCCGCTGGGCCGCCAGGCGCACCATGGCATGGATATGGGATTCATGACTGTGTACGCCTCCGGGTGAAAGCAGGCCCGTGATATGCACGGCGCCGCCGCGGGCAATCGCCTTGTCCACTGCCTCGCAGAAGGCGGGGTTCTCGAAGAAGCTGCCGTCATCGATGGCACCGGAGATGCGACCGAACTCCTGGTCGACGACCCGGCCGGCACCCAGATTGATGTGACCCACCTCGGAGTTGCCCATCTGGCCGTCCGGGAGGCCCACCCGCGGCCCGGCCGTGTGGATCAGGGTATGCGGGCATTCGGTCAGCAGGCGGTCCCAGTTGGGTGTGCGGGCCTGGCTGATGGCGTTGTCGTCGGCATCGGGGGCATCGCCCCAGCCGTCGAGAATGACGAGGAGAATGGGTCGCTTGCTGTCGGACATGGCAGGATGGCTCGATTCCGGTGCGGACGGCCCGGCGGGTGCGTTCGCGCCGGGTTCGGGATCAGGCCGCTATTTTATTGAATTTTCGGCCATTTCGGAAGTTAGTGTACCCAGTCACCCATATTGTCACTTATAGCGAACGCCTCAGGGGCCATCTGCGGCGTTGCGATCGCTTGACGTAGCCCCACTACGCCCGCGCAATCGCGCCTTGCATCTAGCCCCTGAGGCGCTCGCTATAAGCAACAATATGAATGACTGGGCACACCAGGGCCCCCCACTTGTCCTAGTCGGCGGTCGGACATGCAGGCCGAGGCCGCTTGCCCTGTTATAATCCCCGCCTTTGTCGCCGACCCACCCGGGTCCAGTTCCAGTCAGACCAGAGATTGCCTCGCCAACATGGATAAGCTGCTTGAATTCGCCAGTGAACACACCATTCTCGTACTGGCCCTGATTTCCGTCTTCCTGATGTTCATTTTCACGGAAGTGCGTCGCGGGACCCGTCCCTACCGGGAACTGGAGCCTGCTCAGGCCATTCGGCTGATCAATGACGGGGCGGTGCTTATCGACCTGCGGCAGCCGGATGCCTTTCGCAACGGGCATATTGCCGGCGCAGTGAACTACCCGGCCGACCGGATTGAGGCGCATGTGGACGATATCCGCAAGCGGATCAAGAAGGCGCAGGAGCAGCCGCTCATTCTCTACTGCGATACCGGTATGACCAGCGCACGGCCGGCCGCATTGCTGGCCAAGCAGGAGCTGGGGGTGGAGATCGTCAATCTCAAGGGCGGCCTCACGGCCTGGCAGCGTGACAACCTGCCTTTGAAGAAGGGCTGAGGTCACTGATGGCTCAGCAAGGCGTAGTGATCTACCTGAGGCATAGCTGCGGTTTCTGCGGCCGGGCTACCCGGCTGCTGGACAGCAAGGGATTGAGCTGGGAGGAAGTGGATATCACCGCAATGCCCGAGCGGCGTGAGGAAATGATCCAGCGCTCGGGTCGTCGCACGGTGCCGCAGATATTCATCGCCGGCCAGGCCATTGGCGGCTACGACGAACTGTCGGCACTGGACCGGAACGGCGAGCTTGATCGTCTGTTGGCGGCAGCCGGCTGAACTGTACCTATTTTGCAACAGACCCCGTTGTGCAACGGCATCCCGGGGTCGCACTGAATTTTTCCTGGAGGAATCATGGCTGAAGAAAACAAGAGCAACGGACAGGCTGGCGCCCAACAGCAGAGTCAGTCCAACAAGACCATCAATATCCAGCGCATCTATGTGAAGGATTTTTCCTTTGAATCACCCCAGTCGCCGGACGTATTCACCTGGCAGGATTTCGGTCCCCAGTTCAATCTGAATCTGGCGACGCGCACCAAGCAGATCAACGATGACCTCTGGGAAGTGATTCTGGAAGTGACGGTGGAAGCCACCCAGAACGAAAAGGCGGTATTCCTGGCCGAACTGCAGCAGGCCGGTCTGTTCCTGGTGCAAGGCTTCAGCCCGGAAGAAGTCGGTTCGGTGCTGGGTGGATTCTGCCCGGCCCAGCTTTACCCTTATGCCCGCGAAGTCATTACCGGCATGGTGGTCAATGGCGGATTTCCCGCGCCGCAGCTTCAGCCGGTCAACTTTGACCAGCTCTACATGCGCCAGCGCCAGGAGCAGCAACAGCAGGCCAGTCAGGAACAGGCCTGATCCGCCATGTCTGATATCCGCAAGCAGCCAATCGCCGTGCTGGGTGCCGGTGCCTGGGGCACGGCCCTGGCCGTGCAGCTCGCCCGCTCCACGCGGCCGGTCCGCCTCTGGGCGCGTGATGCCGAGCATGTGGCGGAAATGGCGCGTGACGGAGAGAACCGACGGCGCTTGCCGGGTGCGACCTTCCCGGACAGTCTGCAGCCGCTGACCTCCCTGGAGGAGGCCGTAGCCGGTACCCGCGATGTGCTAATTGCAGTACCCAGCCATGCATTTCGGGAGCTTCTGGACAGCGTGCGCGGGCTGTCGATTGACGGTCTGCGTCTGGCCTGGGCCACCAAGGGTTTCGAGCCCGGCACCGGGCGATTGGCCGAAGCCGTTGTGGGGGAAGTCCTGGGCAGCGATCTGCCCATGGCCGTGCTGACCGGGCCGACGTTTGCGGCCGAGGTCGGCAAGGGCCTGCCCACGGCCATGACGGTGGCTTCCCCGGATGAGGCCTTTGCCGCTGATCTGGCGGCCTCATTGCATGGGGAACATTTCCGCGCCTATACCACCCCGGATCTGATTGGTGCCGAGGTGGGTGGTGCCGTGAAGAATGTCATCGCCATTGGGGCCGGCGTCTCCGACGGCCTGGGTTTCGGTGCCAATGCCCGGGTAGCGCTGATCACCCGGGGCCTGGCCGAGATGATGCGCCTGGGCGAAGCCTTGGGCGGGCATCGGGATACCCTCACCGGGCTGGCCGGCATGGGCGATCTGGTGCTGACCTGCACCGACAACCAGTCCCGCAACCGTCGTTTCGGCCTGGCCCTGGCCGGTGGCAAGACCGTTGATGAAGCCCGCGAGGAGATCGGTCTGGTGGAAGGGGCTTTGGCGGCCGTGGAAGTCTGCCGGGTGGGCGGAGAGCTCGGCATTGAGCTGCCCATCAGCGAGCAGATCCACGCCATGATCTATGAGGGCGTAGCGCCCCGGGACGCGGCCGAGACCTTGTTGCAGCGGGACAGGGCCGAGGAAATCCGATAAACCCCGGTAATTCCCAGCCGCGGCACGCCCGCAATCGCTGTCGTAACCGTAACCGTAATCGTAATCGGCATTTTAGATGCAGCTACAAGCCACAAGCCGCAAGCTAGAAGCAAGACCCTCAAGATAGAGCACGGCATGGCTTTCGTTTTTCAGCTTGTCGCTTGCGGCTTGTAGCTTGTAGCTGCCTCTACGAAGCCTGTCTGTCGCCAGGCTTCGT
>SL_3KL_010_SEDDRAFT_10005498_pt1 | contig 11352 bp, 9 predicted proteins | sample SodLakKL_010_SED_2_FD_10381 | JGI IMG/M metagenome (IMG submission 10381)
CCTCCCTACGCTAAAGCTTCGGAAGACAGGACGGTGAATCAATTGGCGGCTGATGCAGGATTTGACTCTACTTCAAAATCGAGCCGAAAACCGCTTTGCAGATTTGTTGTTCCAGTGACATAATCGAGTGTTGTGTGTTCAGTGATACTTGTGCATGCCGGATTATCTGCAATACGTATAGCTGTTTGACCTCTTACGGTCAATTCACGTGATTTCTGGCTGAAATCGTTCGGATCGGTCCAGGTGGCCCCGGTTTTCCATTCAGCCTCATATTCTCTGTTCGACGTTGGGGCATTTACAGTTCTTGCTACTGTAAAAAACCGGGTAATCACGTCCAGCAATGAATTGAGGCACCATCAAATACCCGGCAAGCTGTCTGGCGTACTATTGATTGATTTTTTCCACAAGTTGCTCATATTCACGGTCAGCCCCGGGTGAGCCGGTTTGAACGGACTCTACATTTCCTTCGCGGTCCAGAATTATTTTAAAAGGAATGCCCTGAAAACCAAGTTGAGAAGAGAGTTCACTGCCATCTACAAAAATAAAATCGTAATCCTTCTTTTCTTTAAAATTCAATGCTTCCTCCCGTCCTTCCTGCCAGCCAACGGTTGCAGCAATGACAACCAGGTCATCCGGATATTCTTCGAGGGCCTGCTGAAAGCCGGGAAAGGCACTCAGGCAGGGACCACACCAGCTTTCCCAAAAATCGAGTACAACCACTGAACCTTTAAAGTCGGTAACAGTGACAGTATTTCCGTGCCAATCGGTGAATTCATACCCTTCAACCAGGTTTTTATGTTTATTGGAGAGCTCAGAAGATCCGCCTGTGCAGGCAGTAAAAACAATGAGAAAGGCAATAGTGGATATTAATATTCGAATATTTGGCATAAAAAGTTTTTTATCGGCTTATTACTAATGATGTGTCAAGAATGAAGTTTCGCAAGAAACCCGCAATGTTTCCTTGTCACCATTGGCAGTAAGAATGATATAATGCAGCCTTTTTGAAGAAAAAACATTGCGGGTTTTACCGCCTTTTGATCGTTGAAATGACACTAATGTAAGGTACTGTAAAGAAATTCTGTAAATCATGTGAATCATATATAAATTTTCCTTTACATTCAGGCAAAATTCATTCAAAAAGGGGCTTTGAAATAATAAACGTCAGATGATCTCATACAACCTCCAGGCCATTTCAACAGACCTGAAGTATGAATAAGGTTTTGAATGTTACTTGTACCAATACGTCAGACGTTTCTTACAAAGTTCTTTCCAAAATTACTTATTAAAATGACTCACGGAACCCACAATGCAATTGACGACCCCCGAAATGAAAATATTCTGATCTATGTGAATGGTGAACTTTTTCCACGCAATGAGGCTAAAATTTCGGTATTTGACAGCGGATACCTGGTGGGAGACGGAGTGTGGGAGGCAGTGCGACTTCACGAGGGAGTTCTGGTTTTTCTGGATCTGCACCTCGATCGCCTTTGGCAGGCCGCCTCTGCCGTTGGAATGGATCTGAAAATGAGCCGGGGTGAGCTTATAAAAAAAATACAAAAAACTCTGGACGCCAATGAGATGAAGGATGGAGTTCATGTACGTTTTATGCTGACTCGAGGCATTAAAAAAACGCCTTCTCAGGATCCGCGGCTGACAATCAGCGGGCCCAACCTGGTCATTATTCCGGAATATAAAACCGCCTCGGCCGGATCCCGTGAAAAGGGGATTACACTTTTTACGAGTACGATCCGCCGCGGTTCACCTGATTATCTTGATCCCCGCCTCAACTGCCACAGCAAGCTCCATGAAGTACAGGCACTCATCCAGGCACTTGAAGCCGGTGCCGATGAAGCCCTGATGCTTGATGTGAACGGTTTTGTGAGTACCTGCAACGCCACCAATTTTTTTATGGTGAAAAATGGCGAAGTGTGGACATCCAACGGGCAATATTGTATGAATGGGATTACTCGTCACAATATCCTGAGGATTTGCAAAAAGAAGGAGGTCCCCTGTTTTGAAAAAAACTTTTCTCTCTTTGATGTATACGGGGCCGATGAAGCATTTGTCACCGGCACTTTCGGCGCAGTAACACCCGTTACTGCCATAGATGGACGGATCATAGGAGCAGGGGCTTTTGGTCCTGTTAGCAGGAACCTGTATAAATATTATCTTGAATTGATCCGGGAAGAAGTGGAGCGGGCGAATGGATGAAAATGACGGGATTAAACGAATATGCCTTTGGTCCGGGCCCAGAAATATTTCAACTGCATTGATGTACTCTTTTGCGCAGAGGGAAGATACAGCTGTTTATGATGAGCCTCTCTATGCGCACTATCTGCACCATACCGAAGCCAGGGAGTATCATCCAGGAGCAGGGGAGGTGCTGGAAATCATGGAGAATGATGGTAATAAAGTTGTGGAGATGATGCTTGGGCCTCACAATACACCGGTGGTTTTCTTTAAACAGATGACGCATCATCTTGTAAACCTTAATCTTTCTTTCCTCGATAAAACCGTAAACATCATACTTACGCGAAATCCGGCGGATATGCTTCCGTCATACGCCAAAGAAGTTAAGAATCCTTCAATTCGTGATGTGGGCTACCGTCAGCATCTGGAGCTGCTGGAATATCTTGAAAATAGAGGCCATCCGCCCGCGGTACTAACATCCGAAAGTGTTCTAAAAAATCCCGTAAAAACTCTGAGCAGATTATGTGATACAGTCGGCATTTCGTTCGATGAAGCGATGCTGAGCTGGGAAAAAGGCTCTCGTCCTGAAGATGGAGTGTGGGCGAAATACTGGTATCACAATGTGCACAATTCCACTGGTTTCAATAAATACCGACCAAAAACCGATCCTTTTCCGGAACGGCTTAAACCGCTGCTTGAAGAGTGTTTACCGGTTTATGAAAAATTGGCCAGTCGTACTATTTAGCTAAAATGAAGAATTTATATCTTTAAAAAGCTGAATCATGCAAAGTTGAGCCCACTCCGAATAGTCTAAAATGGCTGATTTCACCCCTTCATATAGGCTTTAAAAACAACAAATTTAAATAAAAAGTACTTTTCGGAGTGGGCTCAAAGTTTGAATTTAAACAACTAAACAAGCAGATCGTTTTTCTTGATGAATAAAAAATGGTCGAAGCCGTCAGTTTCCTTTCGCCCCGCATTACCGGGAATCAAGTTTTTAGAGTACTCTCTCAGTCCCGCTTTTACAGCGAAACACCCCTAACTGCGGCCTCGGAATTAATAGTTTTATCATTAAAACCAAAAAAAAATTTGAACCGGAGCACAACTATCAGAAATTTTATTCAAAATTCTGATAGTAACCGGCGGATTATTTTCCGGACTATTTAAAACGCACCGTAGTACTGTTTCAAATTGTGCTCTTAATCTCTTACACATGTATGTCAATGAGCTTATAATAAATATAGTTTAGGTCTGGCTGTCTTTTCGTAATCCTATACATGGTTAGTGTGTAAGGTTACTTTGATTGACTGGGTACGGGCAGGTTGTTTTGAAAAATCACTTTGTAAATAATAAATACAGTGTTAACCCATCCTCATGAGAAACCAACCTTTTAACCATTCTGTCACAAAGAGATAACTTATACTTAAAAGGGTAAGAGTAAAAAAAATAAATCCTCCAATAGGGATAAAACCTGTTAGCTCATATAAGGGAAGGTAGATCAATATAATTGTTACAATGATCGTAATAGCTGATGTGTAAAGCAGCCATTGAGAAAGCCGGCTTTTAAAAACAGAACCACGTGTACGAACTACAAAAATTATTCCGATTTCGGTAAGCAAAGATACAAGAAACCAACTTGTACGGAATAGGTCAGGTCCGGTCTGAAATATGAATAACAGTATAGCAAAGGTAAGTAGGTCGAACAGTGTACTTATGAGTCCGAAAAAAACCATAAAATTTCGGATAAAATGAACATTCCACTTTTGAGGGCTTTTCAGAGTTTCGCGGTTCACATGGTCTGTTGAAATTGCAAGTGCTGGCAGGTCGGAGAGAAAATTATTGATTAGTATCTGTTTCGGGAGCATTGGCAAAAAACCAACAAATGCAGAGGCCATAGCCATGCTTATCATATTTCCGAAATTGGCACTGGATGTGGTGAAAATGTACTTTAGTGTGTTGGCGAACGTACGACGCCCTTCCTCGATTCCGCTGTTTAATACAGAAAGATCTTTTTCCAGCAATACCATATCGGCTGCAGCTTTACCCACATCCACGGCTGAATCAACAGAAAGCGAGATGTCGGCTTCCCACATTGCATTTACATCGTTGATACCGTCTCCCAAGTAACCTACAGTCAAGTCGTTATTTCGAAGTGCGCGGATGATTCTTCCTTTCTGATTTGGGTCGAGTTCTGCAAAATCGGATATCTATTTTCTGCCTTAACGAACATTTTATCGGCAACCGCAAGCACTCTGTAACCTTCATTTCCCCAGTTTTTGAACCGATGTTTCAGTTGTTTTCTGATATGACTGCTAACAGGTACTATATCGTTACCCAGATTCGCAAAATCACACATTTCAAGTACCTGCTTAAATGCTCCATTAGTGATCAGGTGTATGTTCTGCTCATTGTCAGTTACAATAGTTACCCTTTTCCGGATAAAGTCGTAGGGTATTTCATCCAGCTTTATAATACTACTGTACTCCAATTGATCCAATTTGGCTCTTTCTATAATTGCCGCATCAAACGGATTATTCAAACCGGATTCAAAGTGCGCATTCAGGAAGGCAAGGTTCAATACACACTTATTTTCTTTTCCGTCGCAACCGGCTGCTTTTTCAAGCCGGATTACATCTTCAGTTAGTGTTCCGGTTTTATCAGAACAGAGTACATCCATAGATCCAAGATATTCGATGGCATTCAGGTGTCGTACTATGACTCCTTTTTCCGACATTCTCTGGGCACCTTTTGACAGGGTAACGGCAATAATAGCTGGTAAAAGTTCCGGTGCTATCCCGACAGCAAGAGCAACTGCAAATAATAACGATTCTATGGTTGTACGTTCTACGGAAACGTTGGTCATAAAAACAACGATCACCAAAACAAAGGTTATTCGGGTTAATAGGAATCCAAAATGTTTTACACCCTGCTCAAAAGCTGTTTCAGGCCTCCTGAATACCAATTTTTGTGCTATTTGGCCGAAACTAGTTTCCCGACCTGTTTTAGTGATAAGAATTTTTTACCACACCACTACGTACAGATGTTCCCGCAAACAAGGCATTACTCATTTGAGTGACCTGTATACCGGGTTCGAGTATTCCCGTTTTTTTTCTGTGGGAAAAGATTCTCCTGTCAGTGCCGATTCATTTACATATAGGTCTTTTGATGATAGAATGCGCCCGTCAGCCGGAACCATACTTCCGGCCGAAAGTAAAACAATATCTCTCGGTACTATTTCTGAGGCTGGAATTTCGTGTTGATTGCCGTTTCTCAGAACTTTACTGCGAAGTACTATTCTTGCTTTAAGTTTTTCAATGGCTTTTTGGGCATTGAACTCCTGGCGGTACCCGATTATTGCACTGGATACTACTACTGCCAGTATAATTAATGAATCTAGCCACTGTTCCAAGAACAGAGAGATGCCGGCAGCTGAGATAAGTATAAGTATCAGTGGACTTTTAAACTGCTTCAGAAACAACAACAGTCCGCGAATATGAACATTTTGCTTGAATGAATTGTGGCCGAACTTTTTCAGCCGTTCCGAAGCAATGTTCTGGTCCAGCCCATTTTCTGTTGACTCAAGGATTTTGATAAGTTCCGGCTCTGGAATAGCATGCCAGTTGCATACGGCTCCCGGCAATGAGATCTCTGCATTCAGATATTTTATTTTACCCATTGGAATTGCAAAGATTATGTTTTTACTCAGCCCGGCTGAGAAACAAAGTAAAATCTATTGCAGATTAAATCAGAAGTCAGGCTCAAAACTGTCGTTTATGTTTTTTTCGTTATCTTTCTCATCAACTTCTGTCATAATGGCCTCAGTTAGCAAGAGAAGGCCTGCTACAGAAACTGCATTTTCCAGTGCTACCCGAACGACCTTAGTGGGATCTATAATACCATATTCAAACAGATCAACATAACGGTTTACAGATGCATCAAACCCGTGGTTGCCTTTGCCTGTCCTCATTTTTTCAACTACAACACCGGGATCCATACCCGAGTTTTCAGCAATTTGACGGGCAGGAGCTTCCAGAGCATATCGCAGCGTCATGACGCCTGTTCGTTCATCACCTTCAGCTTTCTCGGCTTCCTTTTCAACTGCCGAAATGGTACGAAGTAAAGCAAGACCCGCCCCGGGAACAATTCCTTCTTCAACAGCTGCTTTTGTAGCACTGATAGCATCATCGAACGCTTCTTTCAGGCTTTTTAATTCAGTTTCGGAGGGTGCACCAACTTTTATAACGGCTACTCCACCTGAAAGTCGTGCCAGTCTTTCCTGAAATTTCTCTTTGTCATAATCAGATGTGGTTTTCTGTAGAAGATTACGGATTTCATCGCATCGTTTTTGGATAATTGATTTTTCACCTAAACCTCCAATAATGGTTGTTTTTTCCTTATCAGATACAACCCGCCCTGCCCGGCCTAGCATTTTGAATGTAACAGTATCCAGTTTCAATCCTTTTTCCTCGGAAATTAACTCTGCTCCGGTCAGTACTGCGATATCCTGGAGCATCTCTTTACGGCGGTCACCGAATCCGGGCGCTTTTACAGCCACACAGTTTAATACTCCGCGAAGTCTGTTTACAACCAGGCTTGTCAGGGCTTCACCGTCAACATCTTCTGCAATAATAACCAAAGATTTCTGCTGTTTTGCCACTTCTTCCAGTAATGGCAACAGATCTTTCAGAATACTAATTTTTTTATCGTAAAGAAGAATTACAGGATCATCGAACACGGCCTCCATCTTCTGTGGGTCTGTAATGAAGTAGGCTGAAAGGTAACCTCGATCAAACTGCATCCCTTCAACCATCTCAAGTGTGGTTTCCATTCCTTTTGCTTCTTCAACCGTAATTACACCTTCAGGTCCCACTTTTTCTACGGCATCGGCTACAAGATTGCCCACTTGTTCATTATTATGGGCAGAGATTGCTGCTACTTGAGCCATTTCGATCCGTCCTTTTACCGGACGGGATATATCCGTGAGATTTTGTATTGTCGTTTTCATTCCACGTTCTATTCCCTTTTTCAATTCTATAGCACTGGCTCTGGCAGCTATATTTCGAAGACCTTCCGCATAGATCGAATATGCCAGAATTGTAGAGGTGGATGTACCGTCACCTACCACCTCGCCCGTGCGTTCGGCGGCTTCTTTTAATACCTGCAGACCAATGTTTTCATTCGGGTCTTTCAGATTCATTTCTTTGGCTATCGTAACGCCATCATTGCAAACCAGTGGTTTTCCCCATTTTTTATCGATCAGCACCGATTTTGATTTCGGACCTAGTGTAATCCTGATGGTATCGTATAGCACGGTAGCTCCCCTGAGGATTTTATCCCGTGCTTTTTCTCTGAATATGACTTGTTTGTAGTTCATTAAGTTGATCCTGATTATTTAGTTTCAGACACTATAAATTTATGTCTGTATAAAAATTTTTGGGCATCTTTCAAATCAAAACGGAGAGTGCTTCCGCTTCCGCCACTTTTTGCACCACCCCGACCACACTATCGGGTACAACGGAGATGGAATCTATACCACACTCCACCAGGAATTTTGCATAATCGGCATTATCGCTTGGAGCCTGCCCGCAGAAACCGACTTTAACTCCGGCTTTGTGGGCGCGATCAATAACATCCCGGATTGCGGTTTTTACGGCTGCATCATTTTCATCGAAGAGGTGGGACATGGCCCCGGAATCGCGGTCAACCCCGAGAATGAGCTGTGTGAGATCATTGGAGCCAATTGAGAAACCATCAAAGTATGCGGCGAATTTCTCGGCAAGGATATAGTTCGATGGAATCTCACACATCATGTAGATCTGAAGGCCATTTTCATCTCTTTTTAGTCCGTATTCCTCCATCACATTCAGCACTTTTTCGGCTTCACCAAGCGTACGGCAAAAAGGTATCATAACCACTACATTTTCGAGGCCGATGACTTCGCGTACTTTTTTCAGGGCACGGCATTCAAGTTCAAATCCCTCCCGATATCCATCGCTGTAATAGCGAGATGCTCCCCGCCAGCCCAGCATCGGGTTTTCTTCACGGGGTTCGAACTGTGCACCACCAATAAGACCGGCGTACTCGTTTGTTTTGAAATCACTGGTTCGCACAATTACAGGGTTAGGATACTGTGAAGCCGCAATTTTGGAAATACCACTCGCCAGCCGATCTACAAAGTACTCTTTGAGATCGGGATATCCTGTGGTTAGTTTTCTTATTTTGCGAACATCTTCTTCGTCAGTAATACGATCGGGATGTGCCAGTGCCATTGGATGAATCCTGATGTGGTTACTGATGATAAACTCCATCCGTGCAAGGCCAACTCCTTTTACCGGCAGCTTCCACCACTTAAAAGCCGATTCCGGAGTGGCAAGGTTCAACATAATTTCTGTTTTTGGTTCTGGGAGTGCTCCAAGATCAATCTCTTCAATTTTAAATTTTAGTTTTCCCTCGTAGATTTTTCCGGCATCACCTTCTGCACTTGAAATTGTAATTTCCTGACCGTCTTTTAAACGTTTAGTAGCATCACCGGTGCCAACTACCGCAGCAATACCGAGTTCACGGCTCACTATTGCTGCATGGCAGGTGCGCCCTCCAAAATCGGTTACTATACCTGCTGCGTTTCGTAAAGCGGGGACCCAGTCGGGTTCAGTCATCTCCGTTACCAGGATGGTTTCTGAGTCGATACCAGTCAGATCGGTCGTGTCGTGAACAATTTTTACCTTACCATTTACAATAGTGCTGCCGATGCTAAGACCTGTCATCAATTCTGAGGGTGTTTGCTCTGCAAGAGTATAACTTTTTAAAATATTTCCTTCATTTTGTGAATGGACTGTTTCGGGTCGTGCCTGTACTATAAAAAGTTGTCCGGTAAGGTCATCTTTTACCCATTCGATATCCATTGCCAGTCCGTAGTGATTTTCAATTAATACACCCCATCGTGCAAGCTGAAGGATTTCATTATTATTCAGAACAAAAGACCGTCTTTCAGCAAGTGAGGTGGTTACGTTCTCTGTGCTGTTACCCTCATCTGAAGCGTAAATCATCTTAACCTCTTTTGAACCGAGCACTTTTTCAAGAATAGGTTGTTTGCCTGGATCGTCGAGATGAGGTTTAAAAACAAAAAACTGATCGGGTGTAACAATTCCTTTCACCACATTTTCGCCCAGGCCCCAGGAGCCATTGATAATTATGGCATTCGGGAACCCTGTTTCTGTATCTACGGTGAACATCACACCGGAAGAGCTGCTATCTGCCCGAACCATTTTTTGAACCCCGATTGAGAGAGCCACTTTCATATGGTCAAATCCCATCTTTTCGCGGTACACAATTGCCCGGTTTGTAAACAGTGATGAATAACACTTCTTACAAGCATCCAACAGACTTTCTACACCGTGTATATTCAGATATGTTTCTTGCTGGCCGGCAAAACTGGCATGAGGGAGGTCCTCGGCTGTAGCACTGCTCCGAACGGCCACATCAATCATGGAACTACTGTTTGTATTTATTTGTGCATTCTCAATAAATTGTTTACTGAGCTCAATGTATGCGTTATGGATATTTTCAGCCAGAGGAATTGGAAATATGCTGTTTATAAAAAGCTGACGGATACCTCTTCCGGTTTCATCGAGTGTTAATTTATTGATGTGGAACTGATCCAGGAAATGGCGGATCTTATCATCCAGTTTGTTCGATTTCAAAAAAAAGTGATAGGCATCCGATGTGGTAGCAAAGCCATCGGGTATGTTTACACCCTTTGGTGTAAGGTGATGGAGCATTTCACCCAGAGATGCGTTTTTGCCACCTACCTTGGACACATCACCGATGTTCATATCGGAAAAAGGAATGATATAGGAAGACTGTGATGATTTCATGGTTGTCTGGTAATTTTAATTGTACATTTTTTATCTATTCTTTAAATAGCGGTATACCCGCCGTCCACGAGAAGTGTTTGACCTGTTATAAACGAAGCTTCATCAGACGTTAGCCAGGTAATTGCATTAGCAACCTCGCGTGAATTTCCCAGTCGCCCAATCGGGTGGAGTTTTGTAACAAGCGTTTTCATGGCCGTATCTGTGGTGATCCCGGCTCTTTCCAGCATGGGTGTTTCGATGAATGCCGGTGCTATAGCATTTACCCGAATTCCTTTTGATGAATATTCAATAGCAGCGGTTTTGGTAAGTCCTATCAAGCCGTGTTTGGCTGCTACATAGGCCGGTGCATTTGCAAAACCCACCAAGCCCAGAATGGATGCTACATTTACAATTGAACCAGCACCCTTCTTCAGCATTTCAGGAATCTGGTATTTCATACATAACCACTGCCCTCTAAGGTTGATATTTATCACACGATCCCACTCTTTAACCGGGTATTCGGCTGTCGACTGAAGTTCGCCGCTTACGCCGGCATTATTACATGCACCATCAAGGCTTCCAAATTCATGTACAGTTATCTCAATCAGTTTTTTAACTTCTTGCTCGTACGAAATATCTGCAGCTACAGAAAGTACTGTGCCACCTTTTTTACGAATAAGTTCCTCTGTTTCTTTGAGTTTATCTGCATCCACATCGCTAATGCAGACTGATGCCTTTTTTTCGGCAAATGCAATTGCCGTTTCTCTTCCTATTCCAGACGCTGCACCTGTAATTAATATGATTTTGTTTTTAAACACTGCAGTATCCTCACTTGGTTTGTTATTGATTTCGAGCCGTATTATCCCGGATTTCATTTCACGCCTGTTCCGAACAAACTTGGCGTGAAGAATCGCTTCGCTCTCACAGTAAAGTTGTTGAACGTAATGTAAACTTATTATTTATTGTTATTTATGATCGTAATATCGAATCATCTGATAAAACACCCTGTTTTTACTGCGCCATTATATCTTTGCCTTTCTGAGGAAAAAATCTCCTGGTGAGATTTCCGGACTAATTGAATGTTAATCAATGAAATATCACAACTGAGAATTGGTTCACCGGCAATTTATTGCGTGTTTAGTGGTTCGAATCAAAAAACCTGATTGAACCGGATTCGTCAGTGTTGAGAACAAAAATTGTTCCATTTGACGCTGATCCCGAAGTTCGGTTAAAAAGGTCTGAGAGAACGGGATCGGAAAAACAGTGGCATCGGGTACGCTGTCAGGTAACTATATAGAAAGACAGTTTC
>SL_3KL_010_SEDDRAFT_10005499_pt1 | contig 11352 bp, 11 predicted proteins | sample SodLakKL_010_SED_2_FD_10381 | JGI IMG/M metagenome (IMG submission 10381)
AGAATGGGAATTAACTGAAAATGTATGGATAAACCCAAGAGAACTGCCCGATGACTGGGATCATATCCGATGGTTTCGCTTTCAGCTTAAACCTGATACCAATATGGCAGGTGTTCCCATATCGCTCACGCACACCGGTTTTGGAGCTCGTGAAATTTATTATAACGGACGCTTACTGGATCAATTAGGAGTGGTTTCCGGTGATTCTGAAAAATATGAAATCGGAAAAATCAGAGGGTGGATTGTGTTTAACCTTGATCCCGGCGATGAACATGTATTGGCTGTAAGAAGTGCATTCACCGATTACAGGAATTACTCGAGGTTTAATGTTCAAATCGGAGTTTCCCTGGTAATTAATCAGCCAGAGAGATCAAGTGAACATTACCAGGAATCATATAAATTCGCATCATCGGTTACCTGGTTCATTATCGGGCTGGCATTGATATTCTCCGTTCTTCACCTGTTTTTCTACCTGTTTAACCTCAAACACAGTTTTAATCTCTGGTTTTCATTTGCTTGTTTCTGTTTTGCCATCGGAACATGGACCCAGGGGCAGTGGGCTTTTAATGAAACCCTGGCATCAATGCTGGTCTTTCAGAAAACCTTTCAGAGTACAATGGTACTTACCTTCCTGTTTTTGGCGATGTTTATGCGATCGGTAATGAAACTGGGATATCCGTTGTACTTTAAAATTATTGCAGTATGTGTGGTTATACTCGCTGCTGTTAATTTGTTTACAGACAACAGAATCATTCTGTTCGCCGCACTCATCATCTCGGTTGAGGCTTTTATAGTTGGTATTCAGGGTATATATCAAAAAAAGAAAGGAGCTGTGTTTATCACAGGAGGAGTAGCCACATTTCTTGGGGCAGTCTATTTTACGGTTGCACTTGAAATGTTTGGTTATGCCGGGAATTTCAGTGAGCTCTCAGCCTATCACGCTCCTTATGCCGGCTTTATTATTGCTATGGTGGGCATGTCACTCTATCAATCCAGGCATTTGGCTGAGCTTGTTATTGAAAACGAGCGAATTTCTGTTGAACTCGAACGAGCCAGGGAATTACAATTATCCCTCATTCCCAAAGAGCTTCCAAAACATTCCGGGTATACAATCTCAGCATCCATGTTTACCGCGGCAGAAGTTGGAGGTGATTATTATGATTACATCATGAAAGGAAATGGAGCCATGGTTTGGGCACTTGGTGATGCAACAGGCCATGGAACGGAAGCGGGCCTTGTTGCTGCCATGTCTAAAACTCTGTTTCTTACACATGCATCTCATTTAAAACCGGATGATTGCCTCAGAAAAATGTCTCTTGGATTAAAAAATACCGGCTTGCGCCAAAAATATATGTGCATGGGATTACTCACCATAAATAACGGCACAGTAAACTGGTGTGCTGCCGGAATGCCGCCTGCAATCGTTATTCGTAATAACAAGACTGAATCAGTTGAGATACTCGAATCGAAAGGAATGCCGCTTGGTTCAGTTACCGGCTTTAACTACCTGGCAGCAGAAACCTCTCTTGAATCGGATGACTTTGTGATTTTGATATCAGACGGACTACCCGAACAAATGAACGATCAGAGAGAACAGTTCGGAATGCAGCGGGTGTATGATGTACTTTTAAAAAATGGAAACAGCAGTCCGGGCGATGTAATTAATGAATTAAAATCTGCAATTTATGCCTGGAAGGGAAATCAGCCCATTCAAGACGATATGAGCATTGTTTGTTTGCGAAAAATTTAATTCCGGAATTTTTAAAAGGCTTCATTGCATAATTTGAGTAACAGTATTGCTTAGTATTCAATTTGGTAACTGTTAAGTTTCCAAATATTTACCTAACATCCTTCATACCAGAAACTAACACATATCTGCCATGTCTTCCAAAGCTTTCCGCATCATAAAATTCATTGCCCTGCTGATCGTTGGTTTTATCGCATTTATTTTTGCTGCTGCGTTTATAGTAAGCAACGAGTTTGAGACCGAGCGCTCCATTGTTATCGACCGGCCGGTTGATGAAGTGTTTGAGTACATCCGCTATCTGGAAAATCAGTACAACTACAGTGTTTGGGGAGCGATGGACCCTGATATGAGGCAGGAGTTCCGGGGCACGGATGGAACTGTGGGATTTNTCTCGGCCTGGGAGGGAAATGAAGANGTGGGCAGCGGNGAACAGGAAATCATCGCCATTGACGAAGGAGAACGCATTGACTACGAACTGAGGTTTTTTGAACCGATTGAATCAACNTCCAATGCGTTTATGAGNACCGAATCCGTTTCTGAGAATCAAACACGTGTAACCTGGGGAATGTGGGGTACCTTTCCAAGGCCAATGAACCTGATGCTGTTATTTTTTGATCTTGAAGAGGCTATTGGCAGTGATTATGAAACCGGCCTGAATAACCTGAAGGCTTTGCTTGAAGACTAAAATCTCCAAAATCGATAACCACTCCCGCCATGAAAACAAAAAACCAGGTTTTTCTTGAAGAGCTTAACAAAGCTTTTGCCAATAATAAAACCGAATGGATTGCCGAACATGTTACTGATGATATACGCTGGGAAATCTTTGGTGACACAATTTTTGAAGGAAAAGAAAATTTTGTCCGGGCACTAAAAGAAATGGAACAGCCTGAACCATTGAAAATGGAAATCCATCACATCATCACACATGGCAAACATGCATCAGTTAATGGTGTGATGACCATTCCCAGTGACAAATCCTATGGCTTTTGTGATGTGATTACCTTTAGTGGATTCAAACATCCAAAAGTAAAAAGCATGACTTCTTACTCCATCGAGATCAACACTTAATTGATTTGTTACCTTGCCATTAAAGTGTCTAAAATCCAGATTCTCCAATTATTTCTGAGTCATATACCTTTACGTCAGCCCACAAGTGATTAAATTCATCGATAAATTCAAGATGTATGGGATGTTTTGCGTATATCTCGTAATCTTCCATGGTGAGGAACCATGAAAAAAAGGAATACCCAAAAGAGTGGTCGGTTACATCGCGATCTTCGGTTGAGCCAGGAATCCCTATCTCATATCTGTAAACTTCATCAATAGATAAGAGCTCAAAAAGGCCATCTTCAAATCCGGCTTTTTCTTCATCAGAAACATCTTCGCTAAAATAAAAATAGACATTATGCTGCAACAAGCCGAGAGAGCTTTCGATTTCAGTTTCAACAATTTGTTCAGTATCTGACTGGCAGGCAGTTAGTAGAAATGTTGCAGAGATAATCAGAATTAAGAGTGGATTGGTTTTCATTTTGAGATAGTTCGTTTAGTTTGGGCTAAAAGTTATTGCACAAATTACGTTTTATTATCCAAAATTCATCTTGAAATAAATGCCCTGAAAAATTAAACAGGCTCGTAAGCACTTTGCAATAATGGAATAATGTCGCGGTCGATTCTTGAAAATAATTCTCTTCTGTAATTTCGCGTAGATTCACTGGTTTCGTTTCGTGTGGTTACGGTGATCACGGAATCCAGCTCGGGCAAAATCAAAATATACTGCCCGCCATTTCCAAACGCATAGTACATGTGGAAATCTCCCGACATCCTCATAAACCACAGATAACCGTAATTTTCCACCCCGGAAATACGCCCGGTTACAGGCTTTACTGATTCAATCACCCACTCTGAAGATACAAGCTGCTCTCCGTTATAATTACCAACATCCATCATCAACCGGCCGATTTTCACCATGTCTCTTGGCCTCATTGCCATATTGTTTCCGCCAAAAAAGTAACCCTGAGGATCCCGGTCCCATCCGGTAATACGGATATCCATCGGATTAAACAGGTAGCGATTCGAAAATTCAAGCAGGCTCATGCCGGATGCCCGTGTTAGGATTACAGCCAAAAGATGTGTATTTCCAGTGCTGTAAATTCTGTCTTCCCCCGGTGTGCCCTGCAATGGACGGTTCAGTGTATAGTGAATCCAGTTGTTGCTTGTTACCCATCTACCGTAGTTAGCCCGGCTGGTGGACACAAGACCGCTTCTCATGGTGAGAAGGTCTTCTATTGTTATCGATTCTTTTACCGGATCAGGGTTTGATGAAAAATAGTTTGGGAAAAATTCACCGATAGGCTGATCCACACCTTCCAGATAACCTTGATCGATGGCAATTCCAACCAAAATAGATAAAATACTTTTGGATGCAGATTTGATGTTGTGGCCGCGTGTTGCGTTCATTCTGCCAAAGTACTGTTCCGTAACAATTTCTCCGTGCTGACTTACGATGATACTGTTGATGGGGCCAAGTGCATCAAACGAGGCTGTCAGNTCGTTAAGCGACAATTGTAACGTGATTAGGTCTAATGTTGCTGATTCTGTTACGAGTTCTTCTGGTTCTGCTGTTTTCTCAAAACCTTTGTCAAAAAGATGATCAGGTAGTAACAGAAAGAGTACAGCCACAAAGAGCAGTATAAAAGAACCTGCAATAATCCATCTGTATGAAATTTTATAGTAGTTCAACCTTACAATTTTTTAGCCGTTTTTGAAGAATCAGAATATGTTGGATAAACCAAAATAATAACAAAGCTTTGAAAGAGAAATTATAATGAACAGAGTGATTTTATGTAAAAAGTATTTATCTCAGCATAAAAACCTTCTTTTCCCGGTTTAAAACCAACAAATCTTCTGAATAGATTTTTCAATATAAAAATTTTCGTTTCTGTTGATAAATTGAATTTGATCCACTATAATACCAATCAGTTAATTAACTGATAAGTTAAATACGGTAAATAATGTCATCCGATCAACTTAGCAATACCTTCCATGCCCTCGCCGACCCTACCCGCCGGGCGATTCTGGCCAGCCTTACAACTGGCGAAAAAACCGTCTCCGATCTGGCCAAGCCATTTGATATGACCATGCCGGCCATCACCAAACACCTGAAAGTGCTGGAAAAGGCAAAACTCATAGAACGCAGCAAGCAGGCTCAATACCGCCCCTGCCATCTTAACCCAGCCCCATTGCAGGATATCGATGTGTGGATGGAACAGTACCGCAAGTTCTGGGAGGCGAGCTTCGATCGGCTTGATGACTACCTGAAACAACTTCAATCAAAAGAGAATAACAATGAATAAACTGACAACCGAACAGAAAGAAAATGTGATGATCGTTTCCCGCACATTTGATGCGCCCCGTGAACTGGTTTTTGATGTGCATTCGGATTGTAAACACCTGATGAATTGGTACGGCGGCGAAGAGTGGCCGCTTTCCAAATGTGAAATGGAATTCCGTGAGGGAGGCCGCTGGAGTTACTGTTTTAATATTCCGGAGGAAGGTGAACATTGCGGCCTGGCGATTTACAAAGAAATTAACAGGCCTGAAAAGATCGACTATAATGATCATTTTCTTGATGAAACCGGAGAGATCAGCAAAGAACTGCCTTCCAGTATCATCTCGCTTGAATTCTCTGAAGAAAATGGTAAAACGACCATTGTAAACCGCTGGGAATATCCCACTGAAAAAGACCTCGACCTGATGCTTGAGATGGGTGCCGTAGAAGGACTGACCGAGATCTGGGACCGGCTGGAGAAACATTTGGCAGAAATTCAATAAATCGACAAACTGATAACGCCATGAAAAAAACCAAAAATCAAACCGTAGAAACCAAAGAGAACGAGATCATCTTCACCCGTACGTTTCATGCGCCGCGTGAACTGGTATTTGAAACTTATACTACCTGCGAACACCTGATGAACTGGTGGGGCCCGCGCACCTGGCCGCTCAGTTACTGTGATATGGATTTCAGGCCGGGCGGACGGTGGCATTACTGCATGAAAGGCCCTAATGAAGGTGACGAATCCTGGGGAGTTGCCAAATACAAAGAGATCACCGAGCCCGAAAAAATTATCTATAACGACTACTTTTCAGATAAAGACGGCAACATCAACACCGATATGCCGGCGTTCGACACGATTATTACGTTTAAGGCTGACGGTAAGAATACCATCGTAAAAGTGGCCTCCAAAGTTGGATCAAAAGAGGAAGTCGATAAGCTGGTGGAGATGGGAATGATTGAAGGCTTCACCGAAACCTGGGACCGGCTGGAAGAGCACTTGGCTGAAATTCAATAAAAGAATAACACCATGAAAAAATATATCGCTCTGCTCCGTGCCATAAACGTTGGCGGACACCGAAAAATTAAAATGGCCGATCTCCGTAAAATGTTTTCTTCAATGGGGTTCGAAAATGTAATCACATATATCCAGAGCGGCAATGTCATATTCGATGCGGCTGATACAGATTTAGACACTTTAGCCCAATCAATAGAGCAACAAATTAAAAGCACATTCGGCTACGATGTATCTGTGATCATTCGGTCGATTCATCAGCTTGAAGAGTTGATCCGATTAAACCCTTTTAAAGATAAAGACCGGAATCCATTCAAACTCTACATAACGTTTTTTCGTCAGCCACCATCTGATGCAAAACAACAATTATTAACAGATCAAAGCAACGAAACAGAAATATTCAGATTTGTTAACGAAAATCTGTTCAGCCTGATTAATAAGGAAACCGGGCAAAAAATAAGATTTTCAAACAATTATGTGGAAAAAATTATCGGCATCCCGGGGACTACACGAAACAGAAACAGCCTTGAAAAAATTTTCGAGATCGCGGCTAACCGGACACTTTGAGGGTTTGCCAATCAACTAAATCATAAATCCATGAGCCAGGCATCACAAATCAAAAATGAACTTCAGAAACTGGCAAACCCGGAAATTGCGGAACATTCACAGCGATTTTTTAAGACAGGAAAAGGTGAATATGGTGAAGGTGACAAATTCCTGGGAATCCGGGTGCCGGAGCAGCGCAAAATTGCCAGAAGGTACATCAAAACGCCGCTCGATGAGGTTGAAAAACTTCTGCACTCATCGTTTCATGAAGAAAGGCTTACAGCTTTACTTATACTCGTTTATCAGTATCCAAAATCACCGCCAGAAGATCAGAGAAAAATCTATGAATTCTACATGGAGAATCTGGACTGGATCAACAACTGGGATTTGATCGATATCACCGCCCCACATATTGTGGGAAGCTGGCTGCTGGATAAACCGAGGGATATTCTTTATGAGCTTGCTAAATCAGGCCGTTTGTGGGATCGACGGATTGCCGTTATGGGCACATTCCAATTCATCAAAAATGGCGATTTTAACGACACGATTGAAATTTGTGACATTTTGATGAACGACTCTCATGATTTAATCCACAAAGCGACCGGCTGGATGCTGAGAGAAATCGGCAAAAGAAACGAAAAGTTGTTGATTGATTATTTAAAACTACGTTACAGAACCATGCCCCGTACCATGCTGCGCTATGCCATTGAGAAATTTCCAGAGCCGGAAAGGCAAAAATTCCTCAATGGCACTTTTTAAACAAAAAAAAAGATTATTGAGCAGCAGTGAAAAGTTGTACGGGGTTATCCACTGGCGGTAATGTTTGCAGGTATTCAAAAATAGCCCCCAGGTCTTCTTCATCCATACCACCATACATCATCCACGGCATAATAGTTTGAAACTGGCCGGGGCCTACCTGATGTGGTATATACGATGAATCTGCATACATTCTGAAACGAGTTACAAACTGTTCTTTGGTCCAATTGCCTAACCCTGTTTGGTGTGGTGTAAGATTAGCAGACCTTACGATGCTTCCGTCCGGCATTGGATATTCATTGCCTCCTGCATACGGTTCACCCACAAATTCACCTCTCTCCATTCGTGTATGGCAATCGGTGCATGCTGCAGCAGTAATCAAATAACGGCCGTATTCTATCACATCCGATTTTGGTGGAATCGGCTGATGGTTTGGTTTCACCGGCATCGTATTGATGAGAAAATTGACAGGAAAATCAGCTTTTGAAGCAGGAAGATCATTTTCTACAGGCTCAAGAGTTCGCAGGTATGCAATCACCGCATAAATATCTTCTTCATCAAGCTGAGCATAGTGCGGGTATGGCATGATTGGAAACAGCGCACTTCCATCTTTTGATACACCCGATGTAATTGCCCGGTAAATTTCACCGTCAGTCCAATCACCCAGTGCAGTTGGAGTTAGATTGCGTGATATAAAACTGCCCGGAACTCCAATGTTCTGATCGAAAACTTCACCGCCGGCTCCATGAGTACCCGGTTTTGGCGGCCCGGTAAACAACGTGAAATCCCTGACTGCATGACAATCCATGCAGAGCATTACATGGTTTGCAAGATACTTCCCCCGTTCAACCCTTTCTTCGGTGAGCTCGATAGAAATATCTGGCGACGGGCCAACATTCGGGAGAAATAGTTTAACATATCCAATAAGTAGAAGAACAAGTACAACTAAAATTCCAACGATATAGAGTAGATAACGAACTGCCTTTGCCATAAGTTAGTTGTTTTTTTTGAAGTTATTGGTTGCCGAAAGTCGTGGAGACAACATTTCGGATATACCGGTCATAATACCCCTGATGATACATACAGAAAAAAAGCAGAGTTCGGCTCAATTTTTTTCAAAAAATTTTGTTTTTATGAAAATTTTGCATTTAATACCGCTGTAATTACGTAAAAATCGGATTAGCCTCGTAACAATCCGTTGGCCTGGAACCAATTCTTCAACACGCTGAGGAATAATCAACGTGGACTTATCTGTAAAAACCTTCAACGCTATGCACACTCCTACCAAACTTATTCAGGAGTTTTCGGACGGTAATTCGTCGGCCCTCAATCAACTGTTCGAACTTATTTATGATGAACTTCATGCCGTGGCACATCGCCAGCGAAACCGATGGAACGGTCTGGATACTCTCGATACAACCGCCCTGATCCATGAAACATATTTAAAGCTTTGGCAAAATCAGCCTGGGCATATTCAGAGCAGGAGGCATTTTTTAGCGATCGCCTCAAAAGCCATGCGGCAAATTTTAATCAACTACGCTGAAAAACAGTCCGCTAAAAAAAGAGGCGGGGATTTCACCCCCGTAGATGCCGACAGCCTGGATTTGATTGCTGATGATAAAGCCGCAAGCGAACTTTTGGAAATGCACGAAACCCTGAACCGGCTTGAAAAAATAAACAAGCGGCAGGCAAATGTTTTTGAATGCCGTTTTTTTGGTGGAATGACAGTGGATGACACCGCTTTTGCCCTCAATATTTCACCTGCTACCGTAAAACGCGACTGGCAGGCTGCCTGTAACTGGATTTACAGTGAGCTTAACCGTTGAGCTCAAATCAGGCAAATTTCTGTATTGAAAAATGAAACGAAGGGCCTATGGACTCAAACACCAATCAAACTGCGGAAAAACTGGCCGAGCGCCTGCTCGATTATCCAGAGAAATTATGGGATCAGCTCATCGAAGAATGGTGCGACGGGGATGATGCACTGTGTCTGAAAGTTCAGGACATTGCGAAACAAAACCAGAATGCCCGCAGTTTTGTGGAAGAGTTTCAGAAAAGAATTTATTCGTTAACGAAATCATCTCTTTCATCCGATCCTGCCGAACCCAATCAAATTGCCGGGTACAAAATCATTAAAAAACTGGGGTCCGGTGGCAGCGCAACAGTTTATCTCGTTGAGAATGAGAATGGAGAAAAAGGTGCGTTAAAATTATTGCGGGGAATAGGCCTGGATTCTTATTCCCGTCAGCGGTTTGAATCTGAGCAGCAAATCCTGGCTTCGCTCAATCATCCGAATATTGCACGGTTGATAAAAGGAGGCATCACCGAAAAAGGCGATCCTTTTGTTTTGATGGAATATGTGGATGGAATTCCAATAGATAAATGGTGCGACCGGAACCGGCTGGATATCCATGAGCGAATAAGGCTTTTTCAACATGTATGCAGGGCTGTGCATTATGCGCATCAAAACCTTGTGGTTCATCGCGATTTAAAGCCCGATCACGTACTCGTAACACGTGAAGGCGAAATAAAACTGATCGACTTTGGTATTGCCAAACTGCTGCAGCCAGAACATCCGGAGATTTCTGCATTCCATACCCGAACCGGAATGAGAGTTATGACGCCCGAATTTGCCAGCCCGGAACAAGTGCGAGGCAAACATATCACCACGGCATCTGATGTTTACTCGCTGGGTGTACTGTTGTATCTGCTGCTAACCGGACGAAAACCGTACAGCATCAGCACAACGTCTATGCTGGAAATTGAGAAAATTGTTTGTGAATTGAATCCGATAAAACCAAGCGAAGCGGCGGGTGGACGAACTCTCCACACAACTTCTGAATATCAGGATGATTACTTCGATCCTCAGGAAAGTGCACATCGCAGAGGATTGGAGCCGAATCGATTACAAAAACAACTGGCCGGCGATCTCGACAAAATTATTTTGATGGCCATGTGGAAAGAACCTATCCGCCGTTATGCATCGGCCCTCTCTCTTGCAGATGATCTGGAAAACTACCTGAATGCTGAGCCGGTGGCGGCCAGGGCCCCTACTCTCCGTTACCGGGTTAAGAAGTTTGTCTATCGAAACAAAATTTCGGTTGCATCAGCTGCGATCGCATTACTTGCACTCACGGGAGGAGTTGCCGGTATAGTATGGCAGTCGCATCTCGCAAAAATCAATGCTGAACGGGCAGAGATCCAGGCTGAACGAGCCGAACACGTTGCCGCTTTTCTTGTAGAATTATTTGAAGAGTCTGATCCAACCAAAGCCAATGATGGCTCAAAAACTGCCCGGGAAATGCTTGATGAGGGATTTGAGAAAGTACAAACCGAATTGGCGGGACAGCCGGCTGTACAGGCTCAAATGCTGGGCATGATCGGGAAAGTCTATCAAAATCTTGGATTGTATGATCAGGCAAAATCAGCCCTTGAACAATCCGTTGAGGGTTTCAGGAATATCGGGGAACAATCTCCACAGTATGTTACAGCACTGCTTGAACTGGCAAACCTTCAATACCGAATGGGGTTACTGGATCTGGCTGAAACATCAACCCGGGAAGTGCTTGAGCTGAATATTGAATTTTACGGAGCCGAACACCCTGAGGTGGCAAGTACACTTAACACACTTGCCATTATTTACGAAGGCAAAGGTATGATGGAAGAGGCAAAACAAACACTTCAGCGAGTGGTTAAAATCAGGCGGCAAGACCCCGAACCGGGAAGCAATCTTGCGGCTAATCTGAACAACCTTGCTATTTTGATGCACCGAACCGGTGAGCTGGAGGGAGCTGATGAAATGTTTGAAGAAGCTTTATCCGTGGTGCAAAGCATGTGGGGTGATGTACACCCTTACATGGCGTTTACTCTGAATGGCTATTCCGGAGTGCATCAGGAACTGGGCCACTTCGACAGAGCTGAAGAAGATCTGAGGCGAGCCCTCGATATCGGCCGCCA
>SL_3KL_010_SEDDRAFT_10005500_pt1 | contig 11350 bp, 4 predicted proteins | sample SodLakKL_010_SED_2_FD_10381 | JGI IMG/M metagenome (IMG submission 10381)
CCTGATGATGGTCGTATCATTCTGGTCAAAACGGAGGGCATATGAGTAGCTGGATGCCGCAATCGCACTCTGGTTCATCGAGACAAATCCATCTCCGATGACCTGACTTTGTGATTTTCTAACTTCGAATCCTCCTCTCCCCATACCATCCCGTTGTACATTCTGCCGTTTTTCCTCTTCCTCCTTCAAATAAGATAGAAAGCTTTATACATATGTGAGTTATAATTATAACTTATATGCACATCAAGCGGATTAAGAAGAAAGATGCCGTATACCTCGCTCAATATGAAACATATCGGGAGGATGGAAAGGTGAAGACCAGGTTCATCAAATATCTCGGGAAAGAGGGGGATGAACGAGGAGTGCCACTTCCAAAGAAGTCAGCCCACACCGAAACACCGCTTTACCCTGATTGTTCGAAACGGGCAGGTGATGTCGAGCTCATGTGGTCCATTGCCAGTTCCACCCTGAATATGCCGGAGATTATCGATCAGGTCTGCTGCGGGGAGGGGCGAATTGAGGGGCGATCTCCCGGCAAAATCCTCACTGCGTGGGCCATCAATAAAGCACTCAATCCCGAGAGTGCAACTCTTGTCGGCGAATGGGTTCAGACGACAACTATTCCTGATCGTATGGATCTGCCAGAAGAGTACTTTACCGACAATGCCTTCTATTCATCTCTGGACAGGATCTGTTTCAAAGATACAACAGCAGATGGATATACCGACCTCAGTCACCTGATCTGTGACGAAATCTATACCCGATGGCGATCGCTTCATCCGTTACCTGATGCATCCAGGGAGATCGTTGCCTATGATCTCACCCCGGTTCTGATCTTTGGCTCCGGCGATGAGCTGGGAGAGAAGGGATATAATGCAAAGAAGGCGAATCAGAAGCAGATCAACCTCTGTATTCTCGTCTCAAAATGGGATAAAGTCCCAGTCTCGTTCTTTTTACTCCCTGGGAACTTCAACTCCATGTCATCGGTCAAGGATCTCCTGGTGCAGCTGCTTAATCTCTCGTTTGAGCCGGGAAGCCTGATCTGGGATCGGGGGAACACCTCGGAAGAGTCCATTCGGGATATTGAGGCGCTGGGATGGAACCTTATCTGTGGCGTGAATAAGAGTTCCAACGAGGCTCGATCTCTTCTTCTGACGACTGATGTGCCATTGAAAGTCACGCACCGGGTTCGTTCAACCGGTACCAGTGCATTGTATGCCGCAAAGGCAGACGGGCCACTCTTTGGAAGAGAAGGTTCCGGGGTGGTGTATGTCAACCATGCAAAGAGGATGGACGTACTTGATGCGAGAAATGCACTGTTAGCAGAGCTTGATGCAGAGTTACGAGTCTATAACGAGAATCTGAAACGATCAACAAAGGAGAAGATTGAGGAGGATCTTGCTGCCATTCTTGGACCATATGCAGAATTCTTCTCGATACATATTCTTCAGAATGGGAAACGGTTCGCAATTTCATGGGAGTATAACGAGGCAGCGATCGACAGGGCGACTGATCTGGATGGGAAATATCTCCTGTATGCGACTGACACCAGCCTGAAGGCAACCGAGGTGGTGAATGAGTATATGGAGAAGGATTTTGTCGAGAAGGTGTTCAGAACCCTGAAGTCTCATCTGAAAATTGCTCCTGTCCGACACTGGAAGAACCATCGGATCCGGGCGATCTTCTTTGTGAACATACTGGCGCTCTGGCTTCGGAAGGTGTATGATCACCATCTGAATCAGGTTCCAAAGAAGAAACGGGAATATGGATTCGATGAACTGTTACGACGGTTGAAGCGGGTTGAGTATGTCGAGGTGGTACGGCCGGGAGAGGAGCCGGCATTCTGGTACCTCAACCTGACGGAGAAGATGACGGAGCAACTGAAAGCAATGGGGTTTAAGGATTTGTTCCGGGAGAGAAGGCTGGATCAGAGTGGGGTATAACAATGGAGGGTCAGGTGCTAAATCTCTCTTGAAATTTAGTTCAATCACCTTTATTAGTTTTATCTTGAGGGGCTATCCACGACAACAGAACGTAATATGTCTTGCTCCTGAATTAGATCTAATTATAGTTGCCTAAAAACGATACTCTTTCTTCTCTCTATCTCTTCTATTCGCTGAAATATCCTCCGTTCCAACTCTACATCTATTGGAGATTCCAATAAAGATCTGTGATACTCTATTTCTTTTTGATATTGATCGATTAAAGATTTATATATCGAAAATACATGTTCATGATTTACTTCTGAGAAAATATCAACAATTCGTATGAAATATTCGGGACTCTTATATATTTTACGTTTACACTTTTTGTCATAAATAATTGCTCGCAAAACTTTCGAAGAACGAGGGGGAATAATACCAAGAGCTTGTACACATTCTTGTTGGATGCGGAGATACGCATTTTTGTTTGGGATTGATACCCCTGTATTTCCCATATCCATAACCATATTTTTAAACATATTAGTTATCGTCTTTGAAAGTTCAACTGTTAGATCAGGGCAAACTTTCTTGATATTATTAATGTATATTCCTGCTGTTGTGAAGGGTATTTCTGATTTAAAACAATATCGCAAACCCGATCTCAAAATGTCGCAAAAATTTTCTTTTATTTCATCCTCATGAAAAAGATCAGTAAAAATTAGAATTATGTCTTTTTTTGAAAAATGTTGTTCCCACATTAACTGACTTACAATATATTGTAATTTTAATGATTTCGATCCATTAACAATCAAATCATTTATCCCAGATTGGTCACTCTCATCATTCATAAACTGCCTCTTAATTATTCATAGTAATTTATAATAATATCTAATTCTTAATTTTTAATCCTTATGCTTGGTGACGTTTAGACCGTATATGCTAAGGACAATTATTTTATATAAATAAATATTCACGTCGTATTAATCATAAATATATTGTATTGACGTAATCCTTATAACACTCTTTATTATTTATATAAAATATACTTTTTTCACATATAATGGTAAAATTAAAACTATAGCCTAATAGCTATACATTTGAGATCTTTAAGAGATTCTCTAATAAAATTTAAGAGGGTAGAGACAAGTATTACACCCTGGCTTAACACGTTCATTATCAAATATTATTATGAGAGGTCACGATCTGAATGGTTTCCTTTGCCAATGATTATACCGATATTGTAACTGTTGGATGCATGCTATTCACCCAAAAGACTTCATGGAAGCCGCTGGGAAATTACATTGACCTGCTTCTTAAATTATCTGCATTAATAAAAACACTATATTTATCTATAACAAAAGTAATTATGTGGCTAAGTGGGAATCAAAAATGGCTAAACCTCTTTTCAAAGTAGGAGATAACGTAAAAATAGGTAATAGCGATAAAATCGGTACTATTAATGAAGTCATAAATCGGAACGATTCGTTTGGTTACCGTGTGACTTTTGATGGAAATACAAGAACGGTTCAAGAAAAATTTCTATCCCGAATTATTGATGAAGAACAAGAAATTCTCCGCTCCTACTACTCAGAAGAAATAGGAGATAGTGATGACTTTCATCTTTTTCAGACGTGGTTTCGTTTAAAAAAACCTATTGAAAGCAATTATTATAGCTATCTTTCCAGTAAGACGATCTTCAATCCTTATCAATTCAAACCCCTTAGTAAATTTCTGGCCCCATGCTCGGATGGACGATTATTTATTGCTGATGAGGTTGGTGTTGGTAAGACAATCGAATCGGGTATTATTCTGATTGAGCTTTTGTCACGTAATCGAATTGATCGTAAATCTCCAATTCTGATTGTGTGTCCTCACTCTTTGGGACCAAAGTGGGTCAAAGAGATGAAGCAAAGGTTTAATTTGCACTTTCATCTCCATGATAGCCGTTCTCTCCACAACTTTTTTGATTATGCAAAAGAAGGCATCATTCCAGATGGGATGTCGTGGTCCATTGTCAGCTTACCACTGTTACGCAACCAAACTCATTTCAAGAATCTCCATGACTTAAGCACTATAAGAGAAACACCGTTCTGGTCTCTGGTTATCATAGATGAATCCCATCATCTAAGAAATTCATCTACTGTGAGTTATCAGGTTGGATGTATGCTGAGTGAATTAACTGATATGATGATAATGCTTTCAGCAACGCCACTTAATCTTAAGGATGAGGATTTATTTAATCAATTAAATATTTTAAATCCTTTGATATTTCAGGACTATCAGACATTTAATGTAATTTTACCCCCCGTTAAATCAATAAATCGCTGTCGCCGACTTCTGGTAGACCGCTCAGGTAGTTCAAATTCAAAAATCTTGAAAGAGATCATGGAGTTAAAAACCGGGATTCTTGGTGATGCAATTTCCAATCACCCTGGTGTTAAGAGATTTGAAGAACGATTATTAAGACGTGAATTACTAAATTCAGAGGAAATTGCATATTATGATAGAATTTTAGGGAGTTTAAGTCCCTTAGATAATTCATTTAGTCGTACACTCAAACGTGAAGCACTCAATCACCGGATAATTCGAGAACCAATAAACATCCCTGTTAAACTAACTTTTGAGGAGTTGAATTTTCATAATGAAGTAATTGAATTGTCAAAAATGATCTATCTTGAAAGAGGAGGGGATCCTTCGGCTCTGGGTTTTATCACTAATATACCACGCAGAATGGCAAGTAGCTGTATCCCGGCGATGAGGGATTACCTGGATTGGTGTATTGGAAATAATTTAATGCTTATTGGAAATCCTGACTGTGAAGATGAACCTGATGATGATCAGGGATTAAATGAAATTTATTTAAAACCTGAGTTAAGAGATTGTTTTATTCGGTTACGATCTGAAGCGGAAAAAATTGAAGGCATTGATACAAAATATGATGAGTTCCGTAAGCTCATCCAAAAAATTCAAAAAACACAATCTAGCCCTCAAATTATTGTATTTTCCTTTTTTGTTAGGACATTGAAATATCTTCAGAAAAGGCTGGCAGGGGATGGATATCGAACGGGTTTAATTTTTGGAGATACGCCAAGCTCACCGCGTGGTAATAACCAGACACGTTATCAAATCATGGAGTCGTTCGAAAAAGGCGAGTTTGAAATCCTTTTATCGAGTGAAGTAGGTGGGGAAGGTTTGGATTTTCAGTTTTGTCAAGCGATCATCAACTATGATCTCCCATATAATCCTATGAGAATTGAGCAAAGAATAGGGAGAATTGATCGATTTGGGCAAAAAGCGGATAAAATTTTTGTTGCTAGCCTGTATATCCAGGATACAATCGACGAGAGTATATATAAGGCTCTATATGAGCGAATAAATTTAGTTGAGGATAGTGTAGGTGCTTTAGAACCCATTTTGGGAACGAAACTTGCAGATCTTCAGAATGATATCATTAATGGAAACCTTTCAGAAGAACAACTAAAGCAACGCATTGAAGAGATTGAAATTTCTGTAGAGCACGCAAAGCTAGAGATGGAAAAATTTGAGCAAAATCGGATAGAATTGATGGGTGAAGAAAAATTTAATCAGATAATACAAAATCTTGACTTTGGTAAAGAATTTATTCAACCAATAGATGCGCTATGGCTTACTAAAAAATGTTTGAACTCATGGGATAAGTGTGGATTTAAAGAAGTTGATCAAGATTCAGGGCATATTTCCTTATCAAAAAGGGTGGTTGGACAATTGGAGCAATATTGCCGAAAGCCAGGCTCTGAAGGGAGTACGGGGGAGCTCTCTCGATTAATGGAATTGAAGAGCCCAATTGAAGTCGTATTCAATGGTACAGTAGCCACCCAGAGGAACAAGGCCGTTTTTCTTCCTCCGTCTGGATTCTGGATTAAATTTTTGCTGGAAGAGTTAGAGAAAAGCGAAATAATACACAGAGTCTTCTCAATCTCTGGAGAGTCTAAAAATATCGAATTAATTCCTGGAGACTATGTGGTTCCATTTTTTGAGGTTATGATAGATGGTTTTACTACAGAGCTCAATCTTTCGGCAGTTCCGGTAGATATCAATACAAATGAGTGTTTCAGATGTAAATATCGGATATTCTCTAGAAAGCTCGCACAGAATGCACTTTCTTCCACTCATCCGGTAGCATCTATTAATTTAAAAGAGTGCATTGACAATGCTCAAATGGATCTTGAAGTACAGATTGAAGAAGAAATGAGAGAGTTAAAAGACAGGAACGCTTATAAAATTCAATCACAAACAAATTCAATTAATAAAACAATGGAATCACGTATAGCGCAAGCTAATACTCGCATTCATGAACACTATAAAAAAGTCTTAAATGATGGGAAAGAACCCAGCCCACAATTTATTCGTTTGATGGAATCACAAAAAGAGAACATAAGAAAAAAAAGTGATGAATTAATTCAGAGAATTCAAAGTCGTGACGATCTGGTAATGACTTTGAAATTAGTTGCTATTGCTTCGTTGAGGGTCACTAAATAAGGGGTTTATCAATGGTGACAAATATTAAACGTGAAAGAAATGAATTGCTCAAGCAGATAAGGACCCTTTCCCCCTCTAAAGCACAAGAGAAACTCTATTATTTAAGGAAGAATTATGATTGGGAAATTCCAGGGTATAGAAATAGTTTGAACATTCTTAGTGACACGGCATATCAGGATAGAAAACATTTCTTACTTGAGTTGATTCAGAATGCCGATGATGCAGAGTATTCTGAAAAAAGGCCGAAAATACGGTTTATTATTGATCATACAGGAATAACCATTCTATACAATGAAAATGGCTTTTCTATTGAAGATATTATTGCGATTACTGATACAGGCTCATCCACAAAAATTCACGCAAGCAGATTTAACCATGGATTTATAGGTGAAAAAGGGATTGGATTTAAATCAGTTTTTGCTCTGGCATCCTCCGTTGAAATTGAGAGCCCTCCTTGGCATTTCACTCTAAAGAAAGAAGAATGTATTGTTCCATATCCTGTGCGTCATTCTTCTTTGACCCAGGAAGGAACTGGCACCAGACTTAAAATTACCTTTACGGAAACTGAAAGTATTGATACAATTGCAAATGAACTTGTAAAGATTGTTAGTGGGGAGTTAGAATCATTTCTTTTCTTACAACGATTATCTGAGTTAGTTGTTGAGGACCACCGTAACAAACCTGAAATCATTTACTCGTTAGCTGTACGACCAAATGATAGAGGAGCAGACTTGGTAGACATTCAGTCTTCACAAAGTAGTGTTCCCCGAAGATACTATTTGTATTCGAAAGATCTGGACTTTTCCCGGGAGCTTGTCCAAAAAAGATGGGATAATGTAGAAATTAAAGGTAAGTTCCTAAAGAGGAGGGTTACTGCTGCGTTTCCTCTTATGAGTGAGAAGGACAAACTCCCCGATGGTAGATTATTTTGTTATCTCCCAACCCTTGTGACACTGCCCCTTCCGGTGTTTCTCCATGTAGACGGGCAAACAACAGCAGATCGAGAGAATCTACATGACCCTGAGCAAAATTCCTGGAATAAGCACCTTCTTTCAGAATTGCCATCTGTTCTTATTAAATCAATTATCTCACTGAAGAATGTATCTCTTGCCTCCAAACGTCTATTAGATTATCTTCCTGCTTCCGCCGGAGATCAACAACTTGCCCCCCAGTTAGCTCAATTAATGAACTTACTGAGGGAGGAAAGCTTCGTCCGTATATATTCATTGGGAAAAGATCAATGGGCAAAACCAGAAGATGCTATTATTCCGTCAAAATTTTTAGAAACTCTAATTCTGGCTGAGCCTGCCTTTCGGACCCGAGCAGAAAAGTATTTGAATAAAAGGTTTGTTCACCCGGACTTGTTGAAAAAGGAAGAGTGGAAGGTCAAATTAATAAAATATGGCGTTAATCAAATAGACGAAGATACATTTATCAGGCTGATATCATCAGTTCCCATTCCACATAGATGGTTAAAAAATAATGATAATCTGATTCGCCTCTATTCTAGTATACAAGAATGCCGGTCCATCAAATATAAAAATGAAGGTTTATACAAAACAAAATATGCAGAGTATCGTACTATATTACTTCATGCCCCCCTCTTTCCACTTCCAAAAAAAGGATTCGGGCCACTCATAAGTCAAAACAGAGATGACAAGATATTTTGGGTTTCGTCAAGATCTACCAGAGAGACAGGCCTTGAAAATAGTGTTGATTATACAATTGTTAGTACTGAATACACATACCACCCGAAAAGTAGTGCCGAGAATAGTCCGGAGGAACAGAACGTTGAGCAAAAAGTGAGAAGAAACGGAGCTGTCCGGGATTTACTCAAGACTCTGGAAGTACCCGAGTTAAATGATGAGAATATATTACGGCAGTTACAAATACCTTATCTTATTAAGACCCCAGCTACAAAGAAAACTGAAGAAATACGATACGATGTTCTTTACTCAATATTCCAAAAATACAGGGGGAAGCGGTTGAAGGATGAGTCAAAATATGATGAATTCATTGAAACGCTTTCTAACCTGTCAGATATAGAATTCAGTTCTACTACCGGAAGTTCTGTTAAACTTCGTGACTTGCTTCTTCCACGCGTTCTTAGATTATATCCTGAAGATAATTTATTTGAAGGTAGAGAATTACCAATACTATACTTTCCCAAAAAGCTCTGGACACCTCCTCTTTCTAAAGCTGACGGTGATGATAAAAAAAGAAGTGCTGAACGAATCAGGAGATGGAAAGAGGAATGGCGAAAATTTTTGATATTGTGCAAAATTCGAAGTGAACCAAATTTTAAATTGCATAAAATTAAATATGATGATGCTTCTGATTTTAAAGAGCAGGATTCTTTTCGATTTAAAAAATGGACCGAAAGTATAGATCATAATTATACGTACAACAACCCTGTAAATGTCTTCATAATCAATCTTGACCCTTTGATAATGAACATACTTGAAAAAGAGTCAAATGAAGTAAGTAAATTCTGCCTTCCCTTATATCAGTCGTGGCTGAAAATTAAGAACGGCTTCGATATTGGGGACTCAGGTGTTAAAAAACTCACTATCGGAAATTATTATGTCAGTTATTTTAGGCACAGTTTGAGAGAGGTATATTTACCGGATATGACATGGGGTGGAGTATCAAGAGACCTTATTCCATTACAAGATATAAAGGGCAATAGTGTTCGCTCAAAAAAATGTATAGCAGTTGCTTCTACAAACATTGATTTATTAAAAAAAGCGACGAACTATCTTCATTTTGTTCAAGCTACCACAGATCTTCACAAAACCAATGGATATCTCCCCGAGTATCTTGATGCACTTCAGGTTAGCAAGCCCCACATTAATCAGATCAATGCCATTTGGGATGTGATGGATTCCGATAAATATGATGATGTTTTGGATATGGCACTAGAGTATCATGCTATTGGAGTGAATATTTCACAATTCAGGATTTATGATCGTGTGTCCAAAAAGCTAAGGGAAGCAAAAGACTTCTGCCTTGGTTTTAATGCAATTAACGATACACCTCTAATTGAAGAGCAATATGGAAAAAAGGGAAGGCAAATAGGAGAGATTATTGGATTAAAAGAGGCTAACAGCCCAAGTATTTATTTAGGTTTATTTGATGTACTCTTTCATTCTCGACGGGTTTCAAAAAAAAGCGTCAAGCTACTGGGTGATCTTCTAAATCATTATCATTTATGGACATCTGTTGATCAAAAGCAGATCATAGATGAGTTTAGCAAATCAATGAAAAATTTCAATAAGGAGCAGGCAGTTGTCGTTTTCAATGATGAAAAAACCTATAATTGTCTCTATGAGTCACGAATATGGGTTGTTCATCTCGAAGCTAGAGAAGATGATCACTTTAATATGCTCAAAGCAGCCCAGTCCATTGGCTTAACACTTCCTCAGGATGTTGGAAAGCTAATCATTGAAGATGAGAAATCAATAAGTGATGACGAAAGGAACAATCTCGTCACCATTTTTAATCTCTATAAAAAAGATCTACTGCCGGGAACTCGTTCCAAACTACAAGGTAAATTACGATCATTAGGGATACCAGATATCAAGATGGCTTCTATCTTCAGGGTGAAATCAATTTATCGAGTTATTGGTACGCAGAGTAATTGGTTACCAACACCTCTTCCTCACTTCGATCATCACAATAAGATCATGTATGTTGACCAGAATATGGTTATACATGACATATTGTGTCATCTTTTAGAGATCTCAGATTATGGTAACTTTGAAGATTTAGTTCTAAGAATGAGAGACATTGAAGATCAATATTATAAATCATTAAATGATGTTTTTCATGAGGAAAATAAAAATGATCAAATATCTACTCCTGATAGAGCAGATGTAGAATCAATTAGAAACTTGATTACTGAAAGCATGAAACGTGATCGAATACCCACTAATTCTGAAAGTTTTATACCCGAGTGGAAATGTGGATTCGATCCATTCTTTGAGATCAAGTTAAATGAAACCATCAAGAATAAAGTGAAGCAGAATATTGGACAAGGTCCTGAGCTGTTTAATAAAAAGGTTCGAAACTATATGCGAAAATCGAAAAATAAAGCAGTTGGTGATGGCAAAAAATTAATTGATCCAAATCATATAAGTCCAAAGTCATTCTTCTTTTCGGAATATCAGGAAAGATGTCAAGTCTGCGGGTTGCAGATAATACTCCAGACAAATCGTTTCTATAGTGTTACTTATCACATTCAAGAGAATCAAGATGGTACAATTTGGTGGAATAACCAACCATTTAATACGCTCTGTATGTGTCCGAATTGTCATGCTATTGCTAAAGAGGGGGGATGTAATATGAGTACCATCTTCGATGCCGCCGAGGAATATGAAAAAGGAAATCTATTCCCAATGGAAATCCCAGAGTTTCATGGAGATTATTATGTCATAGATATTGAAATGAATGGAGGATCACAGCATTTAGTTATAAGTCCCCTTCATATGATTTACTTTGCGGCAATTTTAAACCCAAAGTAAGCATAGAAGAAAATTTCTTATTACCGCACCCTGAATGAGGGGTGTTGCCAAAAATACATCCCGGCCTTCGTTGTCAACGTCGGTCTAGAAATCCCCAAAAGTGGCGGTCTAAGGGTGTTTGCGGGTTCTTGGGCCAATGTAAATAACGACATATGTCAATGTCGGCCTGCTCCACCACCCCTTTCCTCCGTTTCTTTCCCTCAATATCCCCTCTTCCCCGGGATCACCCCCCTGACCCCGCCCTTCGGATCATCCATATCCCCAACATACCGCGGAATCACATGCAGATGGAGGTGCATCACGCTCTGGCCGGCCGCCGCCCCGATGTTCACCCCGATATTATAGCCGTCGGGGGCATACCGCTCATCGAGCAGCCGACGGGCATCA
>SL_3KL_010_SEDDRAFT_10005501_pt1 | contig 11350 bp, 12 predicted proteins | sample SodLakKL_010_SED_2_FD_10381 | JGI IMG/M metagenome (IMG submission 10381)
CCGGAAACAGAAAGAGCGATGGATTTAGAAGAAATTGGATTAATGGGAGACTCCTTAAAAAAAGTTAGACAGTGCTTAAAGAAAACTTCCGGGATGGTTTTAGTTACAGGACCAACCGGTTCTGGAAAAACCACTACTCTTTATTCTCTTTTGCAAATCTTAAATACACCGGAGGTTAATATTTCTACAATTGAAGACCCTGTTGAGTATGATATTTCTCGGATTAGTCAAACACAAGTAAACACAAAAGTTGGGCTTACTTTTGCATCGGGTCTTCGCTCTTTGGTAAGGCAGGACCCAGATGTTATCATGGTAGGAGAAATCAGAGACAACGAAACGGCACACCTGGCGACCAATGCCGCACTGACTGGACATTTGGTTTTTTCGACACTGCACACTACTGATGCTTCCGGGGCGGTTTCGAGAATGATTGATATGAAAATTGAACCATTTTTAATATCTTCTACTTTAAATATTGTTATCGGGCAAAGGCTTCTAAGAAAACTATCTGACAAAAAAGAGCCTTATTTCTTAAATGAGGAAGAGGTGGCTAGCTTAAAGAACATTTGCGACATAGAAAAATTAGTATCTTTGTTAAAGGAAATGAAAATAGCAGATAAAAAGCAGACAATACATGATGTAGAGTTTTTTAAACCGGTAAAGACGAAAGAGTTTCCTGACGGATATCATGGAAGGGTTGGGATATATGAGGTAATGTTAATTAGCGAATCGATAAGAGAGCTTATTGTTAAAAAATCCAGCTCTAACAAAATTAGAGAGCAGGCCCGTGAAGAAGGAATGATAACGATGCTTGAGGATGGCTTCATCAAAGCGGCTCAGGGAATAACATCAATTGAAGAGGTTTTAAGAGTCACAATCGAATAAAATGCCAAATTATAAATATATTGCAAAATCGGAAAAGAGAGATGAGAAAATAGAAGGAAAAATCAACATCTCAAGTAAAAGTGAGCTAGCGAAAGACTTAAGAAAAAAAGGTTTTTTTCTAATTGAAGCAGAAGAGGTCGACCAAAAAAGGAAAAATATTACTGCTCTTAGCTTTTCTAAAAAGATATCTCTTCTAGAGCGCATTATGTTTACACGAAACCTTCGGGCTATGTTGTCCGGAGGACTTTCTTTCTCAAGATCTCTTCAAGTTCTCTCAGAACAGACGCGAAATAAAAGATTCAAAGAAATTATTCTAGACATTCGCGACGAAGTAAATAAAGGCAATACTTTTGCACAATCTTTAGAGAAACACCCGGGAGTTTTTCCGGAGATTTTGTGTAACATGATAAGACTTGCGGAAGAAGCGGGCACTCTTGAAGAAACACTGGAAACATTGACTGAGCAACTTGAAAGTGAATATAAGTTAAAGTCATCGGTCAAGGGAGCTTTGATTTATCCATCAATAGTTGTTTTTGCGATGCTTGGAATAGGAGTTATATTTCTGACCATACTTGTTCCTCAGCTTGCAGCAACCTTTGAGGGCATGGGTGCTGATCTTCCGATTTTTACAAGAATTATTATTGTCGTGGGAAACTTTTTGTCTGAAAAATGGTATATAATGCTCTTTTTTGTCATTGCCCTGATTTATTTTTTACGGTTTCTTTCGAAAAACAAAAAGGGAAAGAAGATGATTGATGGTTTTCTGCTTAAGTTTCCCATTATCTCGACCATTGTTCGGAAGAGTAATGCGGCATATGTTGTAAAAACAATGGCTTCACTTTTAATCTCTGGAGTTCCAATGATGAAAAGTATGAAAATTCTCTCGAGAAGTGTGTCTAATATTTATTTTGCGGAATCAATAACTGATGCCATAAAGATAGTTGAAAAAGGAGGAAAACTGTCAAAGGCATTCCTACCATATACAAGTCTTTACGGATCAATGGTAATTCAAATGCTTGAAGTGGGAGAGGAGACGGGAAAAACAACGGATATGCTTCTTAGAACCGCTGAATTTTTAGAAGAAGAAGTTGTGAATTTAACAAAGAATTTGGCAACCACACTGGAACCAATTCTAATGATACTTATCGGTACCGCTATTGGTATTTTTGCTTTTGCTGTAATTATGCCGATATACTCAATGCTAGATTATATATAATGAAAAATGGAATTACATTAATAGAGCTTTTGATGGTTGTTGCTATTTTTTTGGTTCTTTTTGGGGCTGCCTCTTTAGGGATACAGCGACACTATGAATATTATCATTTTTCAACAGAAGTAAACGAATTAATTGATGATCTACATTATGCAAAACAAATGTCAATTACCGAACAAAAACATTATGCGATAAAATTTGACTATGTTGACAATGGATATTCTGTCATAAAGTACATTAATGATTCAGTAGAAAAGGTCAAAAGTAAAAATTTTTCCCATGGTGTAAGCATATTTGATATTGATAATTACCAAGAGGCAAAGTTTACATTTTTTGGGGCAGTTTTTAAAAGTGGAGAAGTAAAAGCAGTAAAAAATTCTGACGAAAAGATTATTAGCATAAAGCCGTCAGGCTTCATTCATGTCGAAAGGATTGACGTTAATTGAATCTTTAATTGGAATGACAATTATTTCCCTTGGGGTGCTTTTTGTAGTGATGGCTTTCCCGCTGGTTGTTCGCTTAACCTATGAAAACGAAATAAATAATACAGCTTTGTTTTTAGCAACAGCCACTATGGAAAATTTGATTGCTGCAGATTATGATGAACATGAAAAAGGAAGTTTTTTCAAAGAAGAGATTACTGAATTCGAAAACTATAAAATAGAAGTCAATATTGATTGTTTTCATCCGGAGGGAGATTGTACAGAAGATACGGGAATGAAAGAAATCACCGTGGAGGTTTTTACCGGAATAAAAGAGAGCGACAGTGTTGAGCTTACAACAGTTATTACTAAAAAATGAAAGGATTTACTTTAGTAGAAATTGTAGTCGTGACAGTAATTCTGATGACAATTGCTCTAATTGTCACCAATGTCGTGTTTTTAAGTAGCAGTGTTTACCTGCAAAAGAAAAACTCAACTGAAGTTTTGCAAAACGGAAGAGTGGCGATGGACGCAATTTCGAGAGAAGTGCGACAGGCAAGAAGAATTGTAACAAACCTTTCTGAAAACAAGGAAGAAGCATCAAGAGAAATAATTTTTCAAGATGGACACAGAGATGCGGTTTATATAGATGGAGAAGCTCACTATTACTATATACAGTACATTGAAGGGGAAGAAGGAAGACTAAAAAGAAATGAATTTTTAGAAGATGAAAATTTTTCTTTTCCGGAGGGAGTAAATCCGGAAACGGAGAGTGTGATTGGAGAACATGTGAGCAAGATTAAGTTTTGGGGTTCTCGCCCGATAAGCATTTTTATAAAGATTGAGAAAGACAGCAAAAAAATACAATTATTTAATATGGTTTTTTCAAGGAACATATGAAAAAAAGAGAAAGGGGAGTGGCTATTATTATCGCAGTGGTTGCCGTGGCAATAATTTTTACACTTGGAGGATACCTCTTAAATAGCACTGTTGCAGAAAAAATGATTACGGAGAGTATCGGAGCTGCCAGTAGAGCATATTATGTCGCTGAAGGGGGTGTTAACGAAGCGCTATGGAGAATTCAAGAGAATGAAGATGGTGATTGGGATGATCATTTTTTGATCAATGGCCATTCAAGCACTTTCGAAGGTGACGTGAAAGGAAGTTCTTACTTTGTGACAGTTAACAATATAGCTCCGGGATATGTCGAGATATCTTCTGTCGGAGAAACTCCTTTCCTTGATAAAATTGCAAGAAGAGAGATAAAAGCAACTGTTTTTCGTGCGATAGGTAGTCCAGTTTATGACGCAGGCATATTTACCGGATCTCAGCATCCTTCGGAGAACATTGATATTGATAGTGCAAAAATAACGGTTACTGGCGGAAATCTTCGGGGTGGGAACGTACTGGCCTTTAAAAAAAGCACAGCAGAAGTAACCGGAGAGATTATTTCAGAACAAGTTCAGGAACTACAAGGCAGCCAGATAAATGCTAAAGGGATCTGTTCCGGTTCGGTGTGCATTAGGGGTGAATGCGAGGAGTGTCCACCTTCTGAGGCCAACCCCCCCAAGGTAAATTTCGACGAAGGAGAATATTCTTTTTTAAGTAGAGCTGTAAAGTTGGAAGAAGATAATAAGTGTAATATTATCTGTGAGATGAAAATAGGTGCTAACTATGAAAGCTGTATGGGAGGTGATTATGTTAACCACAAAGAGAAGTGTGTTTTATCGTCTTCTGACTTTAATGATATTTTAAATTCGGCGGGGGAAGAAGGAAGGGTTTCTTTAGAAAACGAAATTACATATGTTGATGGGAATATTTCTGTTGAAAAAGGAGTTTGGCTCGAGATAGAAGGCATTTTGGTTGTTAGTGGTGATGTTGTTTTTGGAAGAAGACAAGATAAAAATTCTCACATTCGTGTTACAGAGCCTGGACCGGGCAAGGCATCAGGTATTCTTGCCAAAGGAGGCATTGATTTTAATTCTGCATCTTTGAGCGAGGAAACGCTGATTCAGGGAGTAGTATATGCATACGATGTATTAAATATAATTGATTCTTCTTACAAAATAACAATTGAGGGTGCCATGTTGGGTCGAAAAGTTAATGTAAAGAATGCAGAAGTGGACATTATTTTAGATAGCGAAAAAATCCTCAGAGGACTCGGTTATATTATAGATGTTGATGGAGAAGAGTATTATTTTGAAGAAATCGAAGTTTCTCCGGTAATTCAGATAAATCACTGGGAAGAGGTGTATTAATTTTTTTATTTTGTTAAAATATAGAAAAATATGCATAGTTTTTTTAATATAGAAATTGATTTCTTTGGGCTTGATATATCAGAAGCCGGTTTAAAATTGGCAAAGGTAGAAAAAAGGAAAAATAAAATTTCTTTGGTTTCTCTCGGGAGTGAACCGGTTAACGAAAGATGTATTTGCCGTGGAAAAATAGAAAACGAAAATGTTTTAACGGACACCTTGGAAAAGCTTCTTGGTGGGGTGGATGGTAAAAAAATAAAGACAAAACATGTCAAACTTTCTCTTTCGGAAGAGAAGTCTTTTCTTAAAATAATAAAAATGCCGAAAATGAAGAAAGGGGACTTGTCATCGGCAATTAAATACGAAGCAGAAAATCATTTTCCATCCCCATTAAATGACTTCTATTTAGATTTTAAAGTTGTTTCGTCGATAAATGAAGGCGAAAAACCCATCAGTGTTTTGCTTGTTGCAATGCCAAAAGAAATTATCGAAGGATATATAGCAGTTCTTAAAAAAAGCAATCTTGTTCCAATTCTCATTGAAACCAACCCCTTTTCGGCAGTGAGAGCTCTCACTAAAGAAGACAAGGAAAAAGAATCAATATTATTTGTTGATGTCAGAGGAGATAAAAAAACCTTTATTATTTTTTTTGGAGGTGTTGTTCAATTTTCCAGTTCAATCGCGCTAAATTCTAATTTTTTGGAAGAAAATGAATTAAGTTATACTGATGCATTTTCTCAAGAAATCCAGAAACATTTAGATTACCATTCAGAGAACTTTTCTTACGGAACGGATAAAATTAAAAAAATTATTATCTTCGGCGATTTAAGTAAAGAAGAGAATTTGGTTGAAAATCTTTCTAAAAAATTAAAAAAGGATGTTAGTGAAGGTGACCCTCTCTCTAAAATAGATGATGACTTGGTGCCGTCTGTTGATAAAAAACTAATTTACGCTAACGTAATCGGAGCTGCTCTAAGAGGATACAAAGTTTAAATATGATAAATTTATTACCCGAGGAACAAAATAAAGAGATAAAGGGAGAGAGAAATTACAGAGTTTTGCTTATTTTGCTTATTTACTTTTTAATTTTTCTAGTCCTTTTTTGTGGGACATTGTATTTTCTGAATTTATTTTCCAAAAATCTTCTGGAAAAAGAAAATCTTGCTTTTCGAGAAAAGAAAATAGAATTTTCTGACATTGAAAGAAGAGAAAGAAAGATTATAGAAATCAACCAAGCGCTCCCCAAGATTGATTCTTATTATCAAAAAAAAGTACGTATCTCAGATGTCTTGCGAAAAATCTACGAATCATTTTCTGAAAATTCGTATATTGAAAGTTTTCACTTCACAGAGAACGGTCAAGGAAAAGGCAGTGTCGTTTTAAATGGACAAACCGTTGATTTAGAAGATTTGTTGAAAATCGAAGAGAATCTTAAAAATAATTTTGATAACGTAGATCTTTCTCTGGGATCATGGAATGAAGTTTCCGGGGTTAATTTTAAAATAACCTTTGACTTATGAAGAAAGAAACACAGATAAAAGTGCTTACAGTTTCATTGATTATTGGAGCAGGAATAATTATAATTTTTTATTTTGTTTCTCCTCTGCTTAGGGAAATTAAAAATAACTCTGAAAACCTGGTTGGCACAAGAATTGCGATCGATCAACTAATCGCAAAAACAGAAGCCCCTAAAGATGATTATGAAGAGCTACATCAATTTACGGAAACGATAGAAGATTTGTTTATCTCTAGCCAGGAAACCATAGGAGCAGCTGTTTTTTTAAGAGAATTAGTAAAAAAACATGAACTGGAGCACGAGGTAAAGTCAATACAGTTAGCGGAATCTTCTGAAGAAAGCTGGCCATACCTAAATATTAATTTATTGGTATTTGGAGAACCTAATAGTTTTTTTAAGTTTTTGAAGGAGGTTGATTCAAATAAATTATTGATAAGAATAAGCGAAACTTATATTAGAAAAAATGATGAGCGAAATGAAATAAACGCAACAATGTCACTAAAAATTTTTTACAAAGAATAAAAATGCAAGAAGAAAAAGCGATTTACATTATTAAAAAAATATTACTTCGTCTCCAGAAATTTTTTTGGCATTTAATTGGAAATCCGGTAATGGTTTTGTTCTTGATTATTATTTTCTGTATTTTTCTTTCTTTATTTTATTTTTTCATGACACAACAAAAGCGATTTCACGAAAGTCCAGTTGTTGAGATTAATCAGCAAAAATACTCAAGGGTGCTGGAGAGGTGGGCAGAAGACGAAAGAATTGTCCAAGAGATGACAAAAGAGGATTATTTCAATCTTTTTTCTACGGTAAATATTGATTATGAGCCCAAAGAAAATTTAAAAGAAAATGAGTTGGTAGAAGATTTTTTTCCAGAAGATAATGCTGAAAAAGCACTTCCCCCAGAAGAAATTGAAGATTTACTCGCTAGGACGTTGTTTGAATTTTATCAGGAAAAAGAGGAGGATATGCCACAAATAGAAGAAAGAGCACAGATTTGGGAAACACTGGGGTTGGGCGATGCTGAAGAGTATAGGGGACTTTACCAGCAAAATATTTTATTTCTTGAAGCTCTCAAAGAGAAGATGAAAAGTGAGAATTAGGAAAAGTTAAATTTATTTTTAAAAAACGGACTTTTAGGATGCATAGGTGTGTTATATTTTTTCTAATTCTGCTTACAAGCGATTAACAGTTGTTTTTTTTATTCTTTACACTATAATTAAAAAAAATTTTAAAATTTATGGAAAAAAAGACAAACAACAAAAAAGTGCTCATTATCGAAGATGAAGCTATGTTGTCTGAGATGTATAGTGATTTTTTCTCTTATGAGGGGTTTGAGGTTTTTGTTGCCGATGACGGAGAAAAGGGAATAAAGAAGGCTTTTTTGAAAAAGCCAGATATCATAATTCTGGATGTTTTGCTTCCAAAAAAGGAGGGCACAGAAGTATTAAAAGAAATTCGTGAAGATGAAGAGTGGGGGAAAAATGTGCCAATCATCATGCTAACGAATCTTGATTCCAGCGACCATATTTTAACCGTAATTCAAAAATACAAACCATCATATTATTTTATAAAAACCTCTATTGAGCCAAAAGAAGTATTAATGAAGGCAAAAAATCTTCTGGATCTTTAGTGAAATAATCTAGATACTACAAATAAAGAGAGGGTGTAAAGTACTTTCCACGAATGATTTAACCATTTCTATTTTCTTTAATTTTAAATCGAATCCCAGCTCATCTAAGCATGGGATTTTTTTTGTCCACTGTGGCTCAATAAAGAAAAAAAGCTTTCTCAAAGAAATTATTTATCGTTTTTTTGGTAGAGATCTAAAATGATTTTTTGCTTTTTATTCAGATTTATTGTATAATTTGTATTAGTAGAAGATAAAGGAGGTTAATAAAAAAGGGAGGGATTTGAGATGAAATTTTATGGGAGTTTTGTCCGTAGAATAGACAAAAAAGGAAGAGTAAGTTTACCGGGAAGCTTTGGTTTGACGGGAAAATATGTTTATTTTTATCTGATCGATGAAAAGAAAATAGAGATCTACTTATATCCTTCAATAGAGGATTTTGGGGATGATGACAGTCGTTACATTTACGAGAAAAAAGTGGATCGGCAAGGAAGAGTTGTTATTCCCAAAGAGTTAAGGGAGAAAACATTTTTCCGTTCCTGTAAAATACGTTTTGTTGGTTGTAAGAATCATATAAAAACTGAACTAGTTGACTCTGAAGAAGAAAGTCAATAGACCGAAATTTACTTAAAAAGAAGGGGGCATTTGCCCTCTTTTTTATGTATTCGGGGCAGTCTACCCAAATTAGGTGTTTGTTGAATTTGAGACATTACATGTTATAATCAGAAGGTAATAAAAATTAACCCCCTCCTGACAAGCAAAAAGGAGGGGAGTTTTACCATGGAATTTACTTTAAGAGCGAACTTTGATCCCGCTGGGGATCAGCCCAAAGCGATAGAAAAACTGGTGAAGGGAATAAAAAAGAGGTTTGACTATCAAACTTTACTTGGGGTTACCGGTTCGGGCAAAACGTATAGCGTTGCAAAAGTAATTGAAAAAGTTCAAAAACCAGCGCTTGTCATAAGTCACAACAAGACACTTGCGGCTCAGCTTTGCAATGAATTCAGGCATTTTTTTCCGAACAACTCCGTTCATTATTTTGTTTCTTATTACGATTATTACCAGCCGGAAGCTTACATAAAACAAACCGATACCTACATAAGAAAAGAGGCTCTTATTAACGAGGAGATAGACAAGCTAAGGCATGGCGCTACTACAGCTCTTTTAACCCGTTCAGATGTTGTTGTAGTGGCTTCTGTGTCTTGTATTTACGATCTGGGTTTGCCTACGGTCTATAAAAAAAATATTTTTCGGATTAAAAAAGGAGAGAAGAAGACTCGAAAGGAGATTATAAAGTCACTTGTTAAAATGCACCTTACAAGGACCCCTTCGGTTTTAGAGCGAGGGAGGTTCAGGGTACAAGGAGATGTACTACAGATCGCTCCGGTAAATGAAGATATTATTTATCAGGTAGAACTTTCTGAAAAAAAAGTGGAAAAGATTTTTTCTGTAGATCCGATTCAAGGTTTTGTTCCCGGAGAGACACCGGAGATAGAAGAAGTGGTCATCTCTCCCGTCAGGCACTTTCTTGCCGAAGAAAAAGGAACAGAAGAAGCTATTTTAAAAATAGAAAAAGAGCTTAAAGAGCGAATTGATTATTTTGAAAAAAGGAGTATGCCTCTTGAGGCAGAGAGGATAGAACAAATTACGAGAAACGACATAGCGAGATTAAGAGAGATGGGGTATTGTCACGGTATCGAGAATTACTCCCGACACCTGTCAAATAGAAAGCCGGGAGAGTCTCCCTCCTCACTTCTTGATTATTTTAATGAGGATTTTTTAACGATTATTGATGAGTCACACATTACTCTTCCTCAGATAGGAGCTATGTATTACGGGAACAAGTCGAGAAAAGAATCTTTGATAAAACACGGATTTCGTCTCCCTTCGGCAATGGATAACAGACCACTCACCTTTGAAGAGTTTGAAGAAAGCACCAATCAATCAATATACATTTCTGCCACTCCGGCCGAATATGAAAAAAAGAAAAGCAGGCAAGTTGTAGAGCAGATAATAAGACCTACCGGACTCGTCGACCCGAAGGTTACAATTCTTCCCTGCAAAGGGCAGATAAAAGATCTTTTAGGTAGAATAGATGAAAGAAAGAAAAGAAAGCAGAGAACACTTGTTACAACTCTTACTAAAAAAATGGCCGAAGACCTTACAGAATACCTCAAAGAGAAAAAAGTAAAGATATCTTATCTGCACAGCGACGTTAAGTCACTTGAAAGAATCAAAGTTCTTACTTCTCTTCGAAAAGGGGAGATAGATGTGGTGGTGGGAGTAAATCTTTTACGAGAAGGATTAGACCTTCCGGAAGTTTCTCTGGTTGCAATACTGGACGCCGATAAAGAAGGGTTTTTGCGCAGTGAGACTTCACTGATTCAAACCATTGGGCGTGCGGCACGGAATGTAGAGGGAGAGGTTTTGATATATGCCGACAAAATTACCGGATCGATAGAGCGGGCAGTTGGCGAGACGGAAAGAAGAAGGAAGATACAAATAGAGCATAATAAAAAGCACGACATCGTTCCACGGACGATAGAAAAGGAGATTGGCGACATTATCCCCACCGAAAAAACCCTTGACATTGAAACGAAACCACTGCCGAAATCTGAGAAAGAGATGAAAAAGTTTATCAAAGAAAAGGAGAAAGAGATGAGACAGGCGGCGCATGATTTGGACTTTGAGCTTGCCGCCGTGTTGCGCGATGAGATAAAGGAATTAAAAAAGAGGGTTTCCGAAAATTAAAACACTTCAAGATGAAAGAAAAAATATCAATTAAAGGAGCTAAAGAACACAACCTAAAAAATGTTGATGTAGATATTCCGCGAGGAAAAATGACGGTTTTTACGGGGATTTCCGGGTCCGGGAAAACATCATTGGCTTTTGATACTATTTTTGCCGAAGGACAAAGGCGTTATGTGGAGTCTCTTTCCTCATATGCGAGACAATTCCTAAGCAAGACCGATAAGCCGGAAGTGGACGAAATAGAGGGCCTTTCACCGGCAATATCTATTGATCAAAAGGCAAAATCTCACAATCCACGCTCTACAGTGGCTACTGTTACTGAAATATATGATTTTTTAAGAGTTTTGTTTGCAAGAATAGGAAAACCACACTGTCCGGAGTGTGGAGAAGAGATAACTTCTCTTGGCGTGGATCAGATTGTCGATGTTATTCTCGAAACGAAAGAAAAAGAAAAAATTACCATCTTGTCACCGGTGGTTAGGGGTAGAAAAGGGGAGTACTATCAACTTCTCTACAACCTTTTAAACGACGGCTTTAAAAAAGTGCGCATTGACGGGAGTTTTTATTCTCTAAGAGAGAGAATTGTAATGCCCCGCTATGAAAGGCATGACATCTCGGTCGTGGTCGATGAGATATCAGGAAAGGAAAAATTTAAGGAAAAAAGAGAGAGGTTAT
>SL_3KL_010_SEDDRAFT_10005502_pt1 | contig 11348 bp, 7 predicted proteins | sample SodLakKL_010_SED_2_FD_10381 | JGI IMG/M metagenome (IMG submission 10381)
CCTGCCACTCGTGCAGCGAGGCGATGATGTCGTCGATCGCATGCGCGTGCGCCGTGGGGATGATCCGCCGGCGGGTCGCCTCGTCCGGCGCATGGAGGCTGACGGCCAGCACGAGGGGCAACCCCTCGCCGGCGAGGCGTCGGATGCGGTTCGGCAGCCCGACGGTCGAGAGCGTGATGCGCCTGGCCGACATGCCGAACGCGTCCGGGTCGATCATCGTGCGGATGGCGCCGATCGCGGCGTCGTAGTTCAGGAGCGCCTCGCCCATGCCCATGAGCACCACGTTGCGCAGCTCCGTCGGGGCGAAGCCCTCGTGCCACGCGACCGCGAGGAGCTGGCCGACGATCTCGCCGCGGCTGAGGTTGCGACCGAAGCCCAGCGCGCCCGTCGCACAGAAGGCGCAGCCGGCCGGACAGCCGACCATCGACGACACGCACACGGTCTTCCGATCGCTGTACGGCATGTAGACCGCTTCGGTGCGCTTGCCGTCACCCAGCGTGAACAGGTAACGCACGCTCCCGTCGGCGCTCGGGAAGCGCTCGATGCGCTCGAACGGGTCGATGCGCCACTCGGTTGCGAGACGTTCACGCCAGGCGGCGGGGAGATCGGTCATCGCGGACGTGTCGCGCGCCCCGGCCTGGTAGAGCCAGCGCGACAACTGTCGCGCTCGATAGCGATCCTGCCCGTCAGGGACGGGGAGGTCGGCGGGCGACAGGTCGAGTAGGCAGGGGCGTTCGTCCATGGCGCCCCAGGCTAGCGCATCCGCGGCCGTCACCCCTCGTCCGTGACGACGCCGTCGACGACCACGAGCGGCACGCGCTCGCGCACCGCATCGAGCGATCCGCGCAGGCGGTCGAACACCTCGGCGTCGAGGTACGCCGCGGACGCGCGCACGAGGCCGAGGTAGTACCGGCCCAGCACCGCGCAGCCGTCGACACCCGCACGCGCACGCTCCTGGGGCGTCAACAGCCCGTCCGTGAACGCCGCTTCGGACTCGAGTGCCGGGCAGCCACCGGCCGCGACCACGGCGGTAAGGAGGGCGACCGTCTCGCCAGGGTTGTGCCAGAAGCCGAAGTTGAGCTCGTCGGTCAAGCGATCCACGTCGCGCAATGCGGCGCGGTAGTCGCCCGACGCGGTCACCTCGCGCGCCAAGGCCTGACGCCGCAGGCGCCTGGCCGCGTAGGCCGGCAGCGACAGCGGCGCACCGGACGGCCGCAGGCGTCCACCGATCAGCGCGCGCAGGCGGTAGGCGAGGATGTAGTCCTGGTACTCGCGCAGGTGCTCCACGCCCGCCAGCGTAGGCGCTTGCAGGGTGAGCGTCGCGAGCGCAGCACACCATGCACGGCACAGCGGTGCGGCGGCCGAGCGACGGCGCGATCGCTCGGCGCCGCGGTAGCATGGCGGCATCGTCCGTATCGGCCACCCCGGCAGCGGGGTCGCTCGTGCTTCTGCGCCTTTCGAGGAGGTTCTTCGAACATGCACACTCGTTCCGTGAAGACGGTCGGCATGGTCTTGGCAGGTGGGAAGGGCACGCGCCTGCACCCGCTCACGTGGCAACGCACCAAGCCCGCCGTGCCGTTCGGCAGCAAGTACCGCATCATCGACTTCGCGCTGAACAACATGATCAACAGCGGCATCTTCGGGATGTTCATCCTCACGCAGTACAAGGCGCAGTCGCTCACCGAACACATCCAGCGCAACTGGCGCTTCGGCACGTTCTTGTCGGATTACTACATCACCCTGGCGCCGGCGCAGATGTACCTCTACGAAGAGCTCGGCGCGGAGTGGTACCGGGGTACGGCCGACGCGATCTACCAGAACATCCACCTGATCGAGAACACCGGTGCCGACCTGGTGGCGATCTTCAGCGGCGATCACATCTACAAGATGGACATCTCGCACATGATCGAGCACCACCTCGAGAACGAGTCCGACGTCACCATCGCCGCCTACCCCACGCCGCTGGCCGACGGCACGCGCTTCGGCGTGCTGCAGATCGACGAGAACTGGCGGATCACGGAGTTCCAGGAGAAGCCGGCGAACCCCAACCCGATCCCGGGACGCCCCGACACCTGCCTGGCGTCGATGGGCAACTACGTCTTCACCAAGTCCAAGCTGCTCGACATGCTGCGCGAGGACGCGCTCGTGCGCGAGTCCGAGCACGACTTCGGCAAGAACGTGCTGCCGATGGCGCTCGAGCAAGGCTACGCGCTGCACGCGTACGACTTCGCGCGCAACCCGATCCCGGGCCAGGAGGGCCCGAACACGTACTGGCGCGACGTCGGGACGCTCGATTCGTATCACGAGGCCAACATGGACCTCGTGGCGCTCGAGCCGGAGTTCGACCTGTTCAACGAGGCCTGGCCGCTGCGCACGTCCGCGGAGTACTCCCCACCGGCCAAGTTCGTGCACGACATGGACGATCGGCGCGGTCAGGCTCTCAACTCCGTCGTCGCCGGCGGCGTCATCATCTCCGGCAGCACCGTGCGCGAGTCGGTCGTGTTCCGGCGCGTGCACGTCCACTCCTACGCCAGCGTTGAGCGCTCGGTGATCTGCGACAACGTCGAAATCGGCCGCCATTGCGTGATCCGCAACGCGATCATCGACAAGAACGTGACGGTGCCACCGGGCACGACGATCGGCGTCGATCCCGAACAGGACCGCGCTCGCGGCTTCACCGTGGCTCCGAGCGGCGTGACGGCCGTGCCCAAGGGGTACCGCTTCGAGTGAGCGCAGGGGCGCGGCGTGCCCCCGATAACCGTCCCGCTGCTTACAGGTGGCTCATAGACCCGGGTGCTACGCTCACCTATAGAGAGGCCGTAGCGACGGGGTATGCGTCCCGCGCGCGCCGGCCACCCCGACCGCCGCGTCGCCGACGGCCGCGCACGGCGTACCTGGAGGCCGCGTGAGACGTTCATTCAACCCTTGGCTGATCGTGATGCTCATCATCCTGGGCATCTTCGTCTTCAACCAGTTCAGCAGCCCCGGTGCGCCGCGGGAGATCAACTTCTCGACCTTCACGCAGCTGGTGGACGAGGGCAGGGTCGCGCGCGTCACGATCGAGCGCAACAACGGCGTCATCGACGGCGAACTGCGAAGTGAGTCGCAGGTGCTGATCGACGGTGAGCCACAGACCGTACGGAACTTCCGCGTGACCACGATCGTCAGCGACTCGCTCTTGCTGCGGCTCGAGGAGAACGTCGGCGAGGTGACGATCCGCAACCCGCCGCAATGGATCGGTCTGCTCATCTCCTTCCTGCCGTTCATCTTGCTGATCGCGATCTTCTGGTTCTTCTTCATGCGTGCGCAGGGTGGGCCGAACCAGGTGATGCAGTTCGGGCAGTCGAAGGCCAAGACGTACGGCCGCGAGAACAAGGTCGACACCACCTTCACGGACGTTGCAGGCCACGCCGAGGCCAAGCAGGAACTGCGCGAGGTCGTCGACTTCCTCAAGCACCCGCAGAAGTACCTGCGCATCGGCGCCGAGATCCCCAAGGGCCTGCTGCTCGTCGGCCCCCCCGGCACGGGCAAGACGCTGCTGGCGCGCGCCGTCGCCGGCGAGGCAGGCGTGCCGTTCCTGACGGTGTCGGCCTCGGAGTTCATGGAGATGTTCGTCGGCGTCGGCGCCAGCCGCGTCCGCAACCTGTTCGAGGAGGCGCGCAAGGCCAGCCCGGCCATCATCTTCATCGACGAGCTCGACTCGATCGGACGCCGGCGTGGCGCGGGCATCGGCGGTGGCCACGACGAGCGCGAGCAGACGCTGAACCAGATCCTCTCCGAGATGGACGGGTTCGAGAAGGACACGTCGGTGATCATCATCGCCGCCACCAACCGGCCCGACATCCTCGACCCGGCCCTGATGCGCCCCGGTCGTTTCGACCGCCAAGTCACCATCGGCCTGCCGACGCTGCGCGAGCGCGAGGAGATCCTCAAGGTGCACGTGCGCAACAAGCCGGTGGACGACGAGGTCGACCTGCACCGGTTGGCGGAGTCCACGCCGATGTTCTCGGGCGCGGACCTCGAGAACCTGACGAACGAGGCGGCGCTCATCGCCGCGCGCACGAGCAAGCACGTGATCAGCTGGACCGACTTCAACGACGCGCTCGATCGCATCACGCTCGGCTTGCGTCGCGGCAGCCTCGTGCCGACCGAGGAGGAGCGCAAGCTGCTCGCGTATCACGAAGCGGGGCACGCGGTCGCGTACGCCGCGCAGCCCGATCTCGGCGAGATCCGCAAGGTCACGATCAGCCCGCGCGGCGGCGCCGGCGGCTTCATGGCGCCCCTCTCGAAGGAAGAGATGTTCTTCAGCGAGAGCCGCTTCCGCTCGCAGTTGGTGGTGGCCTTCGGCGGGCGCGTCGCAGAGAAGCGCGTCACCGGAACCATCTCGTCAGGGGCGAGCAACGACCTCAAGCAGGCCACCGAGATGGCCAAGCAGATGGTGCTCGACATGGGCATGGGCGGTGAGGAGTTCGTCGCCTGGGGGTCCGATTCCGGACCGGTGTTCCTGGGCGGCGAGATCAGCCGCCGCAAGGACTTCTCCGAGGAGACCGCGCGCCAGCTCGAGGAGCAGGTGACGGAGATCTTGCGCGACGCGTACGAGCGCACGCACGAGCTGATCGAGGCGCACTGGCCGGCCGTCGAGGCCGTCGCCAGGGCGCTGCTGCGCGTCGAGACCGTCGACGGCAAGTTGGTGGCCGAGGCCTATCGCCGCGCCGAGGCGGGCGAGGACACCGAGAGCATCGCCGACTGGATCGTGAACGCGGTCGAGGAGCACGAGCGCCGCATCCAGGAGTCCAACGAACGACAGAAGGCCAAGGCCGAGGAGCGCGCACGCGAGGAAGCCGCCCGCTCCGCACCGCCGACCACGTCGCCCCCGTCTCGACCCGCGGCGGAAGGGAGCGGCAGCTAGCGGGGCCGGGGACCCCGCTGCCATCGTGCCGCTGCTCGACGGCAAGTACGAGATCCTCGCCGAACGCCCGCTCGGCGAGGGCGTGGTGCGATTCGACGCGACCACCGCCGACGGACACCCGATCCGGGTCGTCTGGTACGACCTCTCCCCAGCCGACGAGGCGCACTTCGAGCGGTACCGCCGCGGACTGCGACGGCTCTCTCGCGAGGGCCTCGCCGACGTGCTCGACGTGGTGTCGCGGCCCGGTGCGCGCTACGTGGCGTGGCGTGAGCATCATGACGACGGTGCCGAGGCGACGCTCGACCCGACGTTCGCAGCGCGGCTGCGCGATGCGGGTGTCGCGCCCGAGCGTGCACGCCTGCGGATGGGTCCGAACGGGCCGCTGGTNGCCGACCTGCCCTTCGGAGCGGACAGTGTCCCCGACACGCGGCGCGCGCCGCTGGAGCGCGCGCCGGAGCCGCGGGCGCGCCGTGGCATGCCGACGCTCTCGGACACCGCGACATCGTGGGCGGTCGCCGCGGGGCTGGCCGTGCTCGCGCTGGTGCTGGTCGCTGGCGGCTTCGCCGTACGCGCCAACGATCGGCTGGTTCAGGTGCCCGACCCCGGCGGCGCAGACGCCACGACCATGGCCGAGCGCCTGGTGGCGTCGGGCCTGCGCGTGGAGGGCGTCGCCCGTGCATCCGACGAGCCGAGCGGCACGGTGTTGGCCCTCGATCCGGAAGCGGGCACCCCGCTACGCCCCGGTCGCGCCGTGCGCCTCGTCTACGCGGTGTCGCCCGGGCAGGTGGCGCCTGCCACGGTGCCGGCGCTCCTCGGGCAGTCCCTGGCGAGCGCAGAGGCGCGCCTGAGCGAGGCCGGTCTCGACGTCGGGCGCGTGGTGCGCGTGTACGAGCGAGCTCCCGTCGACGTGGTGCTGGCGCAGTCGGCGACGGCGGGCAGCGTCTTGGGCATCGGTACGCCGATCGACCTGCTGATCAGCCTCGGTCCGCCCCAAGAGACCACGTTCGTACCCGACCTGGTCGGGCTCGACGAGGACGACGCGCGCTCGCTCGCGCTCGTCGCCGGCCTCACCGACGCTGCGCTCGTCGTGGAGCGCGTCGAAGCGAGCGAGGCCGAGCCTGGCACCGTGGTGTCGCAATCCCTGGCGCCGTACCGACGCGTGCCGCTCGACGGCGCCGTGCTTCGACTCCTCGTGGCCGAGGGGCGCCCCGGGATCGACGCCGCCGAGGGGCTTCCGAACCTGTCGGGCTTGAGCGAAGCCGACGCGCGCGCCTTCGCCGGCGGCTTCGACGTGCGCGTCGAGTACGTCGAGGACGGCATGCTGCCAGACGGTGTGGTGCGGCAGTCGCTGCGCCCCGGGGCGCAGCCGACCGATGGCGCGCTCACCTTGACCGTGAACGTGCGGCCCGTGCCGATTCCGGTGCCGACGGTGCAGGCACAGGTGCGCCAGCCGCGACTGCGCGACGTTCCATACCTGTGGCTGATCGAGCCGGGCATCCCGGTCCAGACGGCGGAGGTGACGGCGGTGACGCTCGACGGCGTCGAGACGGTGGTGCGGACGGTGCAGGTGCGTGGCGGCGAACGCGTCGAGGGGACGTGGCTGACGACGTACCCGGGACCGGTCCGGTTCGAGTTGACGCTGAACGGGGAACCGTACGGAGGCTCGCAGTTGGTGCCGTGAGGACGCCGCCGGCGCTGCGCGTGTCGCCGGCGCTGCGAGCAGCGACACCGTCTCTCCGACGACCGGGCGTATGATGGCGCCTGGCTATGACGCGACCATCTTCATCGGTGGTTGCCGATGATAGACCTCGCGCTCGGGTACCCACCCCGGGCGCGCGCCACCGAGAGGAACCGTGCGCCAGACCCTCCGCGACCTGCTCCGTTACATCTCCCGCTATCGCGCCGTCTACCTGTTCGGCATCGCGCTCCTCGTCGTGGCTTCGTTCGTCAACACCTTCGTGCCCATCGTCGTCGGCCGCGCCATCGACTCGTTCAGCGAGGGCACCATGACGATGACCACGGTCTGGTGGTACATCGGCGCGGTGATAGGCCTCGCGCTCGTCGGCGCCGGCACCATGATCATCGTTCGCCGCACCATGCTCAACGCCAGCTGGGAGATCCAGTTCGACATCCGCCGCGACCTCTTCCGCCACTTCACTCGGCTCGACGGCGACTTCTACGACAACTACCGCGTCGGCGACCTCATGGCCCGGCTCACCGCCGACCTCAACGCCGTACGCATGCTCGCCGGCATCGGCGTGTTCCAAGGCGTGTTCACCGCGCTGGTCCTCGGCTTCACGCTCTACCGCATGGCGTCGCTCGACGTGGGGCTGACGCTGCTCACGCTCACCATCGTCCCCTTCATCACGATCTCGTTCTTCATCCTGCTGCGCATCATCCACCGGCGCTACGAGAAGGTGCAGGAGCAGTTCTCGAACGTCTCTGCGATGGCGCAGGAGAACTTCTCCGGCATCCGCGTGGTCAAGGGCTTCGGCATCGAAGACCGCGAGCTCGCCACCTTCAAGACGCTCAACGACGAGTTCATCCGCCGCAACCTCCGACTCACGCGGGTCGACGGCCCGCTCTTTCCGCTCATGGAGCTGCTGTTCGGCCTCACCATCTCCCTCCTGTTGCTCGTCGGCGGGCGCCAGGTGCTCGGCATCGGCGGATCGCTCACGATCGGCGAGTTCTCGGCCTTCGTCTTCCTGTTCGAAGGCATCCAGTGGCCGCTCATCGCGCTCGGTTGGATCGCCAACATGGTCCAGCGCGGATCCACCTCGTGGGGCCGCTTGCGCAGCATCTTCGACGAGCGCCCCCGCATCCGCGACACCGAGGAGACCGACCATAGCCTGGAGCGCGTGCGCGGCGAGATCGAGTTCCGCGACGTGTCCCTGACGCTCGACGGCCAACGCGTGCTCGACCGCGTGTCGCTGCGCATCCGCGCCGGCGAGTCGATCGGCCTGACCGGTCGCACCGGCGCCGGCAAGACGCTGATCGTCAACCTGATCGGACGCCTGATCGACCCGGACGAGGGCGAGATCCTGATCGACGGCATCCCGATCCGCCGCTACCCGGTCCGCGTGCTGCGGCGCTACATCGGCCTGGTCCCGCAAGAGCCCTTCTTGTTCAGCGACACCATCGCCCAGAACATCACCTACGGGGTGCCCGACGGCGACGACCCCGAGGCGCTGCAGCGGCGCGTGCTCGAGGTGGCGCGGCTCGCGCAGCTCGCGGGCGACGTCGAGGGCTTCCCGCTCGGCTACGACACGCCCCTGGGCGAGCGCGGCGTGACGCTCTCCGGCGGGCAGCGNCAACGCACTGCGATCGCGCGCGCCATCATCCGCGACCCCAGCATCCTGATCTTCGACGACGCCCTCTCGGCGGTCGACACCCAGACCGAGGCCGCCATCCTGCAGGGGCTGCAGCAGGTGCAGCAGGGGCGCACCACGCTCGTGATCGCCCACCGCCTCTCCGCCTTCGAGCACTGCGACCGCGTGTACGTGCTCGAAGATGGCCGCATCAGCGAGCACGGCACGCACGATGCGCTCGTGACCGCCGACGGCTGGTACGCCGACATGGCGCGTCGGCAGCAGCTCGAAGCCGACCTGGAGGAGGTCTGATGCCCGGCGACCACTGGCGCGACGCCGACCGCGACGACGCCCGCCGAGGCTCCAGCGACGTGGGCGGGATGTACGACCCGAACTACGACGTCGAGGTCGAGAAGGCCCGCCACGCTCGCGAGCGCGCCGGCAAGCGCGCCGCGCTGCGCGCCGAGGGTCGTTTCGACGAGGACGGCAACCCAATGGACGCGGCCTTCGACCGCGGCCTGGCCCGCCGCTTGCTGGAGTACCTGAAGCCGTACCGCAAGGCGATGCTGCTCGCGGTCGCGCTGCTGGTGACGTACTCCGCGCTCGTGCCAGCCTTCCCGAACCTGATCGCGATCGCCGTCGACCGCTACATCGTCGCCGAGACGGCCCCCTGGAACCTGCTGAGCGTCGACGAGCGGCTCTCCGGCCTGATGACGATCGTGCTGATCTACCTGGGCCTGCGGGTGCTCAACTTCGGCCTGCGCTACGGCTACACCTACGCCGTGGCGTGGATCGGCCAGCACGTGATCTACGACCTGCGGCGCGACACCTTCGGCAAGATCCAGAAACTCCACATGGGCTTCTTCGACCGCACCCCGGTCGGTCGCCTGATCACCCGCATCACCAGCGACGTGGAGTCGATCCAGACGGCCATGACCGACGGCGTCGTGGGCCTGATCGCCGACGTCGGCCTGATCATCGGTCTGATGATCTACATGTTCATCATCGACTGGCGTCTGGCGCTCGTGGCGCTGACGGTGATGCCGCTCTTGTTCTTCACGCTCAACTACCTGCGCGTACGCATCCGCGACGCGTTCCGAGCGGTGCGCCTGCGCACCAGCCGCTCGAACGCCTACCTGGCCGAGAACCTGAGCGGCATGAAGACCGTGCAGCTCTTCAACCGCGAGGACCGCAACGCCAGGCGTTTCGACGAGCTCAACCTCGACCTGCTCGACGGCTACAACGAGCAGGTGCGTTGGTTCAGCCTGTTCTGGCCCAGCGTCAACCTCGCGGGGGCGATCGCGACCGCCATGCTGCTCTACTTCGCCGCTTACCAACTGGTCGGTCCGGGCGCCGTCGATACCATCACCATCGGCGTGCTGATCGCCTTCATCCAGTACACCCAGATGTTCTTCCGGCCGCTGCAGGAGCTCTCGGAACGCTTCAACGTGCTGCAGCAGGCGATGGCCTCGGCCGAGCGCATCTTCTCGCTGATCGACACGCCCGAGAAGATCGTCGACCGCGACGACCCGCTCGCGTTCGAGGGCCGCTTCCGCGGCGAGGTCCGTTTCGAAGACGTGCACTTCGCCTACGACGGCGACGACTGGGTGTTGCGGGGCGTCGACTTCACCATCGCCCCGGGCGAGTCCGTCGCCTTCGTCGGCCACACCGGCGCCGGCAAGACCACCATCATCAGCCTCGTGAGCCGCTTCTACGACGTGCAGCACGGCGCCGTCCGCATCGATGGCAAGGACGTGCGCGACTACGACCAGGTGCAGCTGCGCAAGCACGTCGGCATCGTGTTGCAAGACCCGTTCCTGTTCAGCGGCACCATCCGCAGCAACATCACCCTCGGCGACGAGTCGATCCCGGACGAGCAGGTGATCGAGGCGGCGACTTTCGTCAACGCGCACGCCTTCATCACACGCCTGCCGATGGGCTACGACACTCCGGTGCGCGAGCGCGGCGCCGGCTTCTCGACGGGTCAGAAGCAGCTGATCGCGTTCGCCCGCGCCCTGGTCCAGAACCCCGACATCCTCCTGGTGCTCGACGAGGCCACCGCCAACGTCGACACCGAGACCGAGGAGCTGATCCAGGACGCGCTGAAGAAGCTGATGCAAGGCCGCACCAGCATCGTGATCGCGCACCGGTTGTCGACGATCCAGGACGTCGACCGGATCATGGTCATGCGCAAGGGCAAGCTGATCGAGCAGGGCAACCACTTCGAACTGCTGAAGCACACGGACGGGTACTACCGCAAGCTCTACGAGCTGCAGTTCCAGGACTGACCAGCGCGGGCGGCTGCCCCTGGCGGACATCCGCCGGAGCCGCTCGCTCAGGACACGCGCCGCTCGATCCGGTCGCTCAGCGCACGATCACGCGGTAGACGAGCGCCTCTTCCTGCCCCGGCTCGAGCTCGATGAAGAACGTCCAGCGGATCTCGTCGTAACTGCTCGGCTCGGCCACGCGGCGCAGCTCGTCGTCGCCGATGATCACGGGCGGCTCGGAGAACGTCATCCCGCGATCGGCGGAGAACTCGGTCAGCAGATCGTCTGAGCTCGGGGTGGCAGAGTTGGCGACGTACTCGGTCCCCTCGGGGACCGGCAGTCGGATCTGCACCAAGCCCGCGGGCAACGTGGTGTCCGAGACGTTCTCGATGAAGATGCGGTACTCGACCGTCTGGCCGGGTCGCGCTTCGGTCGTCTCGCTGTAGCGTTCCTCGCGCGTGCCGTCGTCGCGCGTGACGTGGCTGACGACGAAGATCTCGATGCGGTACGCCAGCGGGTCGTCTTGCGCCAGGGCGTGTCCGGCGAACGACGACAGTACGAGGACCAGCGCGAGGCAGCGGCCGAGCGGGCCGCGGAGCGAGCGTCGAGACGTGTGGTTCATGTCCGTCAGGGTAGCGCACCCGGATGGGGGCGCCCTGAGGACGCGGCCAACAGGGCATCACGGTACGGGCGCGCAGCAGGCCAACCCAACTCGAGCGCGCGTTCGAACGCGTTGAGCGCCCCGTCCACGTCCGACGTGCCGGCAACCCCCTCGAGCCTGGCCCGGCCGAGTCGGTAGGCGCCTTCGCCGTGCCCGCCGTCCGCCGCCGCTGCCCACCAGCGGAGCGTCGCGGCGGGGTCGTG
>SL_3KL_010_SEDDRAFT_10005503_pt1 | contig 11345 bp, 9 predicted proteins | sample SodLakKL_010_SED_2_FD_10381 | JGI IMG/M metagenome (IMG submission 10381)
CCCGTAACCCGTAACCCGTAACCCGTAACCCGTAAACCGATCTTTTCACCTTTCCCCTTTAACCTTTAACCTCATTACTATTCCCCACCACCCTCCGAACCCGCCGAAGCACCCGGTGCGCATTCAGCAACAGCACCGTATACCCCACCATGATGCTCGCCGCCAAGGCGAACAACAGCCACTGCGGCCAGCCCAACTGCCATCCGATAATGCCGAACAGTCCGGCCGCCAGCACCATCAGGTGAATCACACCGACCGTGGCGGTAACGGACAAATGGCATCGTTGCAGGATGTGGTGAAGATGAGTGCGGTCAGGTGCCATTGGGCTGCGTCCGCAGCGGATGCGCCGTATGGAAATGGCCAGCGTGTCCATGCACGGGATCAGCAGAATCCAGGCAATGGTCACCGGGTAGACCGTCGAACCATCGGTCGTGGCCATGGCGATGGCCAGCCAGGCAATGGCGAAGCCCAGCATCATGCTGCCGGCATCTCCCATGAAGGCCGAAGCGCTTTCGCGGAAGGGAAAACGCATGTTCCACATCAAGAATCCGGCCACGGACAGCGCCAGCACCACCGAAATGGTCGTCAATGACGCCGGTGCGCCGTTCAGCCAGCCCACAAGGGCGAGCATCGACAAGGTGATGAAACAGATTCCACCGGCCAGCCCGTCAACCCCATCGGCCATGTTGATGACATTCATCATGAAAACAATGCAGATCACGGTCAACGGAATGGACAACGGCCCCAGGCCCACCTTTCCCATGGACTCACCAAACACCGGGCCGATCTGATTGATTTCCAGTCCGCTCACGACCACAACCAGCGTGGCGACGATGATCTGCGCGATCAGCTTGGTCAGCGCGCGCAGATCGAGAATGTCATCGAGCACGCCGATCAGCAACATGATGCCCATGCCGGCAAACAAGCCAGCATATTCACTGATGTCACCGGCATGGATCAACAAGGTGGCCGTGAAGGCCAGAAACATGGCCAGGCCACCCGTCAGGGGGATCGCTCCGACATGGCGCTTGCGATGGCAGGGATCGTCCACCAGGCCCAGTCTCAGGGCCGGATGCTTGAGTACGGGAACAAGCACCGCTGCCAAGGTAAATGCGGTTCCAAAGACAAGACCACTCTGGAATACGGAAGTCATGCTGAAAGTGTCCCCTTTCAGATCCCCGTCCTGATCATCAGGACTTTTTCATTAAGGGGGACTCTATCACGAACTGTCATGATTTTGTAACCGTTCATCTTTCAAACGGCGCCGCTTGTGCTCATCTTTATTGTTTCCATTCATGGAGTTACGCGAACGGTCCGGACGAGCCAGAACCCCGATGTAGATGGCCAGCACAACCTGGGTGCCGGGTATGTGCCAGCTGAAGTCGCCCAGAGAGATCACCACCAACGCGACCAGGCCGGCATACAGCGGAATTCGCTCCAGGCGAGTGGTCGCATTCTTCCAGATGGCGGCGATGACCATTCCCAGCAGGATCGCTCCCACCAGACCCATTTCCAGAATCCATTGCAATAGATCATTATGGGCATAATCCCACCAACCGCTCATTTCTTCGGGCTGTATCAGCTTGAATACCGCCTCGAACCCACCCAGCCCTACACCGGTCAGCCACCAGCGTGCGGGAAAGTCGCTGAACATCAGGGCAAACACCTGAAAACGCCGTTCTTCCATCGTCGTGACCGACAATCGATCGGTCAGGGGCGCCAGTCCATACCAGGTGGCCAGTAAAAACGCGGCAAATGCCGCCAGCCACACCGGCCAGACCGCGATGCCCTTCAGGTGCCCCCGGTAACGGGTCCAGAGCAACAAGAGAGTCAGCATGCCGATCACGCCGCCGACCGAGCCCAGCCGTGAACCACTGCCCATCAGTGCCGCCCCGATGATTGCACCGCAGATCACACTCCCGGTCACTTTCAGCTCGGATGGCAGGCGTGAAATCAGCGGCATGTCTCGAAGCCACCAGACAGTCACGACCAGCGGCCAGGCCAGAGACAGGTAGCCGGCATACAGGTTGCGGTTGCTGAAACTGCCATGGACGAAGCGGTCATTATTGCGCTCCCAGATGCCGAATATTGATTCAGCACCGCTGGCATGGCTGATCAGTCCATAGATTCCCTGAAAAATGGCCATGGCAACAATCGCAAGCCAGATCCAGTTTCTTTGCCGGGTTCGAAGACTCCCAGCCAACCAGGCCACGGCAAACAGCGCGGCAAACACTGCCCATGATCGAATCGCCCAGGCCGGATTCGGCGACCAGGAGCTCGGTTCAAACGCGGGATGATTCCACAGTGCCTCAGGGTAGGGACCCAGCCAGGCGGCCAGCGGCCTGATCGGCAATACCTGAAGCAGCACCGTGAAAGTCAGCAAACCAAAGAACACCCACCATCCGGTGGTCGGCATGGATAGCGTCCGCTCCGCACTCCCTTTCCAGCTCGAAACCAGCACCGCCAGAAACGCCCCGCAAACCAGCACCAGCCCGGTCAACGTCAAGGTCTCAGGTGTGCGATGCCCCATCATCAACGGCAACGAAAGAATCATCGCCATCAAAACCAGCACCACCACCCCCGTCCCCGAAACACTCACCGTAGGCAACGAAACCTTCCCCTCCGGCAACCAGGACGCCCCCTCCGAACGTCCCCACCGAGACGACCGCCGCCGCCGACGCCTCCGAACCTTCTTCACCCCACCCACATCATCCATAAAACCACATCACCCGTAATTCCTTATCTGACCACCGACCACCGACCACCGACCACCGACCACCGACCACCGACCACCGATCACCGACCTCCGTCAATACTCCACCGCCACAATCCGCAACTGAAACGGATCCGGCGCAATCGAGTACCGCACCTCCCGTTCCATCTGCTCGAACTCCACCGAATCGACCGGTTCGATTTCCAATTCATACTTCACCTCGACCAGCCAATCACTGCCACTGCGTCGAGCATTACGCACTTGCATGGTCAAGGAGCGCTGGCGGCTGGAGTCAAACAACTCCTGGTATTGCCGTTCGAACCATACGCGCCCCTCGTTATCGTTTTCCCTGGGGTGTCGGCCCAGGACGTTCAGTACGCCGTGAATGTCCCCGGTTTCTACGCTTTCGCGATAGTCGCTAAGCAAATTGCCAACACGATGATTGCCCAGCAGTCCCATGGACAAGGTGCCGGGCTTCAGCTCGACGCCGTGATCGACCTCGGAAGCAGCATCTTCAGTCGCCTCACGAGCCTCGGTATCCACCGGATCCGGTACCATGGCAACTGATGCCACTTCAGTCGCGGCGGGTTCGGGGTCAGGTTCTGGCTCGGGCATTGCCTCCGCCTCATCGGCAGCAACAGAGACTGTTTGCTCAACCTCCTGCACGGGTTGTGCTTCCGCCTCCTCGGCACGATCGGCCAGTCTCGGCAAAGCGTCCTGCGTCTTCAGAGGTTCATCATCCCGTGCAGGCGATGGTTCAGGAGGACTGGTGTCTCTCACTTCATCCTCCCGGCTGTCCTGCTCGGCGATGACAATAGAAAGTGGAGTAACAGCAGGCCTCATGACCTGGGCCAGTGCCAGCCATCGCGGTAGGTCAGGCGCATCCAGATCCACGTCCTGATCCATGGCGGTCTCATCCGAAATTTCCTCGGAACGAACCGGCTCTGATACCACCAACCACTCGGGTTCCCTCGACTCCGGAGGCCACTGTTCCAGGGCAAGATCCAGGTCCTGTCCGATCCAGACCTCTCTTGTCTGCTCTGGATCCTCGACGGGGGAAACATCGCCACGTTCAGGCGTAGAATCGAGCAGAATGCTGACCACCGGCAAGGCAATGAGCAGCAAAAGGACGCCAACAATCTTGTGGCCCAGATAGGGGTCTCGCCCGAGTCGTGAAAGCAACCGCTCTCCCACCGTCCAGTTCGGCGAAATCCCTCTCCAGACCGGTGGCGGATCGGATTTGCGTGTGCCGGGAGCAGGCCGAACGACAGGCGACTCGTCAGCCCGGCTGTCCTGCTTGAGCCGACCAGCCTTGAAATCCGAATACACCCGGTTGACGATCTGCAGTCGTGAAGTCAGCCACTCGGAACGGGCTGGGTAGCGATCCGGATGAAAAACGCTCAGCAGCAGCCGAAACCGACGGCGACGTTCGCGTTCATCACGCCCGTCATCGACACCGGCCGAGCGAATCAGCAACCGCTCACCATCAAACAGCGCAAAGTCCAGTTGTTCAAACGCGGCGGCCCGAACCGCCTCATCCTCGCCGGGCGCACCGAGATGAGCGCGCAGGACATTCGCACCCGAATCGCGCGTCGACCCCCCAAGCCAGGACAGCAGCGCGGTGGTCTGATCATCATCAAGGTCGAGATACTGGCCGGTACGCAATCCGTCGACCAGCGCTTGTAGCCTGGTCTCAGTCATCGGGATCGACGTCCGTGTCGAAATCGGGCAGTTGCAGGGGCAGTTCGGTCAGCTCGATCCCGTCCAGCCAGAGCAAGCCGGCAATATACCGATCAAAGGCGTGGGTGGTGTCTCGCCGCAGTCGCAACCGCATCATGCGAGTTTCTTCCGGCGCCTCGAACGTGATCGACCAGCGGGTCCATTCAAAATCATTTCCGGGGACCTCGACGCGCTCGCCAAAGCGCGCTCCTTCAGCCCCGAGATGCCAGAAGGGCAGGGAACGCGTGGTCAGTCCGTCTCCCTTCCAGTAGCCACTCAGTTCATAGCGTGCACCCGGTTTGACCGGAATACGAATCCACGGCGCTCGCAACCGGAGATTGTTCTCGCCATCGAATCCCACGCGCAGGCTTGCCGGCCTGTAATAGAACTCCTGTTCATCTCGCTCCACGCGCGCGCCCGATGGCAGCCGACCGACTCTCCAATTCAGCCCCCGGGCAGGACCCAGCTCGCGGGAGAAATCGCCATTGGCCACGCCGCCCGTCTGGAAATAGGGGTCATGCTCAGCCCACAGTTCGATGGCTTCATCATGTTGGTCGCGATCAAACAGAAAATCCACGTAGTCATGAAAGGCCGAGTCATTCAGGTCGACGTGCGCTTCCAGGCGCTGCCATACCGCCTCGAGCAGCAATTCGTCTCTTTGCTGCATGGCAAACGACATGACCCTGGAAAGATACGGCCGGTCCGAAGGGATGATGCGATCCAGCAACTCGTCAGCGTCACGGATCCAGCGACGTGCAATGAACAGGGCCCGAGCCGTGTTCGAGGGCCGACCCTGCAACCACCGAGCCAGGTGATACTCGGCAATTTCGGTATTTCCGGCCTGCAGCGCGATCTGAACGGCCTGCCATTGGGTGTCCCGGCTGTGCGGGCGGACAGCCACGGCGGCTTGCAGGTGGGCTGCCAGAATGCCGGGGTCAGGCGCTTGCTGACTGGATTCGATTCGCGCAAGGTCCAGCCAGCCGCGGGTATCTAGCGGATACTCAGCAAGGTATTGCCCGATGAGCTTGCGGGCGAGATCGGGGTCGGTCCCCCAGATCAATCCGGCCTGCCGGGATGCACTGCGCAATGAATAGGCGTTTCCGACGACGGGCCGATCGAGAGACTGGAGTTCGATCGAACCGGTTTCATCAGGCTGCGGGGCAAGCGCCCGGTATTCGATCAGCATCACCGCCACGCCGCCCAAAAGTAGCAGTGCAAGCACAATTCGGGATGGATTCAGCATGGCCTGACCTGCCTGGCCATTGGTCAGGCGCTGTCGCTGGCCGCCTTGGGAAGCCGCTTTTCTTCCGTTTCCGGTTCGCCGCTGTAGTTGTAGTAATAGGCCGAATAATAGGCGTAATCCGGGCTGTCCAAGTCAACCTGGTTCAGAATCACTCCAAGCAACGGCGCCTGGACCTGCATCAATCGACGTGTGCTGGCCTTGATGCTGTCTTTGCTGGTCTGGCCGGCTGCGGTGACCATGATGACGCCATCGACTGCCCTGGACAGCACCAGCGAATCGGCCAGTCCAAGAATGGGCGCGGTATCGATGATCACGTGATCGAAGGCACGGCTGGCCATGCTGATGATCTTGCGCATCCGTTCGGAGCTGAGCAATTCGGCCGGATTGGGCGCATGGTTGCCACTGGGCATAACGAACAAGCCTTCCACGGTCGTCGGCACAATGGCCGAAGATCCATCACCTTCGCTACTGCCGGCGATGCGGTTGGTCAACCCCGGTGCATGGGGAATCGAGAAATCACGATGCATGCGCGGCTTGCGCAGGTCGGCATCGATCAGCAGCACCTTGGCGCCGTTCTGGGCCATGACCGTGGCCAGGTTGATGGCGTTGGTGGTCTTGCCATCGCCGGGTCCCGGGCTGGTGATCAGAATCGTCTTGGGCATGCCTTCCGGAGTGGAGAACATCAGACTGGTGCGAAGTGACCGGAACGCTTCGGAGGCCGACGACTTGGGGTGCAACTCGCTGTAATGACTGACCGCCCTGGAAGTGCGGGCGTCATTGACTCCGGCCTTCTCACGCTGCTCGCGTAATTTCACCATCGGAATCATGCCCAGCACCGGGCGACCCACCATGCGCTCGATATCTTCGGTCCTGCGGATCGAGGTGTCCAGGAATTCGAGCACCAGCGCCAGGCCGACCCCCAGGGCCAAGCCCAGCATCAGCGCCATGCCCAGGTTGCGTTGCATGTTCGGCAGAAACGGCGAACCCGGCGCATTGGCCGATTCGATCATCGAGATGTTGTTGTTCTGGATTCCCGAGGCAACGCCGATTTCCTTCATGCGCTGCAACATGCCATCGTAGAGTTCCCGGTTGGTCGTGAACTCACGACGCAGGATGTTGTACTGGACGCCCTGCTGATTGAGCTCGAGAATCTGGCCTTCGCGACGCTCGACGGCGGTCTCCAGGGCATCGATTTCGGCCAGCAGCGTGGAATGCTCACTGCGAATCTCGTCGAGAATCGCATCGCGCCGCTCAGCAATGCGGTTATCGAGCTCGTTCATCTTGACCTGCAATTCCATCACCGCCGGATAGCTGTCCTGGAATCTGCGGGTCAGGCTGGCGTACTCGGATGACATCTCCGAGCGACGATTGATCAGGTCTCTCAGCCGGCTGTCCGTGAGTACAGGTCGTATCTCATTGCCCTGGCCGTTTTCGATGAGGCTCATGTAGGCCTCTTTCTGAACCAGGTTGGCCTGGGCCGAGCTGAGACGATCGCTGAGTGTTCGCAATGCCGACTGCGCCATCGAAACACGATCCTGCAGATCCGCGACCCCGATATCGGAGGCAAAATCCTGCAGGTTCTGATCGGCCCGTTCCAGGGCGATGCGCATGTCCGACAATTGTTCCTCGAGAAACTCGCGCGCTTCCTGGCCGGCATCGTAGCGCCTTTGCAAGGTCGATCGAATGTACTCATCGACCACCGCATTGGCCATGCGTGCGGCAAATTGAGGGTCAAAGCTGGAAACCTGGATATTGACCAGATTGGAATCCCGGCGCGGCGTAATCACGATACGCGAGCGCAACGTTCTCGCGGCCCGCCGAATGGCGGCCTCCCGCTCCTGTTCGGCGCTCCTGGACGGACCAGATGACGTTTCGTCCGGCCGGGAAAAGACACCCATCAGACGTCCGGGCAATGCCCGGATCTCCCCGATCAGACTGCGTTGCTGAATTTCGCCGGCGAGCTCCGGATGGTCGTAGACACCCTCGCGTTCGACCACGGACTCAGCCAGCGCCCGGCTGCGCAGAATGTCGTATTGCGAATTGAAGAATTGCTCTCGCCCCCCCCATCCCCTGGATTCAGGCGTGAAATCCTGGATCTGAAGAATGCGCGGGCTTTCAAAATTGATCTGGATGACCGCCGAAGACCGGTAAACCGGAATGGTCAGCATGGTGGCGAGCATGCTGATCACGACCGCAAACACCAGGATACTGATCACCACCCACTTGCGCTTGACGATCATCCGCCAGTATTCACGCAGGTCGATGGTGTCCTCGTCCTGCGGCGCGGCTTGCAACGGATCGTACACCGCCATGGCTCCGGAACCGGAATTGACGGGTTTCAGGTGTCGACCTTCCTGGTCTCTGTGATCAGCCATCGTTCAAGCTCACCGTAACGGTCGCCAGCCGAGAAAGGCAATATCCCGGAATGCCCTGAGCGTTCCCGACCAGGCAGTCCTGATGGGTCCGTGCTCGACCATGACGATGTCGCCATCGCGCAAGGGCTTGTCACTGGTCGGATCGCTTCGAATATCGGAGTAGCTGATGATCTTTTCCTCCCACTGCTGGGCCCCGGGTTCGCGGCTGAGAATCCTGATACGACTTCGATTGGCCTCGAAGCGCAGCCCCCCCGCCATGGCCACTGCTTTCAGAACCGTGGTATCCCCGTGACGGGTATAAACGCCGGGGCTTTGCACCGCGCCCTCGACAAATATCGAGCCGGCCCTTGGCACATTGATCAGGGCCGAATCGCCCAGCAGAAAGCTGTATTCGGAAGTGTTGCGCAACAGGTCCTCGATCTTGATGATCAGGCTGCGGGTGCTCATTTCGCCGGTTTCGGGATCGCGCACCCGGTCAGTCAGGTAGACATGGTTGCCGGCGGAAGTCGATAGCCCACCTGCCATGGCCAGCGCCTCCATCAGGCTTACCCGTCGCCTGGTGCTGTAAACGCGCGGCGAGTTGACCGCACCCATGGCGGTGAACTGCTGGCTGCGATACTCGGTAACACGAATGCTGACCTGCGGGTCTCTCAGATATTCCTCGCCATAGGCGTTTGCGATGGCCTGCTCCGCCTCGGGCACGGTATAGCCGCTGACCGCAACCTCCCCGACCAGCGGCATGTTGATGTGCCCGCGACCATCGACCACGTATTCACGGGACAGGTCCGAAACACCGAATATTTCCACCCGAATCTGGTCTTCCGCCCCGATTCGATACAAGCGCTCTTCCTCGGGCATTGACGATGTCGCCGCCAGCAATCGCTGGTTGATTTCCTCCATCCGCAGGATTTCGGATTGTTCCTCCTGGAACTCCGAAACCGTAAGGCCATCATCATTGGTGGCGGTGCCGGCGCAAGCGGTCAGCAAGGACGCAAGCGCCAGCAAGAAGACCAACTGCGAAACGCTGCCGGGACGGCAACGGCGAAATTCCCGGTTCAAGCTCATCAATATTCCAGCAAGGGCGCTATTTCCGCTTGAGCAGCTCATGATCCCCCCGATATCGTTTCATTCAAGGCCGAGGTCGAGTCATGGGCTGACCGGATCCGGGTCGTCATCATCACAATCACAAATCAGCCAGGCCGTGGTAGCGCCGGCCGCAAAACCCATACCGGCAATCACCGTGCGATTCATCCACCAGGCTGCGACGACGCGTTCTCCGACCACCTGAAGATAGACGAAATTGCTCACCACGCCGGTTTCGGCGTCGATGTAGCGAATCTCGTAATCACCGGGTGAGCCGGGAGCTTCGAATTCAATTTCCTGCCCTTCGGCGATACTGACCATGCTCTCGAATTCTTCCGCATCCGAACCGGCCGGGGCAATCGTGATGAAACCTTCTTCCGGCGGATCGGGCATTTCCCAGCGAATCCGGAAGTTGTCGCCTGTCCCCACCCGCTCGGGGGATTCGATCTTGAAGGTTCCGGTGGTTCGATCACCGGTGCTGACCTGTTCGATCGAGGCAGCACCGGCCAACAGGCCGATTTCATTGCCGGCCGAAACAAGGTAGCGATTACCTCCACCGGACTGGACCTGCATCTGTCCGGTGCGAACCGAAACCCGTACATGCCCATCATCGAGCCGCTCGACCCGACCGGACATTTCATCTTCCTCATCCCGGTCAACGGCCACGACGCGTTCATCGCCCGGCTCGGAGCTCAAGCGAAAATCATCCATGACCACCGAAAAACGACCTGCATGGCCGGGCAGGGCATATAAAAGAGAGCCGCGCAGCAATTCAAGCTCGGTCTCGCGGGAAGCGTCGTCAACATGCACGGTGGCCGTCGAAGAAGCGGTCAGCCCAAGCGTTCCCCCGTTGTTGAGCACCAGCACGGCCGCGCCCCGGCGGGTATTGATCTGATCCCCCGAAAAAACCGTGAAATTGTTGTCCGAAACCCGGGTTGCCTGCTCATCACCGGGCGACTTGACCTCGATCTGACCCTCGATCTGCAGATAACCCACAGGCCCGGCCAACGCATGCCCGGCAAGCCCACAGCCGAACGCGAGCAACACAATTGCTAACTGAAATTTCTTCGTGTATTTCGAGATCATCATTTTCCTTATTCCCCAGCCTTTTCGTAGGTAAGCGCCTGATTGCGCTACGGGCTTAATATAAACAGGAGTTTAGACTAACCCAATCACCCGCAAATCACCAGTCTCACAGGCCCTTGAAGCCTACCACACCCATGTGACCCCTGTCACACAAACCCGCCCAAAACACCCCCAACCACCGCCCTCCACCAAACCCCCGCCCCCAAGGATTCTTCCTGAACCCTGAACCCTGTTTTATTTCCCCCCTTGCCCCAAACCCCAACCTGTGACTACAATACTCAAATCCACCCCCAACCGTGACCACAAAATGCCCGTCTCCGTCCGAGAATTCAAAGCCCACCTGTCCCGCTACCTGGCCGAGGTCCGCACCGGCAAAACCATTGAAATCAGTTCACACCGCAAGGTGATAGCCCGTGTCAGCGGCGCGGCCGACAGCGAAAAGTCCGGAATCGAGCGATTGTTGGCCGATGGGGAAGGGCAGTGGGCAGGGGGCAAGCCGGCCGGAGGCCGGATCAAGCTGGATTCTGACCGGCCCCTGGTATCCGAACTCGTGCTCCAGGATCGTGAATGATCCTGTACCTGGACACTTCCGCCCTGGTCAAGCTCTACATCATTGAACCCTCTAGCGACCAGGTACATCAACTAGTCGAAAGCGCTGAGACCGTCGCAGTGTCCAGAATCGCCTGGGCGGAATTCCACGCAGCATTGTCCCGCCGATCCCGCGAAACCCCCACCGATGCAAATTCCATCGAAGCAGCAAAGGAGCTGCTGACCACCGACTGGCCCCAATACCTGGTTCTGGAAGTCACTCAGGAAGTCGTCGAAAAGGCCGGCGAATTCGCCGACATCTTCGCCCTGCGCGGCTTCGACGCCATCCACCTCGCCACCGCCGACCTGGCCAAAACCAAAACCCAACACCCCGTCCACTTCAAATCCTTCGACACCCGCCAAACCAAAGCCGCCACCATCCTCCACCTGAACCCCGAACCCTAAGTTTCTTTTCCCTTAAACCTTAAACCTTGACCCTTAAACCTTAGACCTCTAACCCCCAGAACCCCACCCCCCAGCCTCTCCCCCAAACGCCACCCCCACCCTTGACGCAGCCCGCCCCACCCCCTACCATCCG
>SL_3KL_010_SEDDRAFT_10005504_pt1 | contig 11345 bp, 17 predicted proteins | sample SodLakKL_010_SED_2_FD_10381 | JGI IMG/M metagenome (IMG submission 10381)
AGTTCCATAGCACCGGGAATATGCCTTGGAATTTCCTGTGCTTCTTGTTGTTCAATCAGGCGCCCGGGACAAATGGCGGCGCAAATCCCGTCTCGCCGGCACATTGTTTCATCGATCCTTAAGGTGCCCATCACCTTTCCTCCTTGTATCGATCTCACCCTTCCCTGGCCTGGCTGAAACTAGGCCCATGGCCCGGGCAGACGACCCGCTTCCAGGGCGGCTAATTCCTGTTCCAGGGAGTACAGCTTTTTCCGCACCAGGCTCGTGGCCTGTGTATAGTCCTGTTGGCGTAGGAAGGTTGCGGAATCAAGGGCGGCCAGGCGCGCTTCCTGTTCCCTGATCAAGCGTCGGACCTTCCCCTTGCGCCGCGCAATCCGTTGTAGCAGTTTTCGCTCCTGGGCATTCACCTTTGCAGCCTCTCCTTTCCTTCATCCCATTACTGCTTTTTGTCTTCACTATTTTCTAGGCTCCGCTCACCCCAGAAGCCGGGGACGCGCTGCACGATTTGGCCCGCCACCAGGTATCCAGCCGAGACTCCCAAAATAATGCCCGGGATCCCTCCGACCAGAGAAATGGACAGGTAGACAACGGCCAGCCAAATGATAATCATTAACACGGCATGAATCCAGTCCGGCATCGGGCACCACCACCGTTAATGGTAAATAAAGAAAGATGTTTGCACTAATTATTTCTTCAAGACGTGCTTAAAATCCTTTGCTTTCCCTACCTTATGCGCAGCTGCTCCATAAAAAAGCCTTAACCTTTTGAACGTTCTCTTGCAGAGTCTTTTTGCCCTGCTGCATCTGCAAGGCAGTACGATGGCAGCCTTTAAACAGCTGGATTGCAGCTCTTACCTTGCGTCTAAAGAAACATTTCCGAAGCCTGCGTCCCGGCTATAGTATGAAACGCTGAACATGCAAAAAAGGCACATCTTTCACTCTTCCCTGAACGGCTGGTGTTCCAGCGGGAAAGAGCAGGATATGCCTCGCACATGAAATTCCCTTAAGCAGGACCTATTTTTTATATACCGTATCACCCTGGCGAACTCGATCCTGAACCTTAACCCCAATTTCCTGGCCCGCTTCGGCCTGTTCGATATTCTGCTTGTCGATCTGCATGGAGCCGATTACCTGTTCAAAATCCGTTGTCGCACCTCTGAAAACAAGGTTTTCTCCAACGGCTACCGGGGCAGTAAGCATAATCGCGGCAACCGACGCCCTGGTAAAAAAATGCGTCACTTTACCTACTTCTCTTTCATCTTCCATCACCATTTGCCTCCTTCATCTCAACATAAAAATCTGCCCGTGCCCGCTAGAATACTTTTCAACAAAATGTCTCAAAATTCCTTCAATTTATCGCAAAAATGGCTTAAAAATGACAGAAGCCCGGGGAAAGCATATCTTTCTTCCCGGACAACATCGATAAAGCTTCCCAAAGACAGCATCATAGTTTACCATAAACAAGCTTCTACAGCCCTTGCTTTTTGATCTGACCGGCTCAAATGTGCATCTTCAACGGCGGGTCTGAGGCTGCCATCAATACGGGGCACAAAAGATGCTCCTGGCTCCAATTAACAGCCTCAATCATACACCGTGACACGGCTAAATGATTTTCCGACATTCTGGGACGCATGGAGAAGTAGTTACGTGCTCAATTCCGGGTTATTTCAGTTTAAAATGCTGCTGCTTTTACTTGATCAACTTGCCAACTTTCCATTCCCCATTCTTAATACGCCCGTCGGGAAAAATCGCTCTTCCGTGGCCGTGAGGACTGCCATCCTTCCAACTGCCAACATATTCTGTTTCACCGGTCATCTTATATTTGCCCTGGCCGTTCATTTTTCCGTTTTTAAACTCACCCTCGTACTCCGCTCCGTTAGACCAGGTATAGGTTCCCTGCCCGTGTCTCCTGTTCTCTCTCCATTCCCCCACATATGTTGCTCCATTGGGATAAGTCATTTTTCCCTGACCATGCTTCATATCAAAATTCCATTCCCCGTCATACTTATATCCGTCCGGATTAACCATTGTTCCCTGACCATGAGGTTTGCCATCTTTTAACTGTCCCCTGTAAGATCCTCTTTTCATCTTTATCCACCTTTCCAGCATATTTGCCGGCAGTCTCGTGTTGACCCCAAACCAATGCAGCGTGTCTTAGCTCATTTACTGCTCGCCTGTTTACGGGCCCGGGGCTCTTCTAAAAAAAGCGCCTGTTCATAGCAGCTTTACTATCACCTTGGATGTGTGAATACCGGTGTGAAATATGGATTGTGCGCATTTTTCCTGTTTCTATTATACACTAATTCGATCAATTGTTCTACTTTTTGCTTTGAGGCGTTAAATTACATGACTCTCGTACTGCCTTGCAGGGATAATCCGATCCCAGGCGAATTAATTTAAAGTTGGATCAATTCGTTGAGGTGAAATTCATTCATGGAGAGCTTAGTGTACAGTTTTCTGGCCGGCATTTCCACCGTTCTCGGTGCGCTGGTCGTGATGTTTCTGGGGATGCCAGGCCGGAATTTCCTCTCCGGCATGTTGGGATTTGCTGGTGGAGTCATGCTGGCCATCGCGCTGTTCGACCTCATGCCAGAGGCGCTGGAGCACGGATCCATGGCATCTGTTTTAATCGGCTTTTTGCTGGGTGCCGGCATCATGTATGCCCTGGACATGCTCATTCCGCATGCCCATGTTTCCAATAACCAGCAACTTGACTCCGGTTATGAGACATCTTCCCAGGATCCGGAAATGAACAAAAAGATCTTACGGGTGGGTTACCTGATTTTCTTGGGGATTTCGCTGCACAACCTGCCCGAGGGCCTGGCCATCGGGGCAGGTCTGGAAGCCAGCCCGGAACTGGGCCTGTATATTGCCGTGGCCATCGGCCTGCATAACATTCCCGAGGGAATCGCCCTGGCCGGACCCTTAAGAGCCGGGGGGCTCAGTGTGGCAAACGTGCTCTTTTTAACCTTGATTGCCGGCCTGATGGCCCCCGTGGGCGCGGCATTGGGGATGATTTTCTTCAATATTTCTTCGGTCTTCATCGCAGGCGGCCTGGCTTTCGCAGCTGGAGCCATGGTCTATATCGTCAATGATGAATTGATCCCCCAATCACATCGGCTGAACAATCACGTGGCCATTGGCGGATTGATCCTGGGCCTGCTGGTGGTTTTCATTTTGACGGGTTAATGGACAAGCGGGTCATGCTTTCTTTTTTGGCGCAATGATGTATAATTTTTGTTTGCTGTGGGGAACCGCCATGTAGTCGTTAAAACGCTTATTCAAGTAGCCCTCCAAAATTTGCTCCACGGTAAACTCCACTTCCTCGTTGCTTTCACGCAGTAAAGTTCCCTGGCAGAAAAAGGCCGAACCAACTTTGTCGTGGGCAATAAAATCATTCAATTGCTTGGCGGTATACGTTTTACCCACTTCCAGCGCGGCAAGCACAGAATTTTCTTCTTTCATGATTCACGCCTCCCTTTGTTTAGGATGAATTATATATTACAAGTTTAGTTACATTTATTATACGTTTTAGCCACTTCCTTGTCAAGCGGGACAGTGAAAAATAAAAAGCAATGAAGAAAGGGTGCTGCGTCTCTTCATTGCTTCAATTTTGATCCGTAACATGCTCGGCCGGTTCTGTCCATGTTCTGTTTAGGACAGCCCGCAGCAGGGAAATTCTGGCCTAAATTTGCATGCTGTTGTTATCCTGCTGCAGCCGGAAGGGCGCACTATTTATTCCTCATTTTTTCGATGAGTTCTTCAACCTCTTCTTCCCCTTCCCGGTAAAACCCTTTTTCATCCGGGGCCAGTTCCTCCAGCAGCCTTAAAAATTCACCGGCGTGAACGCGTTCCTCGTCAGCAATATCTTTCAAAACCTCGATCGCCAGCTCATTGTCCGTGGACTCAGCCAACTGCATGTAGAGTTGAATGGCTTCATATTCCGCCGCAACCATAAACCGAATGGCACGAATTAACTCCTCGTCGGTAAGTTTCCGACCTGCCGCCAGTCCCGAAAAAGGTGAACCAAACTCCGGCATCTTGTTCCCTCCCGCTTCCATGTGTAAGATAATGGTCTGGAGAACGCGCACTTCCGCCCCAGCATGTTAACAGCTGCAGGATCCGCAGCCGGGCTCCTGACCGTCGGTAGCGATAACAAATCCTTCCGCGGGGCTCAACTGGTAATCAATCACCTTGTTGCTGACATGGTCTTTGATGTTTTTATCATAAACAATGGAAATCCCGTTCTGCTGCTCCACCTGGTCCTCTTCTTCCTGTACTGACTCTTCCAGAGCCAGTCCCAACTGGGGACCTCCTCAACCCATCCCGCTCACAAACACTCTTACGTACGCATCCTCTTTTTCCTGTTGCACGAGCACTTTTTTCAATTGCTCTGCCGCTGTTTCCGTTAATTTAATCAACATATTCCATCCTTTCGTTATTGTAATCAATAATTCATTCTATTATAATATATATTACGAAATATGCAAGGGCTGTTTTTAATATTTATTCGCAAGGAGGCACACGACTTGGAGAAGGACCAGGCAGAACGACTACTGGAAAAACTGAAAACTGATGAGGCTTTCGCCCGCAAAGTAGCGAACTGTAAAACCACGGCCGACCGGGTAGTTGTCCTCGTTGAGGCTGGCTTTCACCTGGACGACGAGAAAAAACCCGGCAGGCAATCCCCCGCCGCAGGCAGCGCCGCGGTGGAACTGCCCGAAAGGAATGTGGCCTGCTTGTTTGCGCCTGGTCTCCGGTGCCTGCGGGACATGATCCACGCCGCCTGCCTTTGCGCCGTAAACAGGGCACATAAACAGCGCGTGGGATAACCTGCGGTGCTGTATCTGCAGCACCGCACCACTGCACGGACCAACCGGTTTACGGCTGGGTCAAGGAAGCAGGCTGAGGAAGATTCACCGCATCAAAACTCCGCATCATGAGTTTTTTCCGCAGCTGTTCATCCAGGCAGGCCTGGTTGTATTCCAGGATGTCTTCAAAATAGTAGAGCTTCCCGCTAACGCCTTCCAATTCCGGAGAAGCAGCCAGGAATATCCCTGTCTTGGCCCCTTCTGCCGCACTTATGCTGTTGCGCATCATCACGGGAGCCACCACCTTCATCAGCAGGCTGCTGCCTTTCCAGATGTCCGTGGCCACCCTGCCGGGATATGCTGCGTTTACCGTCACGCCCGTACCCTTGAGCTCTTCCGCCAGGTCAATGGTAAAAAGTATTTGTGCCAGCTTCGAAGCAGCGTAGGCTTTAAACCCGTGGGTATCAGCGGTAAAAAGTTGATCGTTTAGCTTCAATTTCGCATGAAAAGCGGCCTTGGAAACCACGTTAATTACCCGCGCTGCCGGTGCATTCTGCAAGGCGGGAAGCAATAGCCGGGTCATGAAGAAGGGACCCAGGTAATTTACACCCATGGTCATCTCGAAGCCATCCTCGGTTCGCTGCAACCGGTCACAAAAAACTCCCGCATTGTTGAGCAGCACATCGAGTCTGTTGTGCATTCCTGTAAATTTTACGCAAAATGCCTTGATGGACTGCAGGGAAGCCATGTTGACCGTAAGCACTTCCACGTCCAGGGTGCGCTGATTATTGATCATTTCTCCTGCCAGACAGGCGGCTTTTTCCTTGTCCCGGCAGGCCATGATCACTTTATATTCCCGGGCGGCCAGTTCTTTTGCCATTTCCAGGCCGATCCCACGGGAAGCACCCGTAATCACTGCCACTTTTTTACCCAACACGTCCACCTCCTGGTGAACCTTTTTAAGAAGCAACCAGCTCCTCCATTAATTCCGTTTTAAAACCGACGACAAGCCTTTTTCCATCGGTAAGCAGCGGTCGCTTCAAGGCCTTGGGGTGGGAAGAGAGTATCTCGGCGATTTCCTGCTCGGATAAATCATCGAGGTTGACATTCAGGTCCTTGTACGTTTTGCTACCCTTGTTGACCAGCTTGGAAATGGTAAGACCGCCTCGAGCTGCCAGCTCAAAGAGTTCCTCCACTTCCGGGGGCTCTTTGACAAGATTACGGTAGCGGAAATTCACATTTTTCTCTGAAAGCCACGCCTTCGCATTTTGACAAGTCCTTCACGTGGTCACACAAAAGAATTCCAGCACGGGTTTCTCCTCCTTGATCTTGATCTTGGCCTGCGGCCTTGCCACCGGCATATAGCATCTCAGACCAGTAAATCATTATATCTCATGCTCCGTTGCTTTTCAATGATAACCTAAAAGGGTTTGGTCGGTTTGTCGCGAATAGAAATGGAGAAAAGCGCCCGGTGAAGTATTTATTTCCGAGCAGGAGAGCCGTATGAAAACCAACCACAGGTTTTATTTTCACGACGCGCGGGCACTCAGCCAGGTACCGGACAAATCTATTGACCTGGTAGTGACCTCTCCCCCTTATCCCATGATCGAAATGTGGGACGAACTTTTTTTCCAGCTCAACCCGGCAGCAAGGAAATGTTTCCGGGATGGCGATTACCATGCCGGGTTCCTGCACATGCATGAAGAACTGGGAAAGGTCTGGACCGAGCTTTATCGCGTGTTAAAACCCGGCGCCTTTGCCTGTATTAATATCGGCGATGCCACCCGCTCCGTGGGAGGGAATTTTCAACTCTTCGCTAACCACGCCCGGGTTCTTCATCTCCTGGCGCAGCTGGGTTTTCATGTTCTACCCCTGATCCTTTGGAGAAAACAGACCAATGCGCCAAATAAATTCATGGGTTCCGGAATGCTCCCGGCAGGGGCCTATCCAACCCTGGAGCACGAGTACATTTTGATTTTCCGCAAGGGAGGCAAGCGGATTTTTTCCTCCCAACAAGATAAAGAAAACCGCCTGGAAAGCGCGATTTTCTGGGAAGAAAGAAATACCTGGTATGCTGACTTCTGGGACTTCAAGGGATCCAGGCAGCACCTGGAACGCTCGCACGATCCGCACCGGCAAAGGAGCGCGGCATTTCCTTTCCTGCTGCCCTTTCGCCTGGTTAACATGTACTCCGTAAAAGGGGATACCGTTTTGGATCCTTTTCTCGGAACCGGGACAACCGCATTTGCAGCCATGGCCTCCGGCCGAAACAGCATCGGTTATGAAATCGAGCCCTTTTTCGCAGAGCACGTGGAACACAGCCTCGAAAGCGAATTTTTGTCCCTGAACAGCTTCAACCAGCAGCGTCTTCAGGCGCACAGAAAATTTGTAGAGCAGTGCGAGAAAGAAAAGAAGCCCCTGAAGTATCTCAACGAGTTTTACGGTTTCCCGGTGGTCACAAAGCAGGAAACAAAGCTTAAATTGCCGGTGATACAGGGTTTATCCCCAAGGCAAAAGGATGCTTACGAAGTCAAATACGAGTAGGAGCAGGAAGGTTTGCGCCGCTGGCACCAGCGAAAGACGCGCATGACTACTCCATGCAAGAAGGGCCCCGAGGGTCCCTCCTTGCATTCGTTGTCTTTAAATATCTTTTTCCAGGCGCTTTTTAAAGTTTTCCTTGACGGCTTCATCCAGGCTGCTTTCTTCAAATTCCGCCAGATACTCTTCCCTGGTAATGACCCCTTTTTTAATCAGCAGCTTGATCAACGTATTGATCTTGAAGTGATTATAGGACCAAAAACTAACCAACTCTTTCATGTTCTCCATCTCTAAAACACCTCTCCCTGGATTTATTTCGCCCATCTTCTTTAAATTCAAGATCAGGGCCCGGCTATCCTGCTTCACCCTGCAGAAATAAAGAGGAGCAAGCACTTCAACAGTTGTGCTTGTTCCTCCTTTTTGTCATACCTGGCGATGCTTGTTTACCAGTTTTCGCAGAGCAAGGCAAAATGATCCCGGGGGTGGTCACAGGAAGGGCAGACTTCTGGAGCCTCTTTCCCGTCCATCACATAGCCACAGTTCAAGCACTGCCAGGTGACCGCTTCATCCTTTTGAAAGACCTTTCCAGTTTCCAGGTTGCGCAGCAACCCCAGGTAGCGCCTCTCGTGTAATTTTTCCGCTTCGGCGATGGCCTCAAATACATCAGCGATATCGTTGAACCCTTCCTCCCGGGCAACCCGGGCAAAGGTTGGGTACATTTCGTTCCACTCGTATTTTTCGCCGCCCGCAGCTTCCTTGAGGTTTTCTGCCGTGGAGCCGATCACCCCTGCTGGAAACGCCGCGGTGATCTCCACCTCTCCACCCTGCAAATACTTGAAAAGCCGCTTGGCGTGTTCTTTTTCCTGGGCTGCTGTTTCTTCAAAGATGTTCTGTATCTGCACATAACCGTCCTTCTTTGCCTGGCTGGCAAAGTAGGTGTACCGATTGCGTGCCTGTGACTCTCCTGCAAACGCGGTTAAAAGATTCTTCTCCGTTTGACTCCCTTTCAATTCCATGCGATCATCTCCTTTTTAAAATGGTGCTTCATGCATTATAACACGATTTTGGGTTATTTTACAGTTCGAGGTGACATGATCGCGCCTCTATCCCCGTCCTGGGGCTTTTTTGGAGTCTCCCGTCTGATTATTGATTGCCTCAGCAACAAGATTTGATATAATAAAGACAATTAAATTTATTCATGATAGGAGATGGTTTGTGTGTTTGTGAAAGATTACATGTCGGGGAACCCCATCACCATTACTCCCGATGCTGGTATCGGCGATGCCTTCAAGTTGATGAAAGAACATTCTGTGCGCAGACTTCCGGTCATGTCTGGAGAGCAAATCATCGGGATCGTGACCAAGCAAGACCTCTTAAAATCATCTCCTTCACCGGCAACCAGCCTCTCAGAAATCAACCAGTTATTCGTGTTCCAGAACATGCATGTCAAGGAAATCATGACCAAGAACGTCACGGTCATCTCTGCCGATACCATCCTGGAAGAAGCCGCCGTGATCATGCAGGAAAAGAAAATCGCCTCCCTGCCCGTCATGGATCAAGACAAACTGGTGGGCATGATCACGGAAAGCGATATCTTTAAGGCATTCATCGATATTTTTGGCTTTAACTATCCCAGCATTCGACTCACCCTGGAAGTGGAGGACAAGGTTGGCATGCTCTCTGGAGCAGCGCAAATCATCAAAGGGATGGGCATTAACATCACCAGCGTGATCATACGAAAACTAGGAGACCAGAAGGCAAACATCATTTTCCGCCTTGACACCACGGATGCCGCGGAGGTTAAGCAAGCCCTGGAAAAAGAGCAGTACAAGATCGTGCACATCGCTTAGGGGCGACTCCATTACCTGGACCGCTCCTGCCTTTCATTCTCGTTAATCGGGGTTAACCGCCTGGACGACAATTTCTTCCACCACCAGGTTGCCCTTGTAGTGGATGATATCGTTGACCACTTCGGCCAGGTCTTCCGAAGAGAGGATGCGGTTGGGGTCGTGGGGCCAGCCGCCGCCGTAATCAAAAAAGGGCGTGTTAATGCTCCCCGGCATCAGGCAGGTGACTTTAATGTTGTGATAACGCAGTTCTTCCCGCAGCGACAAGGACATGCCGCGCTGGGCAAACTTGGCTGCAATGTAGGCCGTACATAGCGGGGTATCCCCTTTAATACCCCAGAAAGAAGAATTGATAATGATATGCCGGGGCTCGACCGACTCCAGGATCAGGGGCAATATGTACTTGGTGCATAAAAAAGTGCCATAAACCATGGTATCGTTCATGACTTTCCATTCCTCTGAGCTCAAATCCACCAGGGGCTTAAAAATCCCCAGGCCCGCGTTATTGATCAAGACGTTTACCCGGCCAAAGGTATTCTTTAAGAATTCGCTTAAAGCGATAACATCCCGTTCTTCGGTAATGTCCGCCGCAAAAACGTACGCCTTTCCTCCGGCGCTGTTGATCTGTTCCGCCACCTCGGCAAGCTTGTTTTCACTCCTGGCGGTGAGCACAACATGGTTCTCTTTGTGTTTCGCCAGGCTGATCGCCAGGTCTCTTCCCAGGCCTGATGATGCCCCGGTAATGACGATAATCGTTTTATTCTCATTATTAATCATGAATGCGGAACCTGCTTCTCGTCAAGCCAGCTCCTGCCACCTTCCTTCCCTCGAGATTGATTTTCACGAAAACCTGCAATTCCCGCGGATATACTGGCACAGTCTGCGGTAAATGCCAGTGTCTGTCATATTTTACACGAAATAAGTAAACCCATCAATAGGTTTATCCAAAGGGGCTGGCAAACTTATTTTTACCCCAGCCGGATTGCAAACACAACCGCTCCAAAAAAGCCGTGATGGTTGAAATCAACATTTCATGATACAATACCCATGACTTGCCAGGCTTTGCATTTTTCAGCGAAAGGATGCCAGCGATTAACTTATGGAAACATATCCCCTGGACAAACACACCAAGACGATCGTGAACGCCATGATTGTAGCATCAGCCGCCCCAGACGGTGAAAGGAAACCAGTTGACGAACTGCCATCCCGCAGAGTTTCAATTTGTGTGAACCAGAACACGGTGGAGTCCATTAAGCCGCTTTCTGAAGGCAAAGACTTTCAGCCGCCGGAGACCGGGAAGTTAATCGACCTTCCCCCGGACTGCCTGTTAATTCCTGCATTGATTGACTGCCACGTGCACCTGGTGCTGGATGGCATTCACGGCTTTAAATCCCTCAACGGGCCCGTTCCCCATCATCTCATCAGCAGCCGCCTGGAGAAGATGTTCAAGACCGGGGTTTTAGCCGTGCGCGACGGTGGAGATCGTTATAATACCGCCTGGGACTACGCTGCCCAGTCCTGGAAAACCGGCCATCAACATCTACCGCACATCGTTACCACGGGAAAGGCCATTTTCCGCCGTGGTCGCTACGGATTGAAGCTGGGAGAGACCGGGATTACTCATCACCACCAGGCCATGGATCAAATCCTGCGTCTGAAAAAAATCGGCATCAACCAGCTCAAGGTCGTTTTATCCGGCCTGGTCAACCTGGATGAGCCGGGGACGGTGGGGCCGGTGCAGTTTTCTGCTGAAGAACTAAAATTTATTGTCCAGGCCGCTAAAAAACAAGAACTGCCGGTGATGGTTCATGCCAGCTCGGATAAAGCCGTTCAGATTGCCGTGGAAGCAGGCGTGCATACCGTGGAACACGGTTATTTCATCTCTGAAGAATCCCTGGAAAGAATGGCTGAGAAAAAGATCGCCTGGATCCCCACCGTGGCGCCCATGGCCGCCCTGTCCGATAGCTTGCGGCGCACCGGTCAAAGCAGGCGGGCAGATACAGCCAGTCAGGCTGTAGAAGAGCACCTGGAGATGATTTACCGGGCCTATACCCACGGCGTGACCCTGGGGATCGGCACGGATGGCGGATCTCCCGGGGTATCCTGGGAAAAAGGTTATGCCCAGGAACTGATGTTTTTTGCCCTTGCCG
>SL_3KL_010_SEDDRAFT_10005505_pt1 | contig 11344 bp, 16 predicted proteins | sample SodLakKL_010_SED_2_FD_10381 | JGI IMG/M metagenome (IMG submission 10381)
AAAACAGGCCCAGGTAAAAGCCCATCAATGTGGCAATGACGAAATAGGCGCGGGTGAGCGCGTGCAGGGCGCCGAACATCACCGACGCCAGGATCAGTGCCGGCCACGGGCCCAGCAGCCCGCTCAACCCGCCCTGGATCACCCCGCGGAACAGCAGCTCTTCGCCGACGCCGGCCAGCAGGGAAACCAGGAACAAGGTGCCGGCCGGCGCGTTGCGGAACAGCGGGACGACCATGTCGCGCATCAGGCGCCGCAACTCGTCGGCCCAGGCCCAGCGCACGTCGGCCAGCGCCCACACCGAAACCAGCAAGGGCAGCGTCCCGATCAGGCCCCAGTTCATCGCCTCGACGGAAAACTCGAGCTGGCCGAACAGGTCGATCCGAAACACCAGCGCCAGGAGCACCGCCAGCACGACGATGCCGAACTGGAAGGCGAGAATCGTGCCGGTCGCCATGGTCGGCTTCAGCGGCGGCTCATGCTCGTTCATTCTTTCCCCATCCCTGCACCCACCCCGGGAGGGAGCGGCGTATGATGCGATGAAGCCCGACTCGAGAGACTTCACCATGTCCGTTTTCCGCGTCCGCCTGGACGTACGCTGGGGCGATCTCGACGCGTTCAATCATGTCAGCAATGTCACGTTCCTGCGCTACATCGAGGAATGCCGCGCCGCCTGGCTGAATTCCGTGCCCAGCCACTGGCGGGACGGCGAATTCGGGCCGGTGGTCGCCAACATCAACCTGAATTATCGCCGACCGCTGCTCTGGCCGGCCCGTATCGAGGTCAGCCTCAAGCCCCACTCTCCCGGCCGTTCCAGCATCCGCCTGGAGCATGAAATTCACAGCCTGAATGCGGACGGCGAACGCGTGGACCTGCACGCCGACGGCACCACGACCCTGGTCTGGCTGGACTGGAAAAAGGGCGAATCCGTGCCCCTGCCGGTGGCCCTGCGCGAGCTCGCCGCCAGGGGATAAGCCGGACGCGCCAGGAGCGCTTTTCAGCCGGCCTTCTTGAGCCGCTCGACCAGGCCGCGCATGGTGGCCTGGGTCTCGTCGGAGAACCAGCCGCGCACGAAACCATCCACGTCCAGCGCCCCAGCGGCCTTGAAGGAGCCGACCAGGTCGGCCCGGCACAGGCGGCGCGTGGCCTGCATGGCCTGGGGCGGCAGGGCCAGGTGGCGCCGACACCAGTTGACCGCCCGCTCGATGGTCTCCTCGGCCGGCACGATCTCGTCGATCAGGCCGATGGCATGGGCTTTTGTGCTGGGGATCATCTCGCCGGCGACCAGGTGACGCTCGGCCGCATAGGTCCCGATCAGCCGGACCAGGGCCTGGTGAATCACCGACGGCACCACGAGTCCGACCTGGACCTCGTTCAGACCCAGCCGGAAATCTCCCTCGGCCTGAATCCGGTAATCGGCATACAGGGCGATGACGGTGCCGCCGGCCGGGCTGTGCCCGGTCAGGGCCGCGACGATCGGCACCGGGCTGGCGGCGACCCGCTCGAGCAGGCCGAAGAAGTCGCGCCAGAAGGCCCGCATGCCGACTTCGTCCAGCTGCAGCAGCTCGGGAACGTCCAGGCCGGCGGAAAACAGCCCGGGGCGACCGGACAGCACCAGTGCCCGCGCACCGTTGGCCGTTTGCTGCTCGATGGTGTCGGACAGCGCCCTGACCAGGGCGGGGTTGAGCGCGTTGACCGGCGGGCGATCAAGGCGGATTTCGACCACCTCGTCCGGGTGGGAAAAGACCTGAAGCATGGGGTTCTCCGATGGGCTTGAAAACTGAACGGCCGAAACGCACGGCCATGCCTTTGAAAGCTTACACGATCAGCCCGATCGAAAGCCCCCGTTGACCCGCTTGCGGCGATAATGTGGCCAAGTTCATGGAGATCAAGCCAGGCATGAAACACCGCATTCCGCTCGCCCTGCTGCTGCTGTTGGCCCCGCTGCTGGTCATGGCCGAAGCCGCCCTGGACATCGTCGACCCGTGGTCGCCGGAGGCGCCGCCCGGGCGCATGATGGCCGGCTTCATGGACCTGCACAACCCGACCGACACGCCCATTGTCCTGGTCGACGCACGCAGCCCGCAGTTCGGCCACGTGGAAATCCACACCATGATCATGGAGGACGGCGTGATGCGCATGCGCCGCCTGGGCGAACTGGTGGTCGAGCCGGGCGCCACGGTGACCCTGGAACCGGGCGGTCTGCACCTGATGTTCATCGAACCGCTGGAGCAGTTCAGCCTGGGCGACGCCATCGCGGTGGAGTTGATCGACGATCAGGGGCGGCTGTTCCCGCTGCAGGCTGAAGTCCGGCCGCGTCATCGCCCGGGCATGCGGCAGCATTGACTCGACATCGCGGCCGCGGCCGGGCCGGCCGGGCCATTCAGCCGGCAGTCCCGTTTGCATGCCGCCAGGTTGTCTCCGCCCGCCGCCAGCATCCAGGGCCTGACTGAGCAGCCAGCGGGGCACGAACGCATCCGTGGCGTATGATGAAGTCCGCCCCAGCGGACTTCGTCCATGTTCGAGAACGAACCGGCCACTACCGCCATCCTGCTGGTTGCCGCGGGCTTGCTGCTGCTGTTCAGCGTCGCCTTCAGCAAGCCCTCGGAAAAGATCGGCATCCCTGTGGTGCTGGTGTTTCTGCTGATCGGGCTGTTCGTCGGTTCTCGTCTGCCCGAGCATTTCGTCGACTTCGACCTGGCCTTCCGCATCGGCACGGTCGGCCTGGTCCTGATTCTGTTCGACGGCGGCCTCAATACGCCCTTCCGGCAGGTGCGCCAGTACCTGGCGCCGGCCTCGGTGCTGGCGACCCTGGCGGTGGTCGGCACCGCCGTCATGGTAGCGCTGATCGCGCGCCTGCTGGGCCTGGGCTGGACCGAGGCGTTCCTGCTCGGCGCCATCGTTTCTTCAACCGACGCCGCGGCGGTGTTTTCTTCGCTGCGCGGCTCCGGCGTTCAGCTGCGTCGCAAGGTCGGCGCCACGCTGGAACTGGAGTCGGGCCTGAACGACCCGATGGCGGTGATCCTGACCCTGACCCTGACCGCCCAGCTGCTGGAAGGTGGACCCTTCGACCCGTTGGCGCTGGGCGTCGACGTGCTGCTGCAGTTGGTCATCGGGCTGGTTGTGGGGCTGGCCGTAGGCTGGATCGGCACCAAGATTCTTGACCATATCCGCGTCCCGGCCGCCGGCCTTTACCCGGCGCTGACCCTGGCCCTGGCCCTGCTTGCCTTCGGCCTGCCCACCCTGTTCATGGGATCCGGCTTTCTGGCCGTGTACGTGGCCGCGCTGATGCTGGGCAACCGCCGCCTGCCCTACCGCTCCGGCATCCTGCGCGTGCACGACGCCATGGCCTGGCTGGCCCAGATCACCATGTTCCTGGTGCTCGGCCTGCTGGCGGTGCCGGAGATGCTGGCGGCTTCGGCCGTAACTGGCCTGGTGCTGGCGCTGGGCCTGGCCCTGGTCGCGCGCCCGCTGATGGTCATGCTCAGCCTGTGGCCGTTCGGCTACAAGGCGCGGGAATCCGGCTTCGTCGCCTGGGTGGGCTTGCGCGGGGCGGTGCCCATCCTGCTGGCCACCTTTCCGGTGCTGGCAGGCGTGCCGGGCGCGCTGGAACTCTTCCACCTGGTGTTTTTCGTCGTGGTGGTCAACGCGCTGATCCCGGGCGCCACCGTGCGCTGGGCGGTGCGGTTGTTCAAGGTCGAACAGGGCGGGCTGCAGCGGCCCACGCCGGTGCTCGAAGTCAACGCGATCGATCATCTGCCGGTGCAGATCATTTCCTTCCGCCTCGACCCGGCGGCCATGGTCACCGGCAATCGCGCCGGCTCCTTGCCGTTGCCGCGGGGGGCCGACATCCTGCTGCTGGTGCGCGGCAAGGAAGCGCTGGCGGTGCGCGACGACACGGTGCTGCAGCCCAACGATCACGTTCACGTCATGCTGCGGCCCGAGGACAAGCGCGCCGTCGAGCTGCTGTTCGGCCTGCGCGAGGAAGATTGAATCAACGATTGGCTAGTCGGGCAACGGTGCCTGCCCGTCAGTCCCGGCCAGCTGGGAGAGATGGGCCAGGATGGACGCGGTCGCACCCCACACCGGCCACCGGGCGCTGCGCATGGACAGCACCTCGTACTCGCGCCGGCGGTGTCGCACCTGGTGCTGGCGATAGGCCTGGGAGTCCAGCGCGTCGGCCACGGGCAAGCGAAACACCTTCAGCACCTCGCGCGGGCACGGCCGCAGCTGCAGTGCACCGCGCACGACACCGACCACGGGGACAATGCGGTAGGCGCTGATGGTATCGAAGCATCCGGTCAAGCCGATCACCTCGACCGCGCCGGGCTCGATGCCCACCTCCTCCTCGGCCTCGCGCAGCGCGGTACCGACCGGGAAGGCCTCGTGGTCGTCGCGACCGCCGCCGGGGAAGGCAACCTGCCCGGCATGACTCTTGAGCGCATGGCTGCGCACGGTCAGGATCAGTCCCGGTTCCGGCTCCAGGACGATGGGAACCAGAACCGCCGCCAGGCGGGGGCGCCAGACGGAGGCGGCCGGTTTGAAGCCGGCCACGGGCAAGGACTCAAGGGGCGTGTGCGGCGGAAACAGGGCGGAGAACAGGCGCTGCAGCCCGTTCTCCGCGTCAGTCATCGTCGAACAAGGCCTGGGCGCGCAGCGGCAGGCGTTCCATGATGGCTCGCCGCTGCTGGGCGGAGTAGCTCAGCCAGGCGCCGATTTCTTCGGGGCTGCGGAAACAGCCGATGCACAAGCCATCGGGACCCAGCGTGCAGGTCCCGATGCAGGGCGATTCGATCTCGGGGATCGGTGCGGCCGGATCGCCCACGGACGCTTACTGGCCCGGAACGGGAGCGCCGCCTTCGAAGCCTTCCGGCTCGCCGATCTTGACCAGGCGGATGTCGAACTGCAGCGCCTCGTTCGGCCCGATGATGGGCGGGTCGCCGCGCACGCCGAAAGCCAGCTCGGGCGGCAGGAACACCTGCCACATGGCGCCCTCGCGCATCAGCGGCAGGACTTCCTGCCAGCCTTCGATCACGGAGTTGACCTGGAACACGGCCGGAATGCCGCGCCGGAAAGGAGCTGTCGAATTCACGGCCATCGATTTTCGAGCCGCGGTAGTGCACGGTAACGACATCTTCCAGGCTGGGACGTGCACCCTCACCTTCCTCGATGATGCGGTACTGCACGCCGCTGGGCAGGGCGACGATGCCGGTGCGGCTGCGGTTTTCACGCAGGAACTGCTCGGCGCGCGACTGGTTGTCGTCCGCCAGCTGCTGGAACGCGGCCATGCGCTCCTGGCGGATCTGCTCCTGCAGTTCCATCATGATCTGCCGCATTTCGGCCACTTCCAGCCGCGGCTCGCGCTCACCGTAGGCATCGCGAATCGCCTGGATGACGGCCTCCAGATCGAGATTGACGTCAAAGCTGCGCAAATCGGCGCCGAACTCGTAGCCGATGGAATAACCCAGCTTGCCTGCCTCGGATTCCAGGTTCTGGGCCGCGACCGGTGCGGCAAGAACCAGGGCCGTAGCCAGGGACAAAACTACCTTATGCATGCTGCCTCCAGATTTGGAAGATGATTACTGCGGCGATCCAAACACACCAAACCGCCATTTTAACCCAGCCGGATTCCAACAGTTCCGGCAAGACGATATCCAGCGCGCAGGCAGCTGCTCGATGCCTGCCTTCACCGCGGTATTGACTGGATCGAATGGCGCCGGTTCCATGGCGCCGGAAGATTTTGTGTCTGGTGAAGTTTACCTAATCGGCGGTAAATCCAACCGCGAAGAAACGCCCTTCCCGTCCAAGCTATTGATTTCATTGGTTCCAGATTTTGGCACATCATTTGCTTAACCAGGGCAGACCTCACCCTGACCGCACAAGGAGATCAAGACATGGGCATTTTTTCCCGCATGGGCGACATCATCAACGCCAACCTGAATGCCGCACTGGAGAAGGCCGAAGATCCGGAAAAGATGATCCGGCTGATGATCCAGGAAATGGAAGACACGCTGGTGGAAGTGCGTTCGGCGACCGCGAAGTGCATTGCCGAAAAGAAAGAGCGTGCACGCCTGCTCAAGCGCCTGGAAGAGCAGCGCGTGGACTGGGCGCGCAAGGCCGAGATGGCGCTGGAAAAGGGCCGCGAAGACCTGGCCCGCGCCGCGCTGGTGGAAAAGACCGCGCTGTCCGACCGCATCGGCTACCTGACCGAGGAATTGACGCACTACGAGGATCAGCTGGCCAAGTACGACAGCGACATCGCCAAGCTGCAGGCCAAGCTGACCGATGCACGCAACCGCCAGCGGGCGCTGGTCATGCGTCATCGTTCGGCCACCCATCAGCTGAAGACGCGCAAGCACCTGTACAACGACAAGATCGACGAGATGCTGAACCGCTTCGATTCAGCCGAGCAGCGCATCGAGCAGATCGAGTCCGAGGCCGAGTCGCTGGACATGGGCCGCAAGGGCCAGACGCTGGAGTCGGAATTCCGCAAGCTGGAGCAGGATGAGCGCGTGGAAGCGGAGCTGGCCGAGCTGAAGTCCAAGCAGCAGAAAGGCTAAGCCGCCATGTTTCCCGACTTCATCTTTCCGCTGATGGTGATCTTCCTGGTCATCGTGTTGCCGATCTGGCTGATCATGCACTACACGACCCGGAACTCGGCCAACCGGCGCCTCAACAGCAAGGATGAGGCGCTGCTGGAAGATCTGAACGACAACGCCCGGCGCATGGAGGAGCGCATCCGCACCCTGGAGCGCATTCTGGACGCCGACAGCCCCGAGTGGAGGAACCGCCAATGAACGACCATCGCCGCTACCGCGACCGCCGTCATGACGATGCGCTGCATCATGACCGTGACTACGGCAGCAGCCGAGGCGCAACTCCGAGCCGCAACCGGCTGTACCGGGACAAGGACCGCGCCGTACTCGGCGGTGTCTGCGCCGGCCTGGCCGACTGGACGGGCGTCAACCGTGGCGCCCTGCGCATCATCGTGGTGCTGATGGCCTTTCCGTTCACGTTCGTGATCGTTGCCGGCTACATCGCCCTGTGGCTGCTGCTGCCGAAACGGCCGCGCAACCTGTATCGCGACGACGCCGACCAGGAGTTCTGGGAAGAGGTCCGGCGCTCGCCGCGCGATACGGCCAGCCAGCTGAACCGGCGCTTTCGCGAGCTGGACGGCCGCCTGCAGCGCATGGAGGCCTGGGTGACCTCCAGCGAATACCGCATCGACCGCGAGTTGCGCGACTAGCCTGACAGCCAAGTCATCGAGGGACAGCCACCATGCACCTGTTGATCCTGATCCTGACCGCCCTTCTGCTGATCCCGGCCGCCGTGGCCGGGATCGTCGGCGGGGCCAGCCAGCTGATCGGTCACTGGGGCGAGCTGGGCGCGCAGATGGACGAACTGGCGCAGGTGGCACAGCCCTTGTGGCTGGTCGGCCAGTCGCTGCTGGGTGTGCTGACGGGCCTGGTACTGCTGGGCGTGGCCGCAGGCCTGCTGGCGCATGCGCTAAAATCGCTGCCCTGATTCCAGCCTCAAGGGCCCGCCCCATGTCTTTCGAAAACCTCGCCGTCGTCACCCGCGGCGGCATCCACACCATCACCATCAAGCGTCCGTCCAAGCTCAACGCCCTGAACCGCCAGACGCTGCAGGAGCTCTACGGCGCGGTCATCGACGCCAGCGGCGACGACAAGGTCCGCGTCATCGTCATCACCGGTTCCGGCGACAAGGCCTTCGTGGCCGGCGCCGACATCGGCGAGATCCGCGAGCAGTCGCCGACCGAGGCGCGCAGCTTCTCGCAGTTCGGCCAGAACCTGATGAGCATGATCCAGAGCCTGGACAAGCCGGTCATCGCCGCCATCAACGGCTATGCGCTGGGCGGCGGCATGGAGCTGGCGCTGGCCTGCCATCTGCGCGTGGCCAGCCGCAACGCACGACTGGGACTGCCCGAGATCAAGCTCGGCATCATGCCCGGCTTCGGCGGCACCCAGCGCCTGGTCAGGCTGGTCGGCTCCACGCTGGCGCTGGAACTGGCCCTGAGCGGGGACCCGATCAGCGCCGAGCGCGCCTACGAACTGGGCCTGGTCAACCGCGTGGTCGAGCCGGAAGAATTGGAAGATGCGGTCAAGTCGCTGGCCGCCCCGCTGGTCAAGGCCGCACCCGAGGCCGTGCGCGGCATCCTGCAGGCCACGTTGCAGGGCGCGGACATCAACCTGGAAGCCGGGCTGGCGCTGGAAACCGCGCGCTTCGCCCTGTGCTGCGCGACCGAAGACATGCAGGAAGGCACCAGCGCGTTCCTGGAAAAGCGCGCGCCGGAGTTCAAGGGGCGGTAGAGAAGAAGCAGCGCATCACGCAGAGCCGCCGAGACGCGGAGCGCGCAGAAGAAGAGGAAGGGTTTTGGCGCACCGCAAAACGTAGGTCGGGGCTCCGTCCCCGACGGCCGATGCCCGGTTCATGCAAGATCATTGGGGCTGCCATGAACATGGACTGGGTTTGGCCGCGATGGGGTTACTTCGGGCATCGGACGTCGGCCACGGAGGGCCGACCTACGAATTCCGGGAACCGGAAACCGATATTTCCTGAACCCTGAACCCTGAACCCTATAAAAACCGCCTTTCTGGTCCCCACGCGCCACCGACAGCGCATCAAGGCATCGGCTGGCGAGTGCTGAAGGCATGCGCCAGGGTCGAGCGGTCGGTGTGTTCGAGTTCGCCACCCAGCGGAACGCCCTGGGCCAGACGTGATACGCGAATCCCGCGTCGGCCGGCCATTTCGCGCAGGTAATGCGCCGTGGCCTCGCCTTCCACCGTGCTGTTGGTGGCGATGACGATTTCCTTGACCTCGCCTTGGTCCAGCCGCTGCTCCAGCTGGTCCAGCCCGAGATCGGCCGGACCGATGCCGTCGAGCGGCGACAGGCGGCCCAGCAGCACGAAATAGCGGCCCTGGTAGCCGGTCGCCGTCTCGATCGCCAGCACGTCGGATGGGCCTTCAACGATGCACAGCAGACCCCGATCGCGCCGGTCGTCGGCGCAGATCCGGCAGACTTCGGCGGCCGTGAAGTTGCGGCAGCTGCGGCAATGGCGGATGTCTTCCATGGCCGCGCCCAGGGCGCGCGCCAGGCGCCGGCCGCCGTCGCGGTCGCGCTCCAGCAGGTGCAGGGCCATGCGCTGGGCCGAACGGGTACCCACGCCCGGCAGGCAGCGCAAGGCGTCGAGCAATTCGTCGAAAGGATCTCTGCTCATGATCCGCGACGCGCGCGGGCCGGATTCATCAGGGCAAGGTAAAGCCCGGGGGCAACGGCAGCCCCCCGGTCAGGCCGGACATCTTTTCCTGCGTCGCCTGCTGAACGCGGTTGACCGCGTCGTTGACCGCCGCGGCGGTCAGATCCTCGATCATTTCGCGATCGTCGGCCACGCTCTCGTCGATGCTGATGCGACGAACCTCGTGGCGCCCGGTCATGACCACCTCGACCAGGCCGCCGCCGGCTTGCCCGGTCACCTCCAGGCTGGCCAGTTCCTGCTGGGCCTTCTTGACGTTTTCCTGCATTTTCTGCGCCTGCTGCATCAGCTGCGCAATGTTGCCTTTCATCATGATCTCAATGACTCCTGGTATCGACGGGTCGAATCGAATCGCGCAGGACTTCGGCGTCGAAGCGGCTGCGCAGGCGCTGGATCAGCGGATCCTGGTCGATCGCCTGTTCCGCCGCGGCGAGGGTCTCGTCCTGCCGCCGCTGTTCCCTTTTGGCCGGCGTGTCCACCTCGGCGCCGGCCGACGCCGACACCGAGATGCGCATGTCCTGACCGCAGAATTCGGACAGGGATTTCTCCAGCGCGGCCTTGAAACGATCGGTCACCATGAACAGATCATCCGCACTGGCCGTGAATTCAATCCGTCCCGGGGAAACGCGGACCAGGGCAAGCATGGCCGCCACCGTGGCCACCGGGCCGCCCAAGCCCAGCGTCGGCAGGACCTGGGCCCAGGTTTCCGGACTCAGGCGATGATCCGGGGCGCCCTGCGGCGCCTTGGGCGGCGGCGCGGCCACGGACGGCACGACGGCGGTTTGCGGCATGGCCGCAGCGGCGCCGGCGCCGGAGGGCGTCCGGGCAGCACTCGCGTGCTTGCCCTCACCCCCTGCATCGGCGCCCGTGCCGCCCTCGCTCGGCGCGAAGGCAAACATCCGCAGCAGGGTCATCTCGCATCCCGATCTTTCCGTCGGCGCCAGGTGCAGGTCGCGCCGTCCGGTCACGGCAATCTGGTAGAACAACTGCACGTCCTCGGGATCGAGGCTGGCGGCCAGGGCGAGTAACTCCTCCCAGTCCGTGCGCGAGTCGTCGCGGTAGTCGGGCAACTGCTGGATCAGCGCGATGCGGTGCAGCCCCTCGGCCAGGTCGGACAGCAGCTGGGCCAGGCTGCGCGCCTGCGCGAACACTTCGGCAATGGTCTCGATGGCCGCGGCCGGCTGACGCTCGGCCAGCGCGGTCAGCAGCGCGTGCACGTGACGCCGCTCCACGCTGCCCAGCATGTCCCGCACCGCCGCTTCGCCCAGCGGCGGGCCGGCCGCCAGGGCCTGGTCCAGCAGGCTCAAGCCGTCGCGCATGCTGCCGTCGGCGGCACGGGCCAGCAGGCTCAGCGCCTCGGGCTCGGCCTCGATGCCTTCCGCTGCAAGAATCTTCTCCATCTGCGCCCTAATCTCGTCGGCTTTCAGGCGCCTGAGGTTGAACTGCAGGCAGCGCGACAGGATGGTGACGGGAATCTTTTGCGGGTCGGTGGTGGCCAGCACGAACTTGACGTGCTCGGGCGGCTCCTCCAGGGTCTTCAGCAGCGCATTGAAGCTGTGCGTGGAGAGCATGTGGACCTCGTCGATGAGGTACACCTTGAAGCGTCCCCGGGCCGGGGCATATTGCACGTTGTCGAGGATTTCGCGCGTATCGTCGACCTTGGTCCGCGAGGCGGCGTCGATCTCGAGCAGATCGACAAAGCGGCCCTCGTCGATCGCCACGCAGTGCTCGCAGACCCCGCAAGGCTCGGCGCTGACGCCTTCAAGACAATTCAGCGACTTGGCCAGGATGCGGGCGATGGTGGTCTTGCCGACGCCGCGCGTTCCGGTGAACAGGAATGCATGGTGGACGCGGCCTTCTGCCAGCCCGTTCGCCAGGACCTGCACCACGTGCGACTGCCCGACCAGTTCGGCGAAATTCCGCGGCCGCCACTTTCTTGCAAGAACCTGATAACTCAAGATATTTTGCCCTGGAGCTGAGAAATGGCCGGGCCGGCACCGACCCGAAGAGATTGCCTGAAGTTTACACCAGCCTGGTCCCGGGCAAGACAGGAGACCAGGAGCGAGGCGGGG
>SL_3KL_010_SEDDRAFT_10005506_pt1 | contig 11343 bp, 3 predicted proteins | sample SodLakKL_010_SED_2_FD_10381 | JGI IMG/M metagenome (IMG submission 10381)
CAGGAGAGGTTGATAGTGATGCCGGACGCAGACCCAATAAGCAGGAATCAGCGACTATGGGGGGAATTTAACCAGCGCATGCTCGACAAATACGGGCAAGGATGGGCGGCCGAAAACGTCAGGGCAAAAAAACTAACTCCACAAGAACAAGATCAGTACAACAGGCTGGAAGCAGAAGAAAGACAGTTAAGCGAGCAAGAAGAAAGTTTTTTCAAAACCTCCCACTGGGACGACCCCAACGTCGTCCTCCACACCCGGACACAGGACTTTAACACGGCAGACGGCCAGAGAGCCTTGCACATCGAAGAACTCCAAAGCGACTGGCAGCAGGAGGGGAGAAAAAGTGGGTTTAAAGGGGATGTTGAAAAAGAATATAGTGACGTATTCAATGAGTTGGTCAGTATTCGGGATAAAAAAGAGGCATACAGGAAAGAGATTGATCCTTACAATGAATCATCAATACCGACATTAAAGGATAAATATCCTGAAATGAATAGATTGGATGCAAAGGAAAACGAACTTATTGAAAAAGAATATGAATTAAGGAGGAAAAAAGAAGGTGTCCCCCCCATGCCCTTCGCCAAGACAGGCCAATGGGTAGGTCTTGCCATGAAGCGCATGATCAGGGAGGCCGCAGAGAAGGGCTATGATGTTCTGACCTGGAACACAGGGGAGAGGGCAGCGGATATGTTTGACCTTAGTAAGCAGGTTGATGAGATAGCCTATTTCGAGATAGAAGACGGCAAGTATGATGTCACGGTGATGAAGGATGGACAGCAGGTTATGTCAGACCACATGGACACATCCGCCGTAGAAAAAACCCTCGGCAAGGAGATTGCTGAAAAGATGGCTAAAAAAGAGGGTAAAGAATCCAAGGGTATTTACTCCCTCTCCGGCCTCGACCTCAAAGTTGGCGGCGAAGGAATGAAAGCCTTTTACGATCGGATCATCCCCAAGTGGGTAAACAAGTACACCAAGAAGTTTGGCGGGAAGGTAACGACCAAGCGGATAGGCGCAGGGCTCAAAAAAGCCTATAATCAGTTTAGGGTTATTGAGGTGTCGGAAGAAGAAGGTGGAAGAGCACCCTATTTACTGCAGGGGCGTGTTGGAACAACATGGGAGGTAATCAATTATTACGATACAGAGAGCGGGGCAAACACAGCAATGGAGGCCGCCAAAAAGGCCGAACTACATGGTATAGAAGTCCACGCCCTTGAGATCACCCCCGAGATGCGGGATATGGCCATTGAGAGCCAGCCCATGTTCCAGCAGCTATCCCCTGAAAAACAAAAGCAGCACAGGGAGATAAAGACCACCATTGACGATTTGAACCAAAAGGCACACCTTGACAGGCCTGTTATAGTGCTGCCGCAGGATCAGATATTGGATGCCATGACAGACCGGGGCGAACATGCGGCTACCACAGAGTATGTACGTGCAGAGTTTCGCAGAAAGGGAATAAAGGTGGGAGGCTTCCGGGTTCCACATACTGGCAATGTGTATATTGTGTCAGACAACGCCACCAAAGAGAGTGCTATTATCACATGGGTCCACGAGGTGGGTGTCCATGAGGGTCTCTCACGCCTTATACCTGACAGGGGAGACAGGGAAGCCCTGATGTCAAAAATATATAACAGCGTAGGCGAGGGAGAATTTAACCAGCTTCTTGGCCCGATTGCCGAAATATATAAGAATGAGCCCACCCACATAAAGGGAGAGGAATACCTTGCTTATCTTTCACAGAAGATGGACAGCGGCCAGCTGTTGACACCCATAGAGCAGACACGCTGGCAGAAGATACTCTCATGGATACGTGCTGCCATTGGCAGGGCTTTGGGTACACGGGCAAAAATATCAGAGGACACCATCCGGGATATAGTAAGGGCATCTGTACAGACGGTGCTCAGGAGGCAAGAGGCTGCGCAGGAGGCTCCGGTGTATGCCGGGGAGATGGTGGCAGAGATAGACGACCACATCCAATTCCACCGCATAGACGCAGAAGGGCAGATGCAGGCCGGCGACTTTTTACACCGCTCACCCTTTACACAAAGGCCAGCAGACCCCAAGCATATCACCGCCGACCTATACAACAGGCTTGCCGAGATAAAGGCTGTAGGACAAGTCAAAGAAAAAGCTGTACAGGCCAGGCGCAGGGAGATCATAGAGGACTTTATTCGCCACAACAGAAAAGACCTTACCCGTGTTGCACCCCACCGTGTGCCAGCAGCCCTTAACCGTATTAACAGAGCTGCTCGAAGTGATAAGTCTATGCTGGGTGCAATAGCCGAGCTGGAAAGGGCTATTGACCATGGCATGAACAGGACAGCAAAAAAACAGGCCCGGGAGTTTATCAAAAGCCTTCCAAAGATAAAGACACGCACGGTAGCCCACGGCAATGTACGTGCTGTAAACCTATTGCAGGAGGGCACAGACTTTCGTGATGCAGTGCATACAATAGCGCAAATGGATCCAGTGCAGTTTGATGAGGTACGCAGCATTATGACAGACCGTGCTGATGCAGTAGATCAGGTTGGCGACCACTCGGCAGAAGCCCATAAGATGGCAGCAGATTTAACCGCAAGGCTTGGCGATCCGGAGATGACGCTATACCTTATGGATGTGTTCGGCAAGCTCGAGAGCAGGCCCCTGCAGCAGGTAGAGAAGGCTATATCCGTTTGGAAAAGCGAGTTCAAGGGACTCAAAGAGGAGTTTAAAGCCTTTCAGGAGGCTCGCAGAGAGCGCCGTCAGCAGATGCGTGACGGGGTGCTTCGTGAGGTGGCGGGAACACACCAGGCAGTTACCGCAGCACAGATAGCCGAAACAAGGACGCAGAGAGAACGCATGAAGGGAGAGGGCCGCCTACGTTGGTATGAGTCCATGATAGGCTCTGTGGCGAGCTTGACACATTCTATATACAGAGGACATAAGCACGGCATGACCGTTAAAGACTTCTATAACTCATGGCTCTATCGTATGTATAAGGCCATTGACAGGGGTGCCAGCGGCAAGTCGCAGATGCAGTATGATATGAAAAGGACTGTCGCCCGGTTTGCCGAGGACATTTACGGCAGGATGGTTCACTTTTCAGATGCCCTTAATAGGGAAATGGCTGTGCCCTTTGAGATGCAGACCACCAACGAAAAAACGGGCGAGGTAGAGTATGTTAAAAGGGATATATCTATAAATGCTGATACAGCTATACACCTTTGGCTTTCTTATCAAAGCGAGGCCAACAAGCCATATATGGACCGCATCATGCACCAGCATACTCTCCACCGCCTTACAGAAGAAGGGTTTCACGCCCTGGAAGGCAAATTGACCCAGCAGGACAAAGACTTTGCCAACGCTCTCATGGGGCACTATTTTGGAAGGGATGAATATTATGATGCTGTCAACAGGGTGTATCGTGAAGCTACCGGCAGGGATCTGCCACGCCTTACAGACTATCTTCCCGTCAGGGCAGAGACACGCAGCCCACGCCTTCCTGTGGATATAACATCCATTGGCATATTCCGGTCAATGACAAAAGAGAGGGCCGGAGGTAACTACACCTTGGATAAGAACGGGGTGTACCAGATGGCCATTAAGTATGCTGATGATGTATCATCCTTTGCCAACCTTGCCGGACCGATAGCGGATATGGCACATACGTTGATCAGCCATGATGTGAGAAGGGGGTTGCAGATCAACAAGAACGAAAAGAAGGCCTTGCGCATCATTGATCTTCTCAACAGGGGCTATAACGAGGGCAAAGGAAAAGATTTGGCAATGCTCAACTGGCTAACACGCAGGTTTGTCACAACAAAGATCCTTGCCAACTTTAACCTTGTGCCAAAGCAGTGGACCTCTGTGGTCACTATGCTTGACAGTGACTTTGGCAACCCCCTGGAGGTGGCAGGAGAGTTTCGGAGATGGGTTACTCTGCGCCAGGATAAGGCAGTATTAAGGGAGGTAAGAGATTTGGTGCGTTCACATCCTGACCTTAAGTTCCGTAACATCGTGGACATTGAGGCCATGACGCAAAAGACCCGCAAGGGCAAGTTCTCCAAGCACATGCCCAAGATACATATCAATATGTTTGGCGACCAAAAGGAAGATGTCGCCCGGGGCATGCTTGCCACGTTTTTCTATAATCCTACCGCCGTGGGTGACCGCCATGCTATAGCCTGGGGCGGAATACCTATTGCCCTGCACAACTACAAGGCGGGGCTCAAAGAGGCAAAGGCCCTTGGCTTTACAGGCGATGATGCCAAGGCTCACGCCGCACAGCGGGCTACCGATATGCTCTCGGAGTTTATCAACCGCACCCAGCAGTCTGCCAAGATGACCCATAAATCCGCAGTACAGTATGACGGATGGCGCATGGGAACCATGTTTATGAACGCCGTCATGGGCTATTCACGCCAAGTGTTCCGTCACGGGCGAGACCTGGGAAGGGATTATACCGGCAACTACGTTAAGCTGATCAACCAGGGATACACCCCCGCACAAGCCAGGCTAAGGGCTATGGCAAAACTTGACCCCAAGAGGCTTGCATCGTATATGATATATGCCAACTTCTTGCCGGTGCTGTTCCAGAGTGTAACCACCTGGGGAGGAAATTGGGTGAGAATGTGGGATGAGGACCCGGATGTACGCAGGAGGGCGCAGGCGAAGATGGCCTTTGATGCTTTCCTGGGGTGGACAAAGGGGATGGCAGGCGTGGGATTTGTTCTTGAATACTTCTTTAATCAGATCACCGGCACACGTTATGGTAAACAGGACGACAACATCATAACTGCCTTCAACGATGTGTTTGCCTTTACCGATGCGCTGGCAGAAACCTTTAATGCGATAAAAGATCTTGCAGACGAGGACAAGAGGGCCATGCCGGACTATGTAAGACGCTTGCAGGATACGCTCGCCGAGACAGGAATACGTGTGGCAGGGTTTACCGTTGGTGCGCCCATGACGTTTCTCAATCGTGTCTATGAGGTTATGACCAAGGAAGAATACGACAACATCTTGCGCATAGCAGCCCGTCTTTATGGACTACCTTTGCAGGAGTTAAGACGGCTCTTTGACGGACACCCCCTGGACAGGATGCCCGATGAGGTATCTGAGCTTTATCACATGAACGGCTATGAGTATCTGACCGAGATACAAAGGCGCAGGGAGGAAGAAGGAAAAGACTTTAGCCCCGGGAGAGAACTCAAAGAGTTTCTGGCATACAAGAACCTTGACAGAACCACCCCCGAGGCCCGCAGGGATGTTACTTTGCTGCTCTCACGCATGAACAACCAGCGAAAGGCAGAGCTGGTGGCACGCCGTTATGAAGATTTTCAGGGGCCGCAAGACTTTGTTACTCATTTTATGGACCCATATCGTCGGTCTCCGGGAAATGTATATTTCGACAGGCGGCGGGTTACGGCAACACCCCCTATCAGCAATCAGTTAAACCAGCAGATATACCTACAAGTGGCCCGGAGCATAATGCGAGACAGAGATAAAGCAGAGGCACAAAGACGAGCAGAGGTGCGCCAGCTGCTTGAACATGGACGTGACATATCAGAAGAAACAAGGGATGAGATAAACAAGATGATACAATGAGATATGCGACAAGATACCATAAAGCGGCAGACAAGATACCTAAAAACAAACGATAAAACCGTCATACGATGAAACCGAAAACATTAAAGCTGCGCCGTCTTAGTGAGGTGTCGTACAAGCAGCCCACTGGTGACAAGCTAAGCAGCGTTAAAAACCTTCCTGACGGATGGCAGGAGGAAAATCATGAGCTTCTTCGCCACGCAAGACAGCTATGGGATGACCTGTATGACTTTCGTGAGCGCCGCCGAAGGGCATTGCGTTATCATCGGGGAGACCAGTGGGGAGACCTTATGGAAGACCCTGACACCGGTGAGATGATTACAGAGGCAGATTATATCAAAAAACAGGGCAAGGTTCCTTTAAAGCAGAACCTGGTGCGTTCTATGATGAAAAGCCTACAGGGGCATTATCGCAGGTATCCGACAAAGACGATTGTCTATGCCCGTAACCGTGAAGATGCTGCCCTTTCAGAGATGATGAGCAACGCCATTCAGACCATTCATGATATAAATGGTGCTCGACAACTTGATGCAGCACTTCTTACAGAGGGTGCCAGCGGTGGCATGGCTATCGGGAAGGCAGTATATAATTATATCCCTGACCGTGAGCAGGAGGACATTGAGCTTGGCATGGTAAACCCGAACAGGATATTTTTTAATTCTGACCTGGAGGATCCGATGCACCGAGACATACGTGAGATAGGTGAGATACATGACCTTCCGCTACCAGAGATTGTCGGCATATTTGCCCTTACATCCGGCGATGAGGAGAAGATACGCCGCTGGTACAGTCAGGATTATTACAAAGACTTTATGGGTGGCCGGATGGCTTTATCGCAAGACTTTCAAGAGTCGCTGGACTTTTATCTGCCACACGTCACAGGGCTTGGTCGTGTGATAGAATACTGGTATCAGAAATCCGAGTGGCGGATGTATGTCCACGACTACTATGACGGCACCTACTATACTACCAACTGGTCGAAAAAAGAACTCGAAGAAAAAAATCAGGAGCGCATAGATATGATGACCGAGATGGGCATGGAAGAAGCCGAGGTGCCCCTTATGGAGGGCAGGCGCAAGTACGATCATTACTGGTATGTAAAGTATATGACTCCTTATGGACATACTCTTTTTGAGGGTGAAACGCCCTACTGGCACAAAGGACACCCCTATACGGTGTTTCTGTATCCCTTTATTGGCGGGGCTGTGTGGGGGCTGGTGGAGGATATTATAGACCAGCAGCGCTATATCAACCGCACCATCACCATGCAGGACTTTATCATTGGAGCATCATCTAAGGGTCTTTTGCTCATTCATGAGGACACCATCCCCAAGGGCATGGCTATATCTGACTTTGCTTCGGAGTGGAGCAAGGTCGGCGGTGTTATCAAATATAAGGGAAAGCCTGGAACACCCGCACCGGCGCAAGTTGCTTCTAATTCAATCCCTGCAGGGCTCAATGAGCTGTTGTCAAACCAGATGAGGCTGACATACGACATTATGGGTATTCACCAGGCCATGCAGGGGCAGAGGGCAGCGTCCGGCACGCCGGCTTCGTTGTATGCGCAGGAGATAGATCAGTCCACGACAAACATAAAGGATTTTATGGACACCTTTACATTCTTTAAGGAGGCTCGTGACAAAAAGATACTTTCACTCATTAAACAGTATTATCAGGAGCGCCGTCCGCTTGTTGTCAAGGGGTCGGGATATGCACCCGAGGCAAAGCTGTTTAACCCGGACATGGTTAAAAATGTGGACTTCGACCTTGCCCTTACACAGGGTCCGGACACTCCGGTATACAGGCAGATCATTGAGGACATATTGAACAACCTTCTGCAAGGACAGCTCATTGACCTTGAGATGTATCTTGAACACTCATCTATGCCGTTTGCTGACAAGCTCCTTGAAACCGTCAGGCAGAAAAAGCAGGAGATGACACAGCAGGGGCAGGATCCACAGCTTGCAGAGACACTTGCACAAGCACAAGGACAGATGCCCGAGCAGACGCAGAAACTGATAGGAGGTATGCATGGCAGGTAGGAAAACAAAAAACATAAAGGGCAAAGATCCAAAAAAGGCTGAAAAGCCCCCAAGGGCAGGGGAGGGGAAGGTTGATATGGCCCGTATGGCCATATCAGGAGAGGACACAGTAGAGAACCTTGCCCGTATGACGGGGAGCCCTACATCTGTGATCAACAAATGGATCAACGAGGTGGCCCCGGGATATGCCACATTCAGAGATATTGAGGAGCTTGACACAAACATTATCGAAGAAAGGGGAGATAAACTGTCTGCGGCGGCACGCATAGTGGTTATCGCCCGGATATTGGAATTGGTTAAAGAGTCAAAAGATATGAAAAGCCTTGCCAGTGTCCTGAGAGAGCTAAAGAGCATCCCCGAGGCAACAACGCCTCCTGCGGTAAATAATTATTTTTCTGATTATGTACAGCAACAGATAAAAATAATCAACAGACATGGAAAGAAAACAGGTAGCCATTAAGGGCATACAAAGGGATGTGTCACCGGTGGGTGCAGAAGAAGGCACCTGTTCAGAGATGACCGGCCTGCGCCTGAAAGACGGGGCGCTGCGCCCCATATTCCCAAAAGAACTCTTGCATCACGCCAAGGCGTATCCCAATGCAAAAGAACTGTTTGATCACTATGCGCTGCCCGGTAACGAATATCTTGTCCGTTGGCATGCTGTTGATGGGCAGACAGGCGACTTGATGGGAAGCCTGCGCCACATACGAATTGAGAACGACCACACAATAACCGTTTTACAGGTGCTTGCCACATGGTTTGCAGCAGAGGCGGGAGGGTTTGACTACGACTTTAACATCACCTTTGGCTTTGAAGATCAGGACGATTTTATGAGTGTTGGATCTCTTTCAGATATGGTTGTGTGTTCAACCAGGGAGCAGACAACATATCACCTGTACAGGGATGGACAGTATCATATCAACGCATCTCTGAACTCTTTGCCTGACCTGCGGGTGGGGCTTGCCATAGATGAGCAGACAGATACTGAGCTGAGCTTTCCTACACAATACAGGTGGGCTTATTCTGAGCTTATTACCCGCTATCATAAAGAGATAGACGAGAAGATCAAAGAGGGATATACCCCACATGCTGTTGCGGCTATAGCGGTATATCGCATGACCGATGGGCGCATCATAAAGCACTCTATACCGGTCTATCACGGGGGGATATGGACATATATCGCCGAGGATGAGGATCGCCCCCACTTTCATTATACACCCCCTTACCAGCAAGAAGGCAATGACTATGTATGGGCACCGGAGCTTTTCAGACTTAAACTAAAAAACATAAGGGTGGCAAAGATGCGCTGCAAGCTGGAAGTAAACATTCCTACTGCATGGAAGCATGTGATCAGGCAGATCGAATTATATGCAGCAGTATTTCCAAAGTGGGAAACACCCGACACCCCTGAAACAAGCGTTGCCCCCTATCAGGATATGGTTGTTCCGCTTGATCAGCTTCACGAGCAAAGCTGGTATTTCAAAAAGAAAGACACCAAAGAACAGTTTAAGTCGGCCATCTTCCGCAGGATAGAGACTATCCCCTTTGATGATGACATGAAGATAGATTATGAGGAGGACCTTGAGTTTAACAACCTTGAAACAAGGGAGGCTCTGACAGCGGATCAGCTTTCACATCATGATATAGGATGCTATGCTCCTTTTACCTATAACAGCCGCCTGCACATGGGTCACACCCTAACACACCTTTTCAAAGGCCACTCACTGGCTGTTCCGCACCTTGGGTGGATGTATGATTTGTGGGGAGACTTCACAAAGCGAATGGCCGGGTACCTGCCTCACGCAGACATACAGGTTGTTCCGGCACATTATACAGCCTGGGGGCACCAGCAGCCAATATTCAGGGTGTTTATAGACACCAGTGACGGAGAGCGCACAGTACATCATCCGCTACCTTTGGGGTTTCCGCATGGTGCAGAGGTGGTTTATAATCCAAGCAGGGCCGAATATCGCCTTATCATGCCCCGAATAGTAACATATCCGCACCCGGGAGCCAAGAAGTTTCAGGTGTTGCAACGCCATTATACATCGAGCCAGCCACAATCTTATACAATACTTTATGAGGGTGAGTTGACAGAGCATGAGATGTATTCTTTTGCCTACCACCTTCCCCTGGAGGACGAGGCAAGGGTGTATAAGTATTTTCAGAGCGAGAGCGGCATTAACCCGGAGGGCGAGACCGTTACCGATCCGCAGAGCAAGACAAAGCTATATGATAAAAACCGCATGCAGCTCACCGAGATAGAAAACCCTATGGTGTGGCCCGCCGTCAATTCGTATCCGATAGGAGAGGATCGCCACAACACGCTGCGTGACTTTGCCGTGCAAGCATCTCCTACCAGCGAGGGCCAGTTTGGAGAATATCCCCTTGTGGTGTTTAGTGACTATGGCATATATCTTGTCAATCAGGGTCAGGAGATAGTATATGGTGCTGTTGTCAAGATAAGCAAGCTAAAGGCCAACCCCGGCGTGCTGGGTGTAGATGAGGCAATAGTGTTCTCCACCAAGGATGGCATATTTGTTTTGTCCGGAAGGCAGACAAGGGAGCTTAACAGGTATCTTGTCGCCAACACCATGTACGACACACAGCCTATCACAGGCATACCTGCATCTCACCTTCCGCATAATGACAGGGCTCCGGACGGCATATTGTTCATACAGAACCCTGTCTTTGGATGGGATGATCAGCACAGGGAGATTATTATTGCCAACCGTGCATACGACTACCATTACCGGTGGAGTCCGCAGTTTGAAATGATGTCTTGTGCAGAAGGGGCCTATCAGGGGTTTGTGGTAAAGCAGGGGCAGTACAGGGGTTATCGAAACAAAGACAGGGCGGTTCCGGGAGGGGAGATATTTTTGTGCTTGGATGTTGAAGCCATGGACACAGACCTTCCCCTGTCAAGCGTGGACTATGTGAGTGTGTATTACAAAACCAACCCACAGCATCTGGGGTTCATGGAGCTTAAAAAACTTATTCAGACACAGGCATATTTTGATCTTCCCCGGGCAGATCCTGCCCCGCTGAGGTTTTATATCTATGGTGGAAACATTATTAAAGGAATACACCCTTTTAAAAAGCTACAGGAAAGTGTGGTGCCAACAGACACCCATGCAGTACATATCATTGCAGGGAGAACGCCGCTATCGGCAAGGTATATTGTCTTTATGATGTTTGGCCCGGTGGATCCTGCTTCTGCGTTTCACCATATCACAACGGACATTAAGCCCGTGCTGCCGGGAAGGCTACGATAACTCTTTGCATTTTTGGCGATACGTTTTTATGGTTATATCCAAAAAGAAGCGATCCCACTTGTAGCCGGTTCTTTTATAGACACCTGCCTTTATGTGCAGGGCTTCCACTCTTTCGTTTCCTATTCTTCTGCGTAGGTTCTTTTCGTACTCCGTCAGGTTGCCAGAGAGAAAGTAATTACAATGCTTACACTGCCCATGCACGTTATCTTCGTCGAATTTCAGGGCTGAATAATGGCCTCCACTATAAAAATGCCCTGCCTGTAAAGTGGTGAAGTTTGGACAGCTGATACATGGCTTGTCCCTGTCTCTGAGCCGGATAAACCTGTTAAAGTGCTTTTCACACAGCTTTATCAGTTGGGGTATGGTTTTGCTTTTTGCCAAAGATCAAGTTTAAGTTGGTTTGTCGGCTTTTCTTTCTGTGGCTGCGCTACTGCAAT
>SL_3KL_010_SEDDRAFT_10005507_pt1 | contig 11342 bp, 1 predicted proteins | sample SodLakKL_010_SED_2_FD_10381 | JGI IMG/M metagenome (IMG submission 10381)
TTCCTTCCGACAACAGGTGGAAGCCAAAGTTTGCATCCTCAAGTCCGATGACTCCTGACTCATAAGTTACAAACTCCAGTGATCCGGCATCAAAGGCAATCGTACCCTGATATCCAAATACTCCCGAAATATTGTCTGATCTCACTTCTACCACTACCTGCTCTCCTGCCTGTAGGTCTCTGTCTTCAATCTGAAGTCTCAGATCCTCGGCAAGTGTACGCTCATCTGCACTCAACAAGCCGCTAGACTGGTGTGATGCATTCACGTCTCCTATCTTCACTCCGATGAAGTTCGTCTCGTCCATGTCTCTTACTACATGACCCAAGTCTCTTACCGTTGTGTGTGCAGGTGGTGTTACTCCCATCTCCAATGGCTCGTCTACTACTATTTTCCACGAATCGTTGTTCGGGAATTCTGCATACGTACCCAAAATCACTCTTCTCAACTCCGCTATATCCAGTACGTTAATCTGTCCGTCGTTGTTCACGTCCGCTGCGATCAACTTGTAAGGATTGTCCAGGAACTGAGTTCCAAGGATGTGGCGCTGTATCAAGGCGATGTCAAAAGTCGTTACTCCGTTCAACGGATTGTCCGTGCGCTCACCACTGATCTCGTAGCCCTGGCCGACAAATACTTCCGTCTCGAAATACCCCTCTTCACTTCCCTGTGTATATGCATTGAAGAAGTTGTCTGTTCCTCTCACATTCAATTCCACTCCTTCTACTCCTTCTTCCAATTCATTGGTGATGAATCCGCTGATCGCTGCCGTTCCGCCTGCTGTATCCGGACAAATGTTGTTGTTGTCCTGTATCAGTATGTACGTCACACAGAAATCCTGGTTACCCGCTTCGTCCGTTACCCATACCTCTACTTCAAAGGTCTGTTCTCCGGATCCGTCAAGGTCCTCACACGTCCACGTCTGCGTCAAATCTTCTACATCTTCACTGTAGGTGAATATCAGATCTTCAGATTCCGTGCAGTTATCAAAACTCGCAGCATCAAAGAAGGACGCCGGGATGGTGATTTCACCTGAAACCGGCATCACCACAGTTGCAATACCATTCAAGCAAACAGGGCTTGGGATTTTGGCATCGACCACTTCGAAATCGTATTCAAAGACAGCCGTATTGCTACAGAGGTCATATACAGTCCATCTGATAGTATGAGTTCCAAAAGGATAATTTCCACTTGCGTCAAGTCCAGTTCCAAAAATATCCCACTCTCCTGTGCGGAAAGCATCTATTTGCCAGTTAACATCCAGCATATCATCCGGTGTACAATCGTTGACATCGAGGACGAGATCTGCAAAACCGGTGCAATCTTCACTTTCATCATCTACAAATACCTGATCGTCGCAGTTGTTGCAAGTAGCAGGGCCATCATCCATAACATTGATGGTCTGTATATAGCTCCACTCGCCCTGACCCGTGTTTGGATCGTGGTTACACCAATCAATGACTGTCCACGTTCTCAGTATCTTGAAACACGCAGTGTCGACAAAGGTAAATACCTGATCCTCATAAGAGGCAATAGGTTTCGCACATCCCTTCTCTCTCAGGAAGGGCTCGCTTCCAAGGGCCTCTGGCGACAATGCATCGTCGTCAGCACTCAGGCAGGCTCCAACCGTCTCGTCGTCCGGCCAGTTGATGTCTCCCTGAGGCCAAGGCAGATCGTCTCCGATAAACGGATCCTCTTCATTCGGAAGAATCACGATATCCTGCAAACAATTCGCCTGGTTGCCTCCTGCATCCTCTGCGATAAAGACTCTTCTATATGCAGTATAAGGTGCCATAGGTGGATTCACTATCGGAGGAACCGCTGCACCAATTCCACACTGGGAGTTGTACAGGTCAAACTGTATAATCCAGTCTTCGAATTCCAACTGACAGTTGTCCACTGCCAATGGCCCACCGAATTCTGCATCAAAAGTTGCGTTCAATTCCTCATCGGTCAATTGACCCAATGGGAATTCAAACTCGTACTTACAGTCGATCACTACATCTTCTGGACACTGTACAACAGGTGGTAATTTATCTTCCACGTCTACTTCTACCCAACAGATATTCATGTTGCCGGAAATATCCGTTACCTCTACTACAATCTCTACCACTCCGGGTATACCATTTGTACCGGGCTGCGAAACATCTGCGCAGCAGAACTTGATCGTTTCACGGGGATCGTTTCTATCCGGATTTTGGTTACCCATGTGACAAGGGGTAGTCGCCGCAGGGAACAGGTGTCTTATGTCCTTGCGGTAAGCGAGTATGCTCTCTATTCCACAATTGTCGTACGATCCATCGTCCCAGGCCGATACGTGTACCAGTGCTTCACCATTGCTTCCCAGCGATACGCGGGTACGCTCATCGCAAACAGCAATCGGCGGTACATCATCTATTACATTCAAGGTATATACACACTCAGCTACATTATCACAACCATCATTGGCACTATAGGTAATGGTATGCTGACCAACAGGCAGGTTCAATACCTGATACCTTTGGATCTGTTGATTCCACACCACATCTCCGGCACTTGCCGTAACGACGATATCGTCAATTTCATCGCCCGTGCACAGGTTGATCGCCGTCAGATCCTGTGCTATGTAGTCACCAATACAGTCATTAAAACGAGTGCTGACATTGACAACCGTACCCGGGTCCGGGCAATCCTGGAACTCAGGAGCCTCGTCGTTCAGTACTTTTATTAACTGCTCCAGTTCCAATATTTCAAGTGTACACCAGTCCAGAAGAGTCCAGTTTCTCACTACTTTATACCCGCCGCAGTTGTCATCAATTCTCACGTCAGTATAGGTACCCACAACGTTCTCACAAACATCGAGTATAGGCGTACCGGAATCTGAGGGGTGTGGATTGCCACTTTCGTCTAACTCAAAGTCAGCACTGCAGGATTCTATCCAATTGGGTGGAGCCGTATAGTCTTGGATATCACTTCTCTCAATTGAAATCGTCTGTTCACAGGAAGCTTGGTTACCTGCAAAGTCCGTCGCTGTCCACGTTCTCGTGACAACACTGGCAAATTCATCATCGCATTCACCGGGATCTACCACATCGAAATATTCCAATGACGCCAATCCACAGTTGTCTTCAGGGGCTATGGTCGGAGCATCCACCTCAAGGGTAAGTCCTACTTTCTCTACCTCGCCTGCACCCAGTGTCGACGTATGAATAAATCTCACCAACCAGGTTCCACTGGCACTCTCTCCATCAAAATCTTCTAACGTAGAAAACGAGACAAAGAAAGCCATCAAAGGTCTTATCGGATCTCCATCTCTGTCTAATTCATTGCAATTTGGAGCATCGTCTCCCTCGTCGTCAAATGTAACATCAATGTCGAATGGATTGCCTGTATTTATGCAGCCGGTTCCACCGGTTACATTGAATATCTCCACCACATTGCCATTGGGATCCTCTACTTCTATAGTCAATTGCGATGCCCAACTATGTTCCATCTTAACACGTACATCCACATCTAGTACCGTGGCATCTAAAGGTAAAAAACCGAAGTCAAACTCGTATTCCAACTCTCTTGGGTTAGCGACAGGACCTCCGAAATCATCTTCCAGATTCTCGATCAACAAGCTGATCGGTGCATCGATACCCGGAGCAGGCTCCGTTGGCAACTCATCAGCACAGTCAATCACTACATCTCTACACACTATTACCGGAGGTAATTTGTCCTCTATAAGTAAGTATCCCCAGCAACTGTTGCCCGTATCAGGATCTTCGACACTCACTACCAGGTTTTGTCCAATATGTTGGCCACCTACCGGATTGTTGACCGGTAAACCACCCAAAGTCTCTATGGTAATGATGTAATCGTCATAGCATTTGTAAGGGCCTCCTTCCAAAACCATATCGGCATTGATTAGGGCTTCGCAATTCTGATCCACAGAAACATTTACAAGATCGTTACACACCAAAGACAAGGTTGGATTGGGGAATTCATTCACTGTGACATCAAAACAACACTCGCCTATATTTCCGGCATTATCTTCAGTTTCAAAGCAGTTGGTAACCGTTCCAACCTCAAAGGTACTTCCGGAGGGAAGACCATCGGTTTGAACAATTTCTCCACCACCACCCATGGTATAGGTGATGTAGCCATTCCACACTCTCGGGCTAAAAGTACCTCCTGCCCATGGAACGTTTTTGGCTGCTCCAAGGTCCAGTTCAATATTTCCATCCGTGTAAAATTGGTTAGCACCAGTCCCGTTGGTATAGCGCTGATTGGAGGTAGGGGTAATCAGTGCCACACCCCATGATCCGGCAGGTATAACTAGGTCTGTAGGAGCAGGAGTCAAACCGGCAGGAAAGAAAGGACCTCCCGTAGCATCCGCAGTACCGATGAAGTCCCATGCACCCATGTTATTTTCTTGTCCAACATAGGTATTGGGCGTTATATACACGTTAACTATTGAAGCAGAGCCCATTTTCATACCCAGCTCAGTGATGTTGATATCACCACCCGTTAGATTATTCAGGTCAAAAAGCACTTGACCGCCAACAGATCCACCATTGTTAGATGCCTGAAGCGTCTCCAATGTCATAGGATCACTGATGAAAGGACAGTTGTCATCTGCTGTGACACTGTAGTTCACTATTCTATTACACTCTCCCGGATTTAAGGTTACATTGATATCTGAGGGACAATTTACTATCGGAAGCTCCGTATCATTGACCGTAACGGAAAACTCTTCCTCCGCAGCTGTACCAGAACCAACCACAACTGTAGTCGTTCCGACATTGAAAAAAGTGCCCGATGGGGGTTCTACTTCCGGATCTTCCAGACAATCACCGGGGCCGACATTGAATGTTACGGTTGCCCCACATTGTCCGGGCGCATTGTCTACTACAATATCCAAAGGAACATCGTACGAACAGGCCGCAGTTGGCAATAAAGTCACGGTAGATGTCATACATCCAAAACTAGCCGTTCCACATCCAGCATCACTGTGATAGTGTGCATATATGGAACCGGTTGCAGTTGGGTTGACAGCAATTGGGCCGAAACCATGGCCCAGGACCGTTCCTGTTGGCGTCCCCTGTCTCACTGTTACATAAGCATTATCACTTCCACTGGAAGCTTCAAACTCATAGGTTAAATTGGCCTGAGCATCGGTAACTGTGCTATATTCATCTGTAAATTGACAGGTGCTTATAGTGGTTGGCACATTTTCAACTGTAGGGGCTGTTGCCGTACCCCAAGAATCAGTTGCCGTACATTGAGCAACAGCATTGACATTCATCAATCCTATTGCCATCAATACAAACAAACTACTCAAAAATGATTTTGTAATTGTTTTTTTCATGAGATTTTGGTGTTTTTTTATTTAGGTATATTATTTGTTCACTTCCATAAAGTTGAACAAATCAGTCACTTTATCAATGTCTCCAGTGGTTACTTCTAAGTCAATCAATTTCTGTTCAAAGGAATTGGTTACAGGTGCTTCTCCAGCCAAAAACACTTCCAAATTTAAATGGTAGTCGTAAATTTTACCTGTAAAAAGAGCTTCCGTCAGGTCGAGATTTAATACCCGCCCTTGCTGCAATACGCCTAAATTATCTATAAAAGCCTCTCGCAACTCCACATCATCTTGAACATATAAATCGATTACGGCTTCGTAATAGAAGTACAAATTCCGATTGGCTTCTAGGGATAACCCTTGAGGAGGGTCATTAATTTCCGCCATCAACTTAGCTTTTTCCTCTTCAAATGCCTGTTCAAGCATTTCAATGGTGCTGCCGTCTAACTCCGAGTATGTTTGGGCCCAGACTTCGGTGCTCACACACCAGAAAGCCAACACCAGCACCATGGGAACTATAACATTTCCATAAAAAAGTGCTCCTGAAGGAAATTTGAGTTTTAAAGTTTTCATGCAATTAATAATTTTCGTGATTAGTAGATGTTGTTTTTAATAACTTTTAATTTCATTCTGAATACCAACAAGAATCGTTCCAATCTCATTTTAGAATCAAATATTTTCCTTTGTAAATATATTCCAATCTGATTATCAACAATAAACCAATTCTAAAATACCGCCATTTAAAAAGCACCGAAGTCAGTCAATGGAACGATTTGGGGGAAATACACTTCTTTTACCCAATTTTTCATTCCACCGATTCAAAAAAAAAATCCCTCCCCCGGAAGATCCGAAGGAGGGATTGTTACCAAAACCGATATCAAAAAAATTAATCCATGAAAATCATTTTCTTGGTGGCCGAGAAGTTCTCGGTCTCTAACTGATAGTAATACACTCCAGCTGAACCAAAATCACTTCTATCCATCCGCACTTCACTATAACCGGCAGCATAGTCTCCGGAGAGAACTCTTACCACTTTACCGGTTACGTCATAAACGGTAAGGGTAGCTTTGGCTGATTCGGGAAGGTGGAATCCAATAAGCGTTTCACCATTGAACGGGTTGGGTGTATTTTGGTAAAGAGCAAAATCATTGGCTGCAAGCCTGTTCTCAAATACCATTTCTACTCCCATCACTCCGCGATCATTGTATGATTCCGCTACTGTGCGAGCCGAACCGAAGTTCAACATATTGCTCAGACTTCCGTCTTGTCTAACCTCAAAAATCAAGCTAAACAATACGCCTTCTCCACTGGCCACTCCCTGGAGTTCGTTCCAGCTGGTCGTGATCATTCCCTCTGACAACATGTGGAATCCAAAGTTTGCATCATCCAATCCAATTACACCGGACTCAAAGGCTACAAATTCAAGGGCTCGGGAATCAAAGTCAATCGTACCCTGATATCCAAATACTCCATCTATATTATCTGATCTCACTTCCACAACTACCTGCTCACCTGCCTTCAATTCCTTGTCTTCTACAAGAAGTCTAAGGTTTTCTGAAAGCGTACGCTCGTCGGAGAAAATCATACCGTTGGCCTGGTGTGATGCATTTACATCTCCAATCTTCACTGCGATGAAATTATTGCCCTCCATGTCTCTGACAACATGTCCAAGGTCTAATACCATATTGTGAGCCGGGGGTCTTACTCCCATCTCCAACGGTTCATCTACTATAATTTTCCAGGAATCATTGTTCGGGAACTCACTGTACGTTCCGAGAATGACTCTTCTCAGCTGTGCAATATCCAAAACGTTGATATGGCCATCGTTATTCACATCGGCTGCAATCAACTTGTACGGACTATTCAGGAACTGAGTTCCGAGAATGTGACGCTGAATCAATGCAATATCAAAAGTGGTTACACCATTGAGAGGATTGTCTGTGCGTTGTCCCTGAATGGCATAATTCTGACCTGCATAAACCAACATATCGAAATATCCGAATTCGTCGGCCAGTTGATTTGACAAGAAGTTGTTGTTTACTCCACTCAAAGTCATCATCACGTTCTCAACCTCTTCGGCCAATTCATTGAATATAAAACCACTAATAGCAGCTGTTCCTCCTGCAGTATCGGGACATATATTGTTGTTGTCCTGGATAAGAATATAGGTTACACAGAAATCCTGATTACCGGCTTCATCTGTTACCCATACCTCTACTTCAAAAGTCTGCTCATTGGATCCATCCAGATCTTCACAAGACCATGTCTCTGTCAAATGGGTTACATCGTCACTGTAAGAGAATATTAAATCTTCACTTTCAGTACAGTTGTCAAAGCTCGCTACATCGAAGAAGGCAGCGGGTATAGTGATATCACCTGATACAGGCATCACTACAGTCGCTATACCGTTCAAACAAACAGGGCTTGGTTTTTTCCCATCAACCACTTCGAAGTCGTATTCAAACACAGCGAGGTTGCTACAAAGATCGTAAACGGTCCATCGAATGGTGTGCTCACCAAAGGGATAGTTACCGCTCGCGTCCAATCCAGTACCGTTGATATCAAAAACACCTGTCTGGAAGGCATCGATTTGCCAGCTCACCTGCAACATGTCCTGAGGAGTACAATCCGATACATCCAGGATCAACTCTGCATAACCGGTACAATCAGATGAAGATTCATCGACAAAAACTTTGTCCTCACAGTTGTTACATACAGCGGGACCATCGTCCATTACATTGATTACCTGTACATGAGTCCATTCACCTTGACCTGTGTTGGGATTGTGATTACACCAGTCAATTACGGTCCACGTTCTAAGAATTTTAAAACAAGCGTCGTCTACAAAGGTAAATATCTGATCCTGATAACCAGCTACCGGTTTAGCACATCCCTTTGCTCTCAAGAAAGGTTCGCTTCCCAGTGATTCGGGCGATAATGCATCGTCATCAGCACTCAGACACGCTCCAACTGTCTCATCTTCCGGCCATCTGATATCACCCTGAGGCCACGGTAAATCATCTCCAATAAATGGATTATCAAAGTTGGGCAGGATCACGATATCCTGAATACAGTTGGCTTGATTTCCACCGGCATCTTCAGCAATAAAGACTCTTCTGTATGCTGTGTAAGGAGCCATGGGTGGGTTGACTACCGGAGGAACAGGCGCACCGATTCCACACTGCGAGTTGTAAAGGTCAAACTGGATAATCCAGTCTTCAAACTCCAGCTGGCAGTTATCTACCGCTATGGGTCCTCCAAACTCTGCATCAAAAGTTGCATTCAATTCTGCATCAGTCAGCTGACCGAGGGGGAAATCAAATTCATATTTACAATCAATTACGACATTCGCGGGACATTGCACCACGGGAGGTAATTTATCCTCGACTTCCACGGTTACCCAACAGATATTCATATTGCCAGAAAAGTCAGTAACTTCAACCACAATATCAACCTGTCCGGGGATACCATTCTGTCCGGGCTGAGAAACATCTGCGCAGCAGAACTTGATTTGTTGTCTCGGGCTATTTCTGTCAGGATTTTGGTTGCCGGCATGGCAAGGTGTGGTAGCAGCAGGGAAAAGGTGACGGATGTCTTTGCGGTATGCCAAAATACTTTGGATTCCACAGTTGTCATACGATCCATCGTCCCAGGCCGATACGTGAACCAGTGCCTCTCCATTGCTTCCTAGAGAAACACGTGTTCTCTCATCGCATATAGCAATCGGCGGTACATTGTCTACCACATTCAATATGTAAGAACACTCAGCAATATTGCCACAACCATCATTGGCAGTATACGTAATCGTATGCTGACCTACAGGTAGGTTCAATATCTGATATCTCTGAATCTGCTGATTCCACACAACCGTTCCTGCGCTGGCAGTGACCGTTATGTTGGTAATGAGCTCACCCGTACAGTTATTAAAAGCAATTAGGTTTTGAGCAATGTAATCTCCAACACAATCATTAAATCGCGTGCTTACATTCACTACCGTACCCGGATCCGGACAATTTTCAAACTCAGGAGCCTCATCGTTGAGAATTTTCAGGAGTTGAGTCAATTTAACTGTTTCCAGTGTACACCAGTCAAGCAGTGTCCACGTTCTGACTATTTTGTATCCACCACACGCATCATCGATGCGTACATCGGTGTAGGATCCAACAATGTTATCGCAAGCCTCGGCAATCGGAGTTCCCGATGCGGAGGGGTGTGGATGACCATTTGCATCGGTTGCAAAATTGTCTCCGCAATCAGCCATCCAGGTTGCAGGAGCTGTATAATCTTCCAGGTTACCCCTTTCAATTGAAATTATTTGCTCACATGAACCTTGATTACCACTAAGGTCGGTAGCGATCCAGGTTCTGGTTACCACACTGGCAAATTCATCGTGGCAATCTCCGGGCACAACGACATCGACATATTGCAATGACGCCAATCCACAGTTGTCTTCAGGGTCAATAGTCGGAGCATCCACCTCAAGTGTAAGCCCTACTTTCTCTACTTCACCTGCACCAAGGGTCGATGTATGAATGAATCTCACCAACCAAGTTCCGCTGGCATTCTCTCCATCAAAATCTTCAAGCGTATTAAACGAGATAAAGAAACCCATCAAAGGTCTTATCGGGTCTCCATCTCTGTCTAAATCATTGCAGCTTGCAGCATTGTCTCCCTCGTCGTCAAATGTAACATCAATGTCGAATGGATTCGCTGTATTTATGCAGCCGGTTCCACCGGTTACATTGAATATCGTCACCACATTTCCATTGGGGTCTTCTACTTCTATAGTCAGTTGTGATGCCCAGCTATGTTCCATCTTTACACGTACATCCACATCCAGTACAGTGGCATCTAAAGGCAAGAAACCAAAGTCAAACTCGTATTCCAACTGTCTTGGGTTAGCTAAAGGACCTCCGAAAGGATCTTCCAGATTTTCAATCAACAAGCTGATCGGTGCATCTATACCGGGAGCAGGTTGCGTGGGTAACTCATCATTGCAATCGATCACTACATCTCTACATACTATTGAGGGGGGGAGTTTGTCCTCCACAAATACATAACCCCAGCAACTGTTGCCCGTATCGGGGTCTTCAACACTCACAACCAGGTTTTGACCGGCATACAAACCACTTATCGGATTGCCTACGGGAAGTCCGCTCAGTGTTTCGATGGTGATAATATAGTCATCGTAACACTTATAAGGACCACCTTCTAAAATCATATCTGCATTGATCAATGCTTCGCAATTCGGATCAACTGAAATATTCACAAGGTTGTTGCACACCAATGCAAGCGTAGGATTGGGAAATTCACTGACTGTAACATCGAAACAACACACGCCTATATTTCCGGCATTGTCTTCAGTTTCAAAACAGTTCGTAACGGTTCCAACTTCAAAGGTACTTCCGGAAGGAAGGCCATCGGTTTGAACAATTTCTCCTCCTCCACCCATGGTGTAAGTAATGTATCCATTCCACACTCTCGGGCTAAAAGTACCTCCTGCCCATGGAACGTTTTTAGCTGCACCAAGATTCAGTTCAATATTTCCATCCGTGTAAAATTGGTTAGCACCTGTACCGTTGGTATAGCGCTGAGTGGAGGTAGGCGTAATCAACGCAACTCCCCAAGATCCGGCAGGAATTATCAAATCCGTGGGTGCAGGTGTAAGGCCCGCAGGAAAGAAAGGCCCTCCGGTAGCATCCGCAGTACCGATAAAGTCCCATGCACCCATGTTATTTTCTTGTCCTACATAGGTATTGGGCGTTATATACACATTAACAATCGAAGCAGAGCCCATTTTCATGCCCAACTCAGTAATGTTGATATCACCACCCGTTAGATTATTCAAATCAAAAAGCACCTGGCCGCCAGAAGATCCCCCATTGTTAGATGCTTGAAGCGTCTCCAATGTCATAGGATCACTGATGAAGGGACAGTTGTCGTCTGCTGTGACACTATAATTCACAATTCTGTTACACTCTCCAGGATTTAAGGTAACATTGATATTTGAAGGACAATT
>SL_3KL_010_SEDDRAFT_10005508_pt1 | contig 11342 bp, 9 predicted proteins | sample SodLakKL_010_SED_2_FD_10381 | JGI IMG/M metagenome (IMG submission 10381)
TGTTCCAGTCCGATCTCCTCGTCCTCGCAGAAGGTCACCGCCCGCTCCATCGCGTTTTTCAGTTCGCGAACGTTCCCCGGCCATCGGTAGCCTCGAACAGCCGCAAGTGCCTGCTCCGAGAGGCGCCTGGCCGGTCGCTTGCGCGCGGCCGCAAACCGTGCCAGGAAGCTCATGGCCAGCAGCTCCAGATCCTCGCCCCGCTCACGCAGNGGAGGAATCTCGAGCTGGAAGGCCTCAAGCCGGTAATAGAGATCCTCNCGGAACTCACCCTTGTCCACCAGCGACTGCAGGTTCTGGTTGGTAGCCGCGATCAGTCGCACGTCAACCTGGTGCTCACGATCCGCCCCGACGGGGCGAATGCGTCCGTCCTGAAGTGCCCTGAGCAGCTTCGCCTGAAGCGCCGCAGGCATCTCGCCGATCTCGTCGAGAAACAGGGTGCCGCCATCGGCCTCGCGAAACAGGCCAGGCCGGGCACGGTCGGCACCAGAGAATGCGCCTTCGGCGTGGCCGAAAAATTCCGATTCGAGCAAGTCGGCCGGCACGCCCGCGCAATTGACTGCCAGGAAAGGCTTGTCGGCCCTGGCGCTTTCGGCATGGATGGCATGAGCGACCAGATCCTTGCCGGTGCCCGACTCACCGCTGACCAGCACCGCGCCGTCGGCTCTCGCGACCTGGCTGATCCGGTCGAACAGGATGCGCATCGCTCGACTCGAGCCTTCCATGCCACGAAAGCTCTCCCGGGCGAGCACTTCCCTGAAGCGCTGCACCTCTGCACGGAGGCGGCGGTTCGAAAGCACCCGTTCGACGCTGAGGATGAAGTGATCCATGTCCAGCGGCTTGGTCAGGAAATTGTCCGCACCAGCCTTCAATGCCGCAACCGCCCGGTCGACAGTACCGTAGGCACTGATCATGAGCGTGGCCGGCGCGGCATGGCGCTCGCGCACGGCACGCAGCAAGGTCAATCCATCGGCGCCAGGTAATTGCAGGTCGGTGACGACCAGGTCGGGACCGAACTCGTCGAGGATCTCCAGCGCTTGTTCGGCGCTCTCGACATGACGCACACGGTAACCTTCCGACTCGAGTTCCTCGAACAGCAACTCCCCCAGGACGAGATCGTCCTCCACGACCATCACGCTGTATATCGCGTCGCTCATGCGCCCTCCTGCTTCAGCAGCAGTTCGAAACGACTACCCCCCAGTGTCGCACTGGTTCGCACCTGCAAGTCGGCCTGGTGCTCCTCGGCAACCCCCTTGACGATGGCGAGCCCGAGCCCGGTTCCCCGGCCCTCCTTGCCTCGGGTATGGAACGGCTCGAATATGCGTTCCCGCTCCTCGTGCGGAACCCCCGGACCGTCATCCTCAACGGCCAGCACAATATCTTCACCGTCGCGCTCGACACTGACGATGACTTTCGAGCGGGCTGCCTGCACCGCGTTACGCACGAGGTTCACCAGCGCGTGTTCGAGACGCACTTCCCAGCCCTTGACCGCAAGGTCGGCGGGAATCTCTCTGACCTCCAACTCGATACCGCGTGATTCACATTCCGGCCGGATGGCGGCCAGCGTACGCCTGAGCAATCGCCCGATGTCGACCGACTCCTGCACCTGGTGGTCACTGCGCACGAACTCCATCAATTGCGAAATCAGCTCCCGGGTACGCTGGACCTGGCGGCGCATTCGTTCGAGGCGGCGCCGGGCATCTTTATCGAGCCCGGCATCCTGCTGCAGTCGGCGGGTATCCCCGTCGATCACGGTCAGCGGCGCACCCAGTTCATGCGCCACCCCCGAGGAAAACCGCCCCAGGGCAGCCAGGTGCTCCTGCGAGCGCATCTGTTCAAGCATGTACTGCCGTTCCTGACGCTCCACTTCGAGTTCGGCCTGCATCCGGTCGAGACCGTCGAGCATGCGATTGAGAGCACCGGCGACACCGGCCAGCTCCAGCGGACCGTTGACCGCCGCGCGATGCCGGGAGTCGCCGGACTCGATGCGCGCCATCGACTCGACCAGGCGCTCCACATGACGCCCCACCGCCAGCCGATGTCCAATCAGCACAACAATGAACATCACGACCATGACCAGCGCCCACAGCAACCAGCCCTGGATACGTAACTCGTCCAGCTGCTCGGCAATTTCCTCTTCCAGGCGAACCACCTGCAACAGACCCTCGATGCGTCCAGCCGGACCGGTCAGGGGAACGAAATAGGAAAACACTTCCTCGCCGGCCAGTTCGGCGTAACGTCCGAGCTCTTCACCGAGAGCGACGAGTTCGGCCGCCTCAATCTGTTCACGCGGGCCGGGCCGAGCCTCACCAGCCACCGCCACACGCCGGCCACTGGCGTCATATACATAGGCCCCGTACACGCGGCCGATCTCGAAAACTGCATCCAGTGTTCGCTGTACCCCGGCCAGGTCGCCCGCCAGCAGTCCACGTTCCACCGGCACCCGCATGGCGCGCGCGACCAGCTCGATCTCTTTTTGCAGGCGATGCTCGAGCAGGTTCTCCACGGCATGATGAGTCATCCATACCACGACCGTGCCCAGCACGATCAGCGGCAAAAACATCAGCAGGATGAGTTGTAACCGGAGGCTTTTCATCACGCTCCCCAATGGGCACATGCGCCATTATGACACACCAAAAGCAACACAACCAAGCGCATACCAGGCCCGTCATACGATAAATCAGCAACTTAGGTAATTGGCTTGATATTTGCATATGTATTCACGCGAAAAATATTTCACTCGCAACACAACAGGAGTTACACAATGAACCTTCGCAAGCTGATTACCCTGATGACGTTCGCCATTGCCCTTGGTCTTGGTACCGCGGTTTCCGCCCAGTACGAAGCTGCTCCGGAACCTGAGCAGACCGACGTATCCCAGCAGGAGCTGCAGCAGTTCGCCGAAGCCCAGGTCGAAATCTCCGGCATCCAGCAGGATTTCTCCGCCCGCCTGCAGGGCGTTGAAGACCCGGAGAAGGCCCACGAGCTGCAGATCGAGGCCAATGAGAAGATGACCGACGCCGTTGAAGATGCCGGTCTCGACGTGGAGTCGTTCAACCGCATCGCCATGGCGATCCAGAACGATCCCGAGCTGCAGCAGCAGCTGACCGAAATGCTTCAGTAAGAACTGAAGCCGAGGCTGTGCCGATAGCCTCAAACCGGACGACCGGGGCCCTGCGGGGTCCCGGTTTTTTTACGGGTTGTATACCGTCTTGCCCGAGCCGGCGTAGCGGTCCAGCACGCGGGCTGCCTTTTCCCGCAACACCCGGGTGCGAATGTCGATCCCCCGACGGGTCAGCACCTCGACCCAGTCAGCCGAACGCGCGCCCTCGTCGAATCCGGCCGCTTCGGCATCCTCCTTGGTTGCTCCGCACAATACCGACCTGACCCCTGACCACGGAATGGCCCCGAGGCACATCGCGCAAGGTTCGCATGAGGTCACCAGTTGCAGCGGACCCAGAGGCGTTTCGGCCAGGTTCCAGGTTCCCATGCGCCGTTGCGCCAGACTCAACGCCACGATCTCGGCGTGAGCGGCGGAACACAATTGCAGTTCAACCCGATTGACACCGAGAGCAAGGACTCGACCCTCCCCTTCCGTCACCACCAGGGCGCCAAAGGGACCACCGGTGTCATGGCGAACGTTCTGCTCGGCCAGGCTGATGGCAACCGCCATCCGGTCCTCGGCAGACGCCAGCACTTCGGGCAATTGCCGCTCGAACCCCCCGACCCAGTCGGGCAAATCGATTCGTATGCTATTGGCGGCGGTCATGTTGTTTCCAGCCTCCTTCTGACAACGGCAAACAATGCGATTCCGGCGCTGACCGATACGTTGAGGCTTTCCATGCGCCCCGGCATGGGAATCCGGACCAGTTCATCACAGTGTTCGCGGGTCAGGCGACGCAAGCCCTTTTCCTCGCTGCCCATGACGAGGGCCAGCGGTCCGTCGAGCCGCACATCGAACAGGCTACCCTCCGCCTCACCGGCCAGACCGACACGCCAGACGCCCCGTTCGGCCAGCATGCGCAAGGTACGCGCAAGATTGGTGACTACGGCCAGCGGCACGAGCTCGGCACCGCCGGCGGCGGCACGCCGGGTAACCGGCGTCATCCCCGCAGCACGGTCTCTGGGCACGACCACGGCATCGACACCGGCAGCGGCCGCCGAACGAAGACAGGCACCGAGGTTGTGCGGATCCTGAACTCCGTCCAGAACCAGCAACAGGAGTTGCCCCCCGCGCTCAGCCACCAGCGCCTCAAGCCCATTGTCATCGATGGGTGCGCGCGGCTTGAATTCGGCCACGACCCCCTGGTGGCGAATCTTGCCGGCCATTCGATCCAGGGCGCGGTCGTCGGCATGTTCGACCGTCACACCCCGATCGATCAGCTTTTGCTCCAGCAAGTCCAGACGACGGTTGCCCGGCCGGATCCAGGCACGGACGATACGCTCCGGAGAAATCTCGGCAAGACTATCGACGGCATTGATGCCCATGACCCGCTCGCGCTTCATCGCAACCGTCGTCCGCTCAGTCCTCGACCTCGACCAGACGAAAGTCGATCTTGCGTTCTTCGAGGCTCACGCCGATGACTTCGACCTTCACCTCGTCGGCCAGCCGGTAACGCAGACCGCGCCGCTTGCCGGTCATGCTCGAGCCGACCGGGTCGAAGTGGTAGTAGTCATTGGGCAATGCCGTGACGTGGACCAGGCCGCTGACGGCAAAATCGGTCAGTTCAACGAACAGGCCAAAACTGGTCACTCCGCTGACGATGCCATCGAACGCATCACCGATGTGACGCTTCATGAACTGGCACTTCAGTCGTTCGTCGACATCGCGCGAGGCATCCTCGGCGCGACGCTCGGTCCAGGAACAGTGTCGCCCGAGTTCGACCATCTGCTGCCGACCGTAGGGGAACCGATCGCGGGCCTTTTCGCGACACAAGTGCTTGATCGCCCGGTGCAGCAGCAGGTCGGGATAGCGCCGAATGGGGGACGTGAAATGACTGTAGCTGTCCAGCGCCAGGCCGAAATGCCCCTTGTTCTCGGGCTGGTACACGGCCAGGCTCAGGCTGCGCAGGATCTGGGCGTTGACCAGCGCCGCATCCGGCAGTTCGGCCACCTTGCGCTGAATGGCGGCAAACTGCTGCGGATCCGGCTTCTCCGACCACCTGACCTGCAGTCCGTGGGCACGGAGGAACTCTTCGAGTGACTCCAGCTTGTCGTCCGGCGGCGGCTCATGCACGCGGTACAGAAATGGCAACTTGCCGCGATCGACGAACTTCGATGCTTCGACATTGGCCGCGATCATGAACTCCTCGATCAGGCGGTGGACGTCATGACGCTCCTGCAGGCGGATATTGGCCACCCTGCCCTCGGTATCGAACTCGAAGTAGGCCTGGCGCGAATCGAAGTCCAGCGCACCGCGACGCTCACGTCGCCTGAACATGAGGCGGAACACCTCATGCAGGTGCTGCAGCGTCGAGAGCACATGGCCGAAACGCTCCACAAGCACCGGATCGCCGGCCTCCATGATGCGCCGGACCTGGTCATAGGTCAGGCGGGCATGCGATCGCATCACCGCCTCGTGGAAGCGGCTGGAAGTCACCTTGCCCTTGCTGTCCAGACGCATTTCGCAGACCAGGCAAAGGCGATCGACCTCCGGATTGAGCGAACACAGGCCGTTGGAAAGCGCCTCGGGCAACATGGGGATGACCCGGTCGGGGAAATACACCGACGTACCCCGACGCTGTGCCTCGACATCCAGCGCTGCATCGGGCATGACGTACTCGGCCACATCGGCGATGGCCACAAGCAGTCGGTAACCGTCGCCGCGTGGCTCGGCAAACACGGCGTCGTCGAAATCGCGCGCATCGGCGCCATCAATCGTGACCAGCGGCGTATCGCGCAGGTCGAGGCGGTTTTCGACGTGCTCCGGATTGATCGATTCGCCGAATGCCTCGGCCTGCTCGACCACATCCCCGGGGAACTCGTCGGGCAGCTGGTGACTGTAAATGGCAATGTCGGTGGCAATACCGGGCTCGTCGGCATGACCGAGTACCGCGATGATCTCGCCGACGGCAGAACGCTCCAGTGTCGGCGGCCGATCGATACGAACCACCACGATCTGGCCCGGGCCGGCCTTGCCAATGCGATCGGGCGGCACCAGTATGTCCTGGGTCAGGCGCGGGTCGTCGGGCACGACCATGGCCACGCCGCTCTCGATCAGCAAACGGCCGGCGACCTGCGCATGGGCGCGCTCGAGCACCTCGACGATGCCGCCTTCCTTGCGCCCACGCCGGTCGACCCGGGTCACGGCAGCAAGCACGCGGTCGCCGTTGAACACCATGCGCATCTGTTTCGGAGACAGGTAAAGGTCGTCGCCGTCCTCGTCGGGAACGACGAAACCGAAACCATCGGGATGCGCACTGATCCGTCCCTGGACGAGATCCATCTGGTCGGGAAGACCGTAGGCAGCGCGCCGGTTTCTAACCAGCTCGCCACGTTCGATCATGGCCACGAGCACCGGTTTGAGGAACCGGTCGGATTCCTCCTTGTCCATGTCGAAAGCATGCGACATCTGTCGCCGGGTCACGGGCCGATCGGCCTCGGCCAGCAGGTCGCGGACCTGCTGCGGGGTGATTTCGTGTTGTTTTTTGGTCATTGCAGGCATTGTACTCCCTGCAGCGTTTAGCCACGACACTGCTTGACCCTGACGCGACTGCCCGCATAATTGACCACTGCAAATGACAAGGCCATTGCCAACCCCATGATGCGGAGAGAAACCATCAAGCGTTCACGCCCCCGCAAGCCCCATCTGCCCGCAGCCCTCTCCATCGGCATTGCCGCGCTGCTGGCCAGCGCCTGTGCCGCCCTGGAGCGCTCGGGCGACGAAACGGAGACCGCACTGGCGGAGGAAATGAGTACCGTGCCCGACCGGCCCGATTCATTCGACCTCATCGAATTCGCCACCCTGCAGTTGTCGCAAGACAAACCCCATGAAGAGATCGAGCCGATCGAGGAAGTACCCCACCTCTGGGGTCGAATCACCGATCGATTCAGCTTCGCCGAATGCCCGGAGAACAGCCGGGCCGAACGGTGGGCGCAGTGGTTCGGCGAACGTGACGAGTACATGGAGCGTGTCCTCAACCGTGCTCAACCCTGGCTGCACGATATCGCCAACGAGCTGGAGGCCCGCGACCTGCCCGGAGAACTCGCCCTGCTTCCCATCGTGGAAAGCGCTTATGACCCTTTCGCCTATTCCCACGGGCGCGCATCGGGTACCTGGCAATTTCTGAGCGCAACCGCACGCGACAACGGACTGACCATCAACGACTTCTATGATGGCCGTCGCGATGTCTGGGCCTCGACTCGCGCCGCACTCGACTACCTCGAGTACCTGCATGGTCGCTTCGGCGACTGGAACCTGGCGCTGGCCGCCTACAACGCGGGTCAGGGGCGTGTACAGCGTGCCGTCAACCGCAACAGTGCCAACGGACGTCCCACAGACTGGCAAAGCCTCTCCCTGCCGAGGGAAACAAGAGCGTACGTACCCAAGCTCAACGGCCTGGGCTGCCTGTTCGGCAACCCGGAAGCGTACGGCTTCGAGCTGCCCGTATGGGAGGACCGGCCGCGCGTGGCCAGGGTGGAGTTCGACAGTCCGGTCGACGTGGTCGTGCTGGCTGCGGAATCCGACATCGAGATGGCCGAACTGGTCGCGCTCAATCCGGGGCTCAACCGTCACCTGACACCGCCGTCTGGCCCGCATCACCTGATCGTGCCCGCCGACAGGGCCGAACAAGTCATGAAGGTTCTGCCCGAGATCAATGCAGAAGACATGCTGGTCTGGAACGAAGTCACGGTGCGCAATGGCGACACGCTGTCGCACATCGCCCGCCGGCACAACACTTCCATCTCCGAGCTTCGCCGCGCCAATGACCTCAACGGTGATTTCCTGCGCGCTGGCCAGACCTTGCGCATTGCGGCCAACGGCAACACACCCGAGGACTCGCCGCACGCTGAGCTCTACCACGAACTGGCCCAGTTGCAGCGCCGCCTGCTGCCGACCAAGCGCTTCCAGCACCAGGTCCGCCCCGGCGAGAACCTCTGGCTGATCGCCCGCCAGTACCGCGTCTCGGTCTCGGACCTGAGGCAATGGAACAACATCGGCAGCAACAACCTGATCCGGCCCGGCCAGCGCCTCATGGTGCACATGGACCAGGTGGCGGGCCAGGCGGCCCCGGCCATGGCCGAGTACACGGTTCGAAGCGGCGATTCACTCTGGGTGATTGCGCGCCGCCACGGGGTAAGCGTGCGCGACCTGATGCGTTGGAACAGCCTGCGCGAGGGCAGCATACTCAGGCCGGGACAGACCCTGACGATTCGGAGGGCAGACGGTGGTTGAACAATACCGGGGACATGCACTGCTGGTCCTGCTCTTGATCCTGGCCCACGCGCCCTCGCTGGCAAGCGTTTCCCTCGATGGGCCTACCGTTCAGGGCGGGCTGCTGACCGGCCAGGCGCCGCCGGGCAGCGAGGTGACGCTGGACGGCGAACCGCTCATGGTGTCCGGTGATGGACATTTCCTGGTCGCGTTTGGACGTGACGATACGGCAACACGCAGCCTCCTGGTCACCCTGCCGGACGGTGAACAATGGCAAAGCGACCTGCGCCCGGATCAACGCGAGTTCGATATCCAGCGCATCGACGGTCTGCCGGACGAACAGGTGACGCCACCGCAGGAAGTACTGCAGCGGATTCGCGACGATGCCGCACTGGCACGACGTGCCCGCCAGCGCAGCGATGAACGCACCGATTGGGTCGGCGGTTTCAGTTGGCCGGTCATCGGTCGCATCACCGGCGTCTACGGCAGCCAGCGCATTCTCAACGGCAACCCGCGCGCACCGCACTGGGGCATCGACATTGCCGTTCCGACCGGTACGCCGGTCGAGGCACCAGCCAGCGGAGTCGTGACACTCACCCATGACATGTATTTTTCCGGCCTGACCATTTTTCTCGACCACGGCCACGGCCTGATCTCCTCCTTCCTGCACCTGAGCCAAATCAGCGTGGAAGAGGGCCAGCGTGTCGAGCGAGGCGAACTGATCGGCAAGGTCGGGGCCACCGGTCGCGCCACTGGCCCGCATCTCGACTGGCGAATGAGCCTGGGGGATGTCCGCATCGACCCTGCCCTGCTGCTTGACTGGAACGCCAATCCTCACGCCGATGCGCCCTGACGCCCGATCATTGCCCGTAGCGGCCCTGTTGGTGACGCTGGCGCTGTCCGGTTGTGCCACGACCCATATCCAGCAACCGGAACAGGAGCGGGAGCCACTCCACCCGGCGTTGCAGGAACTGGCGGCCAGGCTTCCGGGACACTATTCCACTCCGTCCCGGGCGGGTTCTCACCGCCGGTTGCAGCTCGAAGTCATCACCGACCCATCGGCACCTCCCGGCGCCCTCCACGTGGTCATGAGGCAGACGCGAGGCGACCGTCACGATGAACTGCCACGACGGTTTCAGTGGCAATTGCGACCAATCGACGGTGAAGACGGTATCCAGGGGAGCTTCGCCCCGATGACTGCCAGCGGCCAGACCGGGCGTCATTGCACGATGACCGTGAGCCTGCGGCGGGAAGGCGTAACGGCGCAGACAGATCCAGGCGATTGCAGCTTCGGTGAGGGCGAACAACAAACCGGCCTGCTCAAGGAAATCGCTTTCGACGGCAGTCAGCTCGTCATCGGTGATCGCCTGGTCCGGATCCCCTCGGGTGAGCCGGCCAGAGAAGACGAGATCACGCGTTTTGTGCGAGACCGTGCCTTTACCGGCTGGGCCGGAGTCAGGGATGGCCGCGACTGGCGCATGGCAGCCAGTGTCGAACTCGGGACGGGTTCCGTCCCGCTCGAGCCGCGGGATGCATCAGGCATGGCCCTGGGCCTGGACATCGCCATCGACCACTACCAGATGTCCCGAACGGGCCAGATCAAGCTACGCCTGAGCGTGGCCGATACCGAAAGCGGAGAGCTGCTTGGTGAAGCATGGGCCGATGCCGATGCACGCTCGATCGGCATCGTTCTTCCGGAGCTTCAGATCGGCCTGGAAACACCCTGACGGGTCAGGGCGTTAGTCTCGGGGCGATAAGCGATTTAGACCGAGAGGGTCAGGTCTCAGCCGTGTGTTCGGCCGGCAGCCTGGCCATCAATCGGCTTGTAGCCACCCTCCACACCCTTCGTGACGATGGCCACGGCGTTGTGCGGATGCAGGCTTTCGAAGTGACTGCATCGGGCCCAGAAATCGATCACGCGTTCTTCCGACGACAAGGCGGTCTGCACTCGGCGTGCGGCATCCTCGCAGAACATCAGGTTCTGTCCGTTGAGCAGTGCGAAGGCTTGCTCATCCTCACGCTTGACTGCCGCCTGGACCGGAGTCTTGAGCGCATCCTCGACCGCGTTGATCATCTGGTCGAACGGGAACGCTTCGAAGCTGGGGGCCAGTTGCAGACGAAGGTCGGCGGCCGAGCGCTGGCTGTGCGGCGTCGCCACGATACCCTGCTCGCTGCCCAGCCAGTCCAGTACGTCCTGGGCGCTGACCTCTCCGGATTCATCGAAATCCTTGCGAAACTGATCCTGGATCAGTTGGCGAGCCAGCGCGGCTGAACAGGGGCACGTACTCGAGTAGGTGATCCGCAGGGCCATCTCGAGACAGAAATCACGTCCGGTGAGGCCGGCGATAATGCTGATGGGATACCTTTTCCAGCCGGAGTTGTCGCTTTTGAGCGACTTGCGCCGCACCATGTAGTCGAAATCCAGACGCAGCATGGCATGCGAGCTCAGATCCTCGTGCGACTCGAGAAAATCGCGCAAAAGGTGCCTGAGCAAGGCCGGGGTGACCGTATGCTCGGCCAGGGCCTGGTCCAGCAACAGATAGAGCCTGGACATGTGAATGCCACGCTTTTCCGGCCGCTCCAGATCGACGAAGGCAGTGACCCGCGCAGTCGTCTGGGTCTGGCGCCCGTCGGAAGTATCGAGCATGACCGGCAGCTCGATTTCGTTCATTCCGACCCAGTCCAGCTTGCCGGCAATCTGGGCATTGGCATGGCTGGCCACATCGGGCATCACGGCGACCTGCTTGCGCTCTTTCATTCTGACCTCTCCCGTCGAGATATAGACATATTCGATGATGCGACTTCTTTAGATTGGATCTGAATATTAGAGTTCAAGGGATCAAGAATTCGTGAGCGGGGCGATATTGCATGATCGCCAGGGACAGGAAAATGGTCGGAGCGGGGAGATTCGAACTCCCGACCCCCACAACCCCATTGTGGTGCGCTACCAGGCTGCGCTACGCTCCGACCG
>SL_3KL_010_SEDDRAFT_10005509_pt1 | contig 11342 bp, 11 predicted proteins | sample SodLakKL_010_SED_2_FD_10381 | JGI IMG/M metagenome (IMG submission 10381)
GACCGTCCCGCCGACGAGGAACTCGCTCGCGAACTCCAGGAGCACGTTCGCGAGCTGCTCGGGGGGCTGTCGCAACCCCGGTCGGTGGTGTTCCTCGACCGGTTCCCCGACGCGGAGGACCCCCGGCTGCTGCCGGCACTGCGTCGCCTGGCATCGCCGAGCCACGTGGTCGCCCACCTGCACGTCCGTCAGGTCACGGCGGCCATGGCATCGGTAGCCGACCCCGAGCTCGACACCCTCGACACCTAGGGCGATCTCGTTGCCGTGGGCTTCGACACCGCCGGACGTGGATGGGAAGGTGACCCGCCCGTCCACGGCAGCGTGAACGACACGGTCATGGGTGTTGACGTGAGACCTTGGTACCGCGGGTGTGCCTTCCTGACGAGCTGCGTTTCCCGGACACCCCTGCGGGTCGGGCACCGATGATCGAGTCGCTCACGATCAAGCTGCGCGCCGCGCAGATCCTGCGCGACCCGGAGCGGATCGCCGAGGAAGGGGCTCGGGTTCCTCCACGAGATGCCTATCCTGCACTGGGTCCCTGCCCCAAGGAGCGATGGTGTCGCAACCGGACTGCCTGTTCTGCCGGATCGTCTCGGGTGACGAAGCCGCGGAGTACATCGTCGAGCGCGATGACATCGTCGTCTTCAAGGACAAGTTCCCTCGGGCACCGGTCCACTACCTCGTGGTCCCGACGACCCACCTCGAGTCGGCCCACGACCTGGACACCGGACACCGCGACCTGCTGGCGGACTGCTTCGCCCTGGCGCGGCAGGTCGCCACCGACACGGGCATCGCGGACGGCTACCGGGTCGTGACCAACGTTGGGGAAGGTGGTGGACAGGCCATCCCCCACCTGCACTTCCATGTGCTCGGCGGCAAGCAGCTCGGTCCCATCGACGGCACCTGACGCCGACAGCCCGGGACATGCGGATCCGCACCCGGGTCAGTGGACCGCGGGTGTGGGTGGTGGTTGCACGTCGGCGTGCGCGAGGACGACAGCCGAAGGCTCGCTCACCAGACCCTGGGTTCTCGTCCGCCGTGTCCATCCGTCGCCAGGCTCAACCTCTCCTGACTAGCGTGCGGACAGACGGAGCAGCGACCTCGTCCCGGCAGCGTGCACCTGCGTCGACCGCAGCGCATGTGCCCCCTTGCTCGCCCACGACGCCACGAGGTGCCACCCATGCCGGAGATGAGCCGGTTCCCTGTCCCCGATCGCGCCGATCTCCCGGCCGACCTGCGAGCGCGCATCGACGAGGTCGAGGAGAGGTCCGGGTTCGTGCCGAACGTCTTCCTGGCGCTCGCGCACCGACCGGACGAGTGGCGAGCGTTCTTCAGCTACCACGACGCGCTCATGGACAAGGAGACGCCGGCCCTGACCAGAGGCGACCGGGAGCTCATCGTCGTGGCGACGAGCGCCGAGAACCACTGTCTCTACTGCGTCGTCGCTCACGGAGCGATCGCCCGGATCCGTGCCCGTGACCCCCGCATCGCCGACCAGGTCGCGACCGACTGGCGCAAGGCGGAACTCGACAACCGGCAGCGGGCGATCCTCGAGGTCGCCGTTCGGTTCGCAACCGAGCCGTGGACGGTCACCGACCAGCACCTCGCCGCGCTGCGCCAACTCGGATTGACCGACGAGGACGTGTGGGACGTCGGCGCCATCGCAGCCTTCTTCGCGATGTCGAACCGGCTCGTACATCTCACCGCGATGATGCCGAACGACGAGTTCTACCTGCTCGGACGGGTGCCGCGGGACCCGCGCGGGGAGCCGTCGAGCACCTAGGACGAGCTGCTCCCTGCGAGGGGCTTCAGCCCGCTCACCAACACCGCCCGGCAGCGGCAGGCGTCGAATCCGGGGAGCCTGGCCGTACCCCGCGAACCGGCGAGAACGGCTCCTGGACCACGGCCCAACCACCCCGGGCGGGTTGACCCGCACGGGCGTGTTGTGCAGGTTGGCGCTCCGTGAGGGCGCCGCCAGATGGGCCGGCGGCCTCACGAGGGTCAGCTGTGGGTGTGCCCTCGACGCGGGTGACGGCGGCACCACCCACCCGGACATGGCCATCGGTCTCCCGCTCGACGTGTGCGCGGCCGTCTCGGCCGAGCTGCGGCTCCGACACCGATCCGCCCTGCCCGTCGTCGAGCGACCGGAGTGAGGATCGGTCTGCGGCAGGCGGTCGAGCCGGGCCAGTTCCTGGTGGGTGCTCGCGGGGTCGAGGTCGGGAAGGTCGTGGGTGACCAGCCCGCCATCCGGGAGGTGCAGCGTGGCCGAGTCCTCCTCCTCGGTGGCGGCGATGAGCACCAGCGCGGTGCGGTCGTCATCGATCACGCCCTGCTCGCGTTCGGCGAGGTGGACCGCGGCCGCGCCGGGCACGGGCAGGTGGTCGATGAACTCGAGGATGGTGCGGCGGTCGCGATGGACGCCGCCCTGCGACCACGAACGCCGTCAACAACCCCGTCAGAGGGCTCGAGCGACGAGCCCCCGGGGGGGAGGGATCCGACGGCTACGGTAGTTTCGGACTGAATCCGGGCGGGTAGCTCAGGTGGCCAGAGCGCCTCGTTTACACCGAGGAGGTCGGGGGTTCGAGCCCCTCCCCGCCCACCGCATGCCCCACCAGCCTGGAGAGGCCATGTCCCACCTGCCTGCGCCGCTGACTCGAGCCGTCGACGCCGCGCTCGAAGCCACCGTCGTGCTCTCGTTCAGCAAGGTCGGCCACGCCGTCCGCTCCCGGCTGGACAGCTGGACCCCGCTCGAGGAGCTTCCGGCCGAGGGCAAGCGCGTGCTGGTGACCGGAGCGAACTCCGGGCTCGGGTACGCCACCGCACGCAGCCTGCTGGCCGCGGGCGCTGAGGTGCTGATCTCCGTCCGGTCCGAGGAGAAGGCCGAGGACACGCGCCGGCGCCTGGAGGCCGACCTCGGTCGTGACCTCGACGGGTTCCTGGAGACCGACCTGCTCGACCTCGGTGATCTCACCCAGGTCCGGGCCTTCGCGGAACGTCGACTGGCGGAGGACGCACCCCTGCACGCGGTCGTGCACAACGCGGGGGCGCTGTTCGCCGACAGGGTGATGACCGTCGACGGGCTGGAGCAGACCTACCAGGTCCACGTGGTCGCCCCGTTCCTGCTCACGACCCTGCTGCTGCCGAAGCTGGCCGCGACGGCCCCGAGCCGGGTGGTGACGGTGACGTCCGGTGGCATGTACACCGAGAAGCTCGTGACCGCACGGGTGGACTCCCCCGGCGGGTACCGGGGAACGGTCGCCTACGCCCGGGCCAAGCGGGCCCAGGTCGTGCTGACCCGGGAGTGGGCCCGGCGCTTCGGCGACACCGGCGTGGCCTTCCACGTCGTCCACCCGGGCTGGGCGTTGACGCCGGGGGTGGAGTCGTCGCTCCCCGGCTTCCGCAAGCTGACCGGACCGATCCTGCGTGACCCCGATGAGGGCGCCGACACGATCGTGTACCTCACGCTCAGCGAGGAGCCGGACGAGATCGGGCGGCTGTGGCACGACCGTCGACCCCGCAGCGAACACAGGCTGCCGTGGACCATCGCTGAGCGTGGGGAGTCCGGGGAGCTGTGGGCGAGGGTCTGCCGGGACGCGGGCGTCGAACCGGTCGTGCCGAGCGTGACCGGCTGACACCCGCCCCGTCTGATCCAGCCCGGAGGCAGGCACCGAACCGAGGAGGCGGCCGCGTGACCGGCCGGATCCGTCCCCGAACCCGGAGTTCCCCGTGTCCGACGCCCCCGTCCACCTGATCATCGGCGCGACCGGCGCCGCCGGCAGCGCGACCACCCGTCGGCTGACGTCGGCCGGGGCCACGGTGGCCATCGCCGGCCGGGACGAGGAGGCGCTGCAGGCGCTCGCCGAGGAGACCGGGGCCACCGTCCACCCGGTGGACGCCCGGGACATCTCGGCGGTCGGGTCGGTGGTGGAGGCGGTGGTCGGTCAGCACGGCCGCCTCGACGGCGTCGCGAACCTGGCCGGGTCCGTGCTGCTCAAGCCCGCGCACCTGACGACGCCCGAGGAGTTCCACGACACGATCGCCACCAACCTGACCTCGGCCTTCGCGGTGGTGCGCGCCGCCGCCCCGGCGATGCGCAGCGCAGGTGGCGCGATCGTGCTGGCCAGCTCCGCCGCCGCCCAGATCGGCATCCCCAACCACGAGGCGATCGCGGCCGCCAAGGCCGGGATCATCGGGCTCGTGCGGTCAGCCGCCGCCACCTACGGCGCGAAGGGCGTGCGGGTCAACGCCGTGGCCCCCGGCCTGGTCGACGCGAAGATGACGGCGCGGCTGGTGGGCAACGAGGCCCAGGCCGAGGCCAGCCGGAAGATGCACGTGCTCGGGCGGCTCGGGACCGGCGAGGACATCGCCGCAGCCGTCGCCTTCCTGCTCGACCCGGCCAACGACTGGATCACCGCGCAGGTGCTGGGCGTGGACGGTGGGCTCGGGCAGGTGCGCACGCGGGGCTGAGCCCGGCAGGCACCGCTCAGGCCGTCGGCAGGTCCTCGAGGCGCACGTGCGCGACCCTACGACCGGACTCGGTGAGCGCCGCATGGTCACCGGCCGCCTGGGCCCGCTTCAGCCGCGAGAACCCGTAGGGCTTGCCGGGGATCTCGGCGTCCTCGGGATCGTCGCCGACCACGATGAGGAACGCCGCCCGATCGTTGCCCCCCTTGTGGAGCTGGCCCGTGGAGTGGAGGTAGCGGGGACCGATCCCCACGGTGACCGGTACCCCGGTGCGATGGCGGAGCACGTCCGCGGCGGCGTGCACCCGGGCCTCGTCCTCGCCGTCGGGCACCACGAAGGCCAGCAGTCCGAGCAGGTCACCCGGCTGCAGCGTGTCGAGCACGGTGGCGGGGTCGGTGGTCGGCGGCAGTTCCTCCCCCGTCTCCAGCACCTGGGCGGTCGCGGTCTTGGCGGCCTGCACGTTCGGCTGGTCGAAGGGGTTGATACCGAGCAGCGCACCGGCGATCGCGGTGGCGAACTCCCAACGTGCCACCTCGCCGGCCAGCTGGTGGGGACCCGACCAGGCCAGCTGGACCACCGGCACCCCCGCCTGCAGCAGCTCGTCGATCTCGGGGTGGTCACCGAGGGCGACCACCACCCGGTCCTCGCCGAAGGTCGCGTTGGCGGGGCCCTCACCGATCACCGGCACGACCCCGACGCCGTGCTTGCCGGTCGACTCCGCGACCAACTGCTCGACCCACAGCCCGAAGCTGGCGATCTCGTCGGGGAGCAGCAGGGTCAGCTTGTCGCGACCGATCCGCGCCCCCGCGGCCATCACGGCGCCGAGCATCGCCGGGGCGTTGGTGTTGGGCTCGATGATGCGGGACTGGGTGAGCATCTCGCTGGCGCTGGCCAGGTGCGCGTCGAGGTCCAGACCCAGCAGCGCGGCGGGCAGCAGCCCGAAGGGCGTCAGCGCGGAGAACCGCCCACCCACGTCGGGTTGACCGAGGGCGGGGCCCCGGAAGCCCTCTGCAGCGGCGCGCTCGGCCAGTCCGCTGCCGGGGTCGGTGATCGGGAGGACGTGCCGACCGGCTGCGTCGCCGTGGACGTCACGCAACCGCACCAGGAACCGCTCCAGGTGGCTGAGGGTCTCGATCGTGCCACCGGACTTGGACGCCGGCACGACCAGAGTGGTCTCCCAGGGCACCGACCGCTCGAGTCCGAGGACCGCCGCGGGGTCGGTGGAGTCCAGCACGTGCAGTCTCGGCCACCCTGCGGCGGCGCCGAAGGTGCTGGCCAGCACGGCCGGATACAGCGAGGATCCACCCATCCCGACCAGCACGACGTCGGTGATGCCGTCGGCCCGCACCCCCTCGGCCAGTGCGACCAACTCGTCCTTGGCCTCCGCGGCCCGCTCGGGGGCGTCCAGCCAACCGAGCCGGTCGGCCAGCTCGGTCGGGTCCTCCGACCAGACCGTGTGATCACGATCCCAGATCCGCGGGACGGCGGCCAACGCCTCGGCTGAGGCGGCAGCGACGGCGTCGGTCAGGGGGCCCAGGGTCACGGCGACTCCGAACGTGTCGATGGTGCGTGTCGATGGTGCGTGTCGATGGTGCGAACGGTCACCGCGAGCCTAGACGGGCCACCGGTAGCCTCGTCCCCGTCACCTCCGACCACACGGACCCCGATCCGACAGGACCACGACGTGAGCGATCAGCCGAACCCCGACCCCGGCAAGCAGCCGGCAGCCGGCAACAAGCAGGTGCAGGTGGTCGTTCCCGACGAGCACAAGCACGGCGAGTACGCCAACTTCCTCGTCGTGTCCCACTCACCCCACGAGTTCACCCTGGACTTCTGCCAGCTCCAGCCCTCGGGCGAGGCCGGCAAGGTCAACGCCGAGGTGGTGTCGCGGGTGCGGATCGCACCGACGATGGTCGGCCGCGTCCTGAACGCACTCAACACGAACCTGTCGAACTACGAGGACCGGTTCGGCCAGGTCAAGGCGCTGGGATGACGGTCACCACCTCGCTGCCCGCCGGGCTGGCCCCGGGGGGTCGGTTCGACGAGTGGCAGCCCTCCGCGGTCAGCTACGTGGTCTGCGACGTCGACGGCACGCTCGTCGGTCCAGCCGAGCTGGCCACGAGCGAGGTGGTGGCAGCGATCGGCCGCGCCCAGCGGGCGGGTCTGCGCGTCGGCTACGCCACCGGTCGGATGCGCGACGGCGTCCGAGAACTGCAGGAGCAGCTCGGCGCCGACGGCCCCCATGTGCTGCACAACGGCGCTGAGGTGCGGCACAACGGCACGACGGTCGCACGATGGGCGCTCACCCACGACCAGGTCGATGCCCTGCTGGCGCTCGCCCGGGAGCGGAGCGACCTCTACCTCGAGGTCTACGGCGAGTCCGGCTTCCACGTGTCCTCCCTGGACGAGCGGGCCCGGCCCCACTGGGACCTGCTCCGCGCCGAGCCGCTCGGTGTGCTGGAGCGCGCCGCCGACCTGGGTGACACCCCGGTGCCGAAGGCCACCTTCGCGCTGTTCTCCGATGAGGCGCTGCCTTGGCTGGAGGCCCGACTGGCCGCCCTCGACGCGGAGGTCGGGACCGCGAGCTCGCCACGCACCCCGGGCATGGTGTTCACCAACGTGAACCAACCGGGGGCGACCAAGGGCGCGGCGATCCGGGCGGCGGCGAGCCACCTCGGTGTGGAACTGCACCAGGTGGCGGCGATCGGCGACGCCGGCAACGACCGCTCGATGCTGGCCGTGGCCGGTACGGCGATCGCGATGGGGCAGGCCGAGCTTCAGATCCGCGCCGCCGCGCACCTGGTCACGCGTAGCGTCGACGAGGACGGGGTGGCGGCCGCGCTCGACGCCCTGCGCACCTGGGCCCCGGCGAGGTGAGCGACGAGTTGCCGGCGCTGCGGCGGTTCCCGCTGACCGCCCGGCTCGACCCTGGCCACCCGTCCTACGCGCTGGTCCTGCGCGCACACGAGGCGGCGGTGGCGGCCGACCTGCCGACCTACCCCGACCCGCTGTCAGGGTTCGAGGTGCTCACGGCGGCGGAGCTGTGGGCCCGGGGGTTCTGTTGCGACAGCGGCTGTCGGCACTGCCCCTTCGACGAAGGTCCGCGCGGCCCGGAAGGAGCGGTCCCACCGCCGTGTCCGGACAGCGACTGAACGACCGCCGGGCGCCGGACCGGGCGGCGGTCAGCCCTTGGTGGGCACCTGGTAGTTCGGTGCCTCGTGGACCACGTCGAGGTCGTGGACGTGGGACTCGGCCGCGCCCGCTGCCGTCTGGCGCACGAACCGGGCCCGCTCGGTGAGCTGCGCCAGATCGCCGGCACCGAGGTAGCCCATGCCCGAGCGGATCCCACCGGCCAGCTGCTGGGTGACCTCGGCGACCGTGCCGCGGTAGGGCAGCAGGCCCGAGACCCCCTCGGGCACCAGCTTGGACGGCTGCCGTGCCTCCGCGGCGCTGCCACCGGCCCGGTCGTCCTGGAAGTACCGATCGGCGGAGCCGGCCCGCATCGCGTCGATCGAGCCCATCCCCCGGTACTCCTTGTACCGACGACCGCCGACCAGCACGAGCTCACCAGGGGACTCGTCGGTGCCGGCCAGCAGGTTGCCGACCATCACCGCGGTCCCGCCGGCGGCCAGGGCCTTGACGACGTCACCGGAGTAGCGGACGCCCCCGTCGGCCACGGTGGTGACCCCGACCTCGACGGCCGCCCGGGCGCAGTCCAACACGGCGGAGAACTGCGGCATGCCGACCCCGGTGACCACCCGGGTCGTGCAGATCGAGCCGGGTCCGACCCCCACCTTCACGATGTCCGCACCGTGGTCCGCGCAGGCGCGCACCCCGTCGCCTGTGGCGACGTTGCCGACCATCAACGCCACGTGCGGGTGCCGGTCCTTGAGCTTGGCTGCGAACTCCAGGATGCCGGCCGAGTGCCCGTGGGCCGAGTCGATGGCGAGAAGATCGACGCCGGCCTGCGCCAGCGCCTCGGCCCGCTCTTCACCTTCCGGGCCGACCCCCACCGCGGCTGCACACAGCAGCCGGCCCCGCGCATCCTTCGCCGCGCCTGGGTACTTACGGACCTTCTCGATGTCCTTGAAGGTGAACATGCCCGTCAGCCGGCCGTCCCCGGGATCGACGATCGGGAGCTTCTCGACCCGGGCGTCCTGCATCAGGTCGCGGGCCTGGTCCAGCGTCGTGCCCGGCGCCGCCGTCACCAGCCCGCTGCTCGTCATGTGCGCCGCCACTGGCGTCCCGGGCTCCGCGCCGAGCCGCAGGTCGCGGTTGGTCACGATGCCGACCAGTCGGCCCTCGCCGTCGACCACGGGGAAGCCGGAGACCCGGTAGCGGGCCATCAGCTCGAAGGCGGTGTCGACCGGGTCCTCGGCCCGCAGGGTGACGGGGTCGACGATGAACCCGGACTCGGAACGCTTCACCGACTCGACCATGCCCGCCTGGGCGCTGATGGGCACGTTCTTGTGGATCACCCCGAGCCCACCCTGCCGGGCGAGCCCGATCGCCATGTCGGCCTCGGTGACCTTGTCCATCGCGGCGGAGAGCACGGGCAGGCTGAGCGACACGCCGTCGTGGAGCCGGGTCGACAGGTCGACGTCCCGCGGGAGGACCGCCGAGGCCTGCGGGACCAGCAGGACATCGTCGTAGCTGAACGCCTCGGTGATCTCGGTCACTGGCCAGATCCTCAGGGTGAGCGGTACCGCCAACCGTAGCGCCGCCATCGCGGCGAGCATCCCGGCCGGCCCGTCACCCCGCCCGCGAACCTCCCCCGGGGTCCGACGGCCGGCCCGGGGTCGTGGGGTGGTCACCGCTGGCCGGCAGGGCGCACCGCTGTGCCCACGTCGCCGGATCGGGGTGGGATGCCGGCCATCCACGGCCGGATCTGCACCCACCATCCACCACCGACCCACTCCCCCGGGCATGGGCTGACCTCGCGCGGTCGGGCCGAGACCCGCCCGTCGTGCCGACGGCGACGAACGTGACCGATGGGCCGGATGGTGCGACGCAGCGTCGTGGCGGGTGCGATGCTCGCCACCCTGCTGGGTTGCGCCGGACCCGATCCGTCCGGTTCGACCACCGGACGGGCGACGCTGGTGCTGAACGGCGCATCCATCGACCTCGAGGTCACGGGGTGTGCGCTGCTCGGTGGACGGTTCCTGGAGGAGCTCCCCGCTGGCGGGGTCGAGGTGTCGCTGGTGGCCGAGGGCCGCGACGCCGACGGCTCACCGGTGCGGGTCATCGCTCGTCGGGGCACCGACGAGGTGGCGCCCCACCGGTACGACCTGTTGGAGGTGGCGGTCGGCGAGGTGGAGCACCACCTCGAGGTCCTGGTGGTCCTCAGGGGCTTCGACCGCGACACGGGGACCTGGACCCAGGTCGACCCCGACGCGCCGGGCGCACGCCGCCCGGTCGCCGGCCCGCTGTTCGATGTCGAGGGGACCCGCTTGACGGCCCGCAGCGTGGCGCCCACACCGACCGACGGTCGGCGCGTACCGGTGTCGCTGGAGGCCACCTGCCCCCCGCAGCTCGGGCCCGATCCGGGCCTGGCCTGACCGATGCGATCCGCGTCCGGACCGCATCGATGTGGCCCCGTCGAGGAGCCGTGGAGCCAGGCCTACGACGCGACCGTGCCCACCCAGAGGACCCAGGACGCGAGGACGCAGGACGCGAGGACCCAGGGCGCCCGGGGGGCATGGCGGGGCCGTGCGGCCGTGATCAGAGCGCGCCGATCTCCTTCAGCGCCGACTTCCAGGTCTGCTGATCGCGGGCTTCGGGGATCGGGTTGCGGTCGGTGAAGACCACCTTGCCGCTCTTGTCGACGATGAACGTCCCGCGCAGGGCGAGGCCGATGCGGTCATCGAACACCCCGTAGGTGGTCGCCACCTCGCCGTGGGGCCAGAAGTCCGACAGCAGCGGGAACTCGAAGCCCTGCTCGTGGGCCCAGCGGGCGTGGGTCGGCGGGGCGTCGCAGGAGATCGCGATGGTCTCGACCTCGTCGTTGCGGAAGGACTCGATCGAGTCCCGGATCTGGCACATCTCGCCCTCGCACACCCCGGTGAACGACAGCGGGTAGAAGACGACGACCACCGCCTTCTTCCCGCGGTAGTCCGACAGCCGGACGGGCTGGTTGGTCTGGTCCTTCAGTTCGAAGTCGGGCGCTTCGTCGCCGATCTGCACGCTCATGTCGGGCTCCTCGCGCGCCGGGAGCAGGCGCGCCGTTCGGGGGTGATGGGGTCCGGACAGCACAGGAAGCCGGCCCGGACGATCGACCGCGGAGACTAGCCGCGGCCCTCCCCGACACCTGGCGACCCGCCTGGGTTCGGCGCATCCGCCGCTGTGGATCCGTCACCCGGGTCCTGGTCGCCGCCGTGACCCTCACGACCGAGGGGCACCAGTCGGGCGCGCTGGTCGTCGGCGACCACCGCCTCCACCCCGCGCTGTGAACGGAGCTCCTCGACCCGGTCGAGCTGCCGCTCGAGCTGCGAGCGCCGGGTACCGGCCAACGCCTCGTAGGCACGCTGGGTGGAGTCGAGACCGCGGCCGACCTTGTCGAGCTGGTCGGTGAAGCGTCCCCACTGGTCGGCGAAGCCGGCGAGCAACTGCAGGATCTCACCGGAGGCACGCTCGAGGGCGAACGCGTCGACCGCCTGACGGAGCACGGCGAGCACGGCGAACAGGGTCGACGGCGAGCACAGCACCACCCGCTGTCCCAGCGCGTCGTCGAGCAGGGTCGGGTCGTGCTCGTGAAGGAAGGCGTAGACCTGCTCGTTGGGGATGAGCAGCAGGACCACGTCCAGCGTGCCGTCCTGCTCGTCGATGTAGCCCCGCTGGGCGAGCTCCTTGACCCGGGCCCGGGCGGCCCTGAGGAAGCC
>SL_3KL_010_SEDDRAFT_10005510_pt1 | contig 11342 bp, 11 predicted proteins | sample SodLakKL_010_SED_2_FD_10381 | JGI IMG/M metagenome (IMG submission 10381)
CACGAGGGTGGAAAAAAAAGGAATGTTTTTTTTGATATTGGCGACATGAAAGAATCAACTTCAAACCTGGGCAAGATTATTCATCAACTTGAAGCCATCCAGTTATATAAAATGCAAAAAAAACAACAGAAGCTTATCAATGGAAGAAGTCCTGATAATTATTGCAGGCTATTCAAAACCCTTGTAAAATGATAAAATTCCGTGATGCCGTCATTGATGACTGTGATTTGATTTTCAAATGGTCAAATGATCCCGTTTCAAGAGAACAATCATTTTCAAGTGAGCCCATACCGTATCAGGCACACAAAGAATGGTTTAAAAAAAAGCTTCAAGACCCCGGTTCACATCTGTTGATATTTCATCAAGATAATGAAGAGGTTGGTCTCATTCGCCTGGATAAAACCGGAGACGAATGGATAATAAGTGTAAACCTTGAAAAAAAGTTTCGCGGGATGGGATTGGCTGTGAGAATGATCGAAATTGCCACAGAACATATCCTGCAGCAGGATTTGAAATCGATAGCTGCATTTATAAAACCCGATAACATAGCGTCTATCAAGGTCTTTCAAAAAGCCGGCTACAAAAAAACAGATCAGAATTTATATAATGGCCATTTAGCTTATAAATATGTCTACAATAAATAATACATCCTTTTTTAAAAGTTCATCGGTCATGATAGTTGCAGAGCTTTCGGCAAATCATAACCATGATAAACAAGTTGCCATTGACACTATCAGAGCAGCAAAAAAAGCTGGCGCCGATGCTGTTAAGCTCCAGACATATACACCGGATACCCTAACCATAGATTGCGATAATGAGTATTTTCAGATAAAAGGCGGCCTTTGGGATGGGAAAAATCTGTATGATCTCTATAAAGAAGCTTATACACCCTGGGAGTGGCATGAAAAATTATTCAATGTTGCCAGGGAGGAAGGATTAATCTGTTTTTCATCGCCATTTGATAATACGGCCGTTGACTTTTTGGAGAATCTGAATACACCGGCATACAAAATAGCTTCATTTGAAATTCGGGATACGCCCTTGATCGCTTATGCTGCATCAAAAGGTAAACCCATGATCATTAGTACCGGAATCGCTGATCTAGATGATATTCAATTAGCGGTTGATACCTGCAGAAAAGCAGGAAATGATAACATTACCCTGTTAAAGTGCACATCATCCTATCCGGCCCCTATTGATCTTGCGAATATAAGAACTATGGTAGATATGAAAGACCGTTTTGGCGTCGATGTTGGATTATCAGACCACACCCTGGGTCATACGGTACCTGTAGTTGCGACAGCCCTTGGAGCTTGTTTGATAGAGAAACATTTTATTCTGGATCGTTCTTTGGGCGGACCTGATGCCGCTTTTTCACTAACACCGGATGAGTTTACCGCCATGACAGAAGCGGTTCGGGAGGCAGAGAAAGCAGTTGGCGAGATCACGTACGAACTTTCTGATAAAGTCAAAGAAAATCGAAAATTTGCACGTTCCCTGTTTGTAGTTAAGGACATAAAAAAGGGTGAGAAGATTACAGAAGAAAATGTCCGCTCAATTCGACCAGGTTATGGGATACATCCTAGACATCTTCCGAACATCATTGGCACATTAGCCAAACGGAATTATCAGAAAGGAGAGCCATATAAATAATAAAATGTATATCGAGTAGAATGTTATATTGTAAGATAAATAACGATTATTATCAAAGAAAATATACAAAGCAATCTAAAATAATATAAAGATATAAAATAACATAAATAATTAAATATTTTTATACAGAAATCGATAATCATATGAAAGTAATAAAAAGGATTTATTCTGTATTAAAGTTCTATGTAAAGGTAATCCCACGTGATGTTACTAATATTATGTATTATGGCATATATGCTCCTCGGTTTGCTCAATTAATATATCTTAAACCAGTAGATATCACAAAAGTAATTAAAGGAAGAATATTAAGCAGAAAAGATACAGGCCTTGTTATTGATGGTGAAAGCTTCCCCAAAAACCGACACACTCATAAATATAAAAATTGGTAATTTGGGGAATCATGAAAAAATCAAAACACAGCGAAACACAGATACTCAAGATCCTTTCCGAGCATGAGAGTGGCCGTAAGGTCACCGATCTATGCCGGGAGCATGGGATCAGCCAGCCGACGTTTTACAAATGGAAGAGCAACCAAAATACCAAATTTGCAAAAAGCATTTTGTTGATGGTAAAAGTTGGGAGGAGGCAGGTGCATACAAGCACATGCAAGAGTTGATTAAAAAAAAACAAGCAAAAGTAGATGGTTGTGAGACTTATTCAGATATTGTCAAACGTTACAAAAAGTTGGATCATTTGTATGAAAAACTAAAGGCTGGTGACACATTTAAATGTTATCGAGATATACAAGGTCGCGGAATAAATCGAAATCTAAATGGTGTATACATCCATTTTGACCGGAATTGCAATCCAATTTTTGGTGGTGGTGGGTATCATAGGCTCGCTATTGCAAAAATCCTTAATCTAAATACAATTCCCTGCCAACTGGGTGTTGTTCATAAAAAAGCGATATTAAGTGGCAAGTTTAAAAATTTTTCTAAACTAGGTAATTCATACTGAAAGCTTCCCCAATAACCGAAATAACCATATATAATTGAAATTTAAATCCAAAATAAACCGGGGTTTTTCAAAAGCCCCAAATAATATGCGTATATAAATAAAAAAAGAATATAACAGAAAGTTATAAACATCAGAATATTGAAGAACAAAAGAAAAAAATATCTAATTATAACACCAAAAAAACATACTGGTGGTGCTGAACGTGTTGCCGCTAATATTTCAAGATTATTACATAATAAATCAGAGACTCATATTATCGCATTATATGATTATGAAAAGACCGACTATGTATTCAGTGGTAAAATAATAGATTTAAAACTAACTGATAAAAAAAATAAATTAAATCAAATAAGCAACATAATAAAGAGTGCGTATTTTATATCAAAATATAAAAAAAAATATAATTATGATCTTGCAATTAGTTTTATTGGAGCTCCCAATTTATCTAATTTGTTAACATCGAAATACTCGACTTGTATTCCGTCGGTTCGAACTTATATCAGAAAGCCAAACAATATTTTGAAAAGAGTATTACAAAAATATATAATTAAATATTTCTATAAAAGGGCAGATGCTGTAGTTGCAGTGTCACAAGGAGTAAAAAATGACCTGGTGGATTACTACAAAATAGAAGAAAGAAAAATCAAGGTGATTTATCCATTTTATGACATCGCATATATTAGAAAAAAAATGCTGGAGCCTATAAATGAGAATACCAAGGCAATTTTTAAAAAACCAGTGATTATTACGGTTGGCAGGCTTGCGTATGACAAAGGCCAGTGGCAGCTGATTCGAGCATTTGATGTAATTAAAAAGAATGTTCCAGATGTAAATCTGGTAATACTTGGGAGGGGTGATCTGGAAACGGAATTAAAAAAAGTTGCCCAAATGTCACCTCATCAAAAAGACATCCATTTTATTGGTCACAAGAACAATCCGTATAAATATATCCACCAGTCAACTGTTTTTGTATTTCCATCATTGATTGAAGGATTCGGAAATGCTATTATAGAAGCAATGGCTTGTGGAAGAGTGGTTGTTTCCTCAGATTGTGATGTTGGTCCTCGTGAAATAATTGCAGGCAGCAATAACAGAGAGAAGGCAAAGGATATAGAGTTTCATGATGCGGGAGTTTTGGTACCCGTAGGAAAAGAGAGTTTCTCTAAGAATAATGAAAAATTGACGCAAGAAGAAAAAATGCTGGCTACGGCCCTTGTTCGTTTATTAAAGGATGTAAAACTTAGAAAATCCATGGAAGATTCAGCACTTAAGAGAGCGAAAATGTTTGATAAAAAGATCATTTCCAAAGAATGGCTTGACCTGATTAATTCTTATTAGATTATCTATAAACTATAACCAACAACCAGTTTACAGTAAAAATATAGCATTTCATGTTCCAAATAAAACATACGTGAAGGATCACAAAAAAACTATATATCAAGCAACGCTGGCATCACGTAATATTCTTTCAAGAATTCATTACATATGTTTAGACGAAAATGAAGAAAGTATACATCGGGATGAGTACCGATTTTGTGCATCCCGGACACCTGAAAATGTTTCGTGAAGCTTTCTGGCTTGGAGAACTTACCGTTGGTTTGTTGACCGAAGAAGTCATTGCCACCTACAGGAGACTTCCCTACCTGGAGTTCGAGCACAGCAGAATTATCGTAGAGAGTCTGAAAGGTGTAGCTCATGTGGTACCCCAATATCAGATGGACTACAGACCCAACTTGAGAAAAATGAAACCAGATTACGTAGTGCGTGGCGATGACTGGCGTGAAGGACCTCAAAAAAGACGCACAAAAAGGTCAATGACACCTTGAAAGAGTAGGATGGAGAATTGATCGAATTTCCTTATACCAAGGATATCCCTTCAACCAAGTTGTATGAAGCGATGCAGAAAGTCGGGGTTACTTCGGATGTTCGTCTGAAAAGATTGCGCAGACTGATTAATTCGAAAAACATTTTTGCCCATAAACGCGCTTAAGAAGTAAGAGATAACATGATGTCGATAAAAAATATTCTCAACTTGATTCCCGGTAGTAAATAGGACCCAAATATGAAAGCAATTGTTTTGGCTTAAAGTAACATTATTTCCCGAATTCACTATTTAAGATTGGCTCATTTTCATGGAAGGAGGTTATAAATGAACATAATAGAATTTGTCGGGCCACCAGGGGTGGGTAAAACAACTTTATATCGTGAAATAATCAGAAAAAAAAATAAAATAAGTGCAATAAAATGGTATACAAATGAACAAGCTATAAGTATTGTAAATAATAGGATTATAAAGGAACTGAACCTACCAAGACATTTAAAAATAATTACTATTCTGAATATTAATATACTCAATAAGTATATTGTCAGAAAATATGTTGATAATGTATTTTCAGAAAATCTATATAAAAATATAGATAATTGGAAAGAATATATATTCTATTTACTAAAAATAAAAATAAATAAAGATGACTCGATTATAGCACTTTTTAGATATCAGTGGCTTATGAAGCAAATGAAGGATATAGTAATACATAAATATTATATAAATAAAAAATTTGTTGTCATGGAGGAATCATTGATACATAAAACAATACTTATTGCAGCAATGGATGAAAGTAAAAATTATTTACATAATGCAATAAATATACTAAAATTAGTTCCATTACCATATTCTTGTATTTTTATTATGGATAATACAGAAAGTATATATAAACGTATAATAATGCGAGAGAATAATCAAAGCACTAATAGTTATTTTTATAGATATTATGAAAAAAAGCGTTTATATGAAATTATAGAGAAATATAAAAAAATATCACATAAAGCTATAGAAATACTAAAAAAAAGAAATGTAAAAGTAAAGGTTATCGAAATAGAAAATAAAGATAAGGACATTCAAAAATGTATTGAATCAATAAAAGAAATAACAAATAATAAAAATATTAATAAATAATAAAAATATAAAAAATTAATTGTTATAAGTGGAGTAAAAAAATCTATTATATACTAATAAAATATCAACAAATAAAAACATGACTTCATGAAGAAAGTATATATCGGAATGAGTGCAGATTTTGTGCATCCAGGGCACCTCAACATCATTCGTGAAGCTTCAAAACTTGGAGAACTTACAGTCGGCTTATTGACCGACGAAGCTATTGCCACTTACAAACGGCTTCCTTATCTGGAGTTTGATCACCGCAGAATTATCGTGGAGAGTCTTAAGGGAGTTGCTCATGTAGTGCCTCAGTATCATATGGATTACAGACCCAACCTCAGGAAATTGAAACCTCATTATGTCGTCCATGGTGACGACTGGCGTGAAGGGCCTCAAAAAAAGACACGTCAACAGGTCATTGATACTTTGAAGGAATGGGGTGGAGAATTGATAGAATTTCCTTATACAAAGGATATCTCTTCAACAAAGTTGTATGAAGCCATGCGGGAAGTAGGAGTTACCCCCGATTTGCGCCTGAAAAGATTACGCAGGTTGATCAACTCCAAAGACATTGTCCGGATCATCGAGTCTCACAGCGGTCTTTCCGGATTGATCGTCGAACACACCAGCGTTCATGATAATAACCATGTTCCACAGGAGTTTGACGGAATGTGGGCGAGCAGCCTCACCGATTCAACGATCAAGGGTAAACCGGATATCGAAGCCGTCGACATTACAGCACGACTGTCGAACATCAATGACTTACTGGAGGTTACAACCAAGCCCATTATTTTCGACGGAGATACTGGAGGAAAAGTAGAGCACTTCGGTTTCACCATTCGTACACTCGAACGTCTGGGTGTTTCGGCCATCATCATCGAAGATAAGGTGGGACTCAAAAAAAACTCCCTTTATGGCACGGATGTGCCCCAAGAGCAGGACACGATCGAAAACTTTTGTAATAAAATCAAGGTGGGAAAACGGTCTCAGGTTACTGAGGATTTCATGATTATCGCACGCATTGAGAGTCTTATTCTAAAAAAGGGCTTGGCCAATGCTATTGAGCGAGCCCATGCTTACATAGAAGCCGGGGCGGACGGGATCATGATTCACTCCAAAGAAAACAGGCCGGATGAAATTTTCCGATTTTGCAGAGAATTCAGCTGTTTTGAGGAATCTGTGCCACTGGTTGTGGTGCCATCATGTTATGATACGGTATTTGAATGCGAACTGGCTGATGCCGGTGTTAACATTGTAATTTATGCCAACCAGCTTTTGCGCAGTGCTTATCCCGCTATGATCAAAACAGCAAAAAGTATTCTTACCCACAAACGTGCCTACGAAGCAAGGGATAACATGATGTCGATAAAAGACATCATCAATTTAATTCCCGGTAGTAAATAGGGCAAAAGTTAAAAAAATATGAAAGCAGTGTGTTTTGTAAATGGATTTCGTGAAAGAATTGTCCAGGAGTCCGGTGGACTTGAAGGACTTGACAGCCTTTTTGACATCTTTGTTGATCCCTCTTCGTTTATGAAGCCATGGGAATTACAGCTATATTCCGAAGATGCCCTTTCACACGAAAAACTTGTTGAAGTTAATAGTGAAAAGGAATTTGAAACACTTATCAGGAAATATGGTATTACCTACTTTTTGTTTATTGGTTTAGAGTACTCAAAAAAAAATTTTGATGTACTAAAACTTATTGCATCTCATGATGCTGAATATGGATTACTAAACATCAGGCAGGACTTTTACAATTTTTTTTATCCGTTCAGATCTAGCAGCTTTTCAGATAAATTAAAAAAAATAATTAAATATTATAAGAGCAGTCTGTCTGCATTATTAAAAAATATGGATGTACCGGCACCTGTTCACCTGTTCACAAACGACCCCAGGGTTATAATTTATCCAAAGATGAACAACAATACCCTTGTAAAAAGAATAAATTACAGGGATTATTACCTTTCGGCAAATTATAAGAAAAAGCCAATGAATGATAAATATGCCGTATTTGCTGATCAGGCTTACACAAACTACCGCACTTATGAGAACGGTCTGGTAAAGGCTAATAAATTCTATACTAAAGAAAAGATGGATCTTTATTATGAGCTAATTAACAGTTACCTGAAAAAAATGTCAGAAATGCTTGATCTTAAGATAGTGGTATGCCTGCACCCGAACAGTCCCAACCATCTTAAGCATCGCTATCTAGATGAGTTCATAGTTACGAAATATGAAACAGGCAGGTATGCAAAGTTTGCTGATGTCATTGCTACTCATGATAGTAATGCTGTATCCTATGGATTTATATATAATATAAAAACAGTCATGGTAGTACTAGACGGTGCGATACCATTAAATAACATTCATGATATTAAGTTGAAGGCAAGGTCTCTTGGAATTACCATACATAATTGGCCATCTAATGACATTTCATTTGATAAAATGAACCCACCCAATAATTTAGAAATCACAGAATTTTTCATACCGAATAAAAATAGTGGATCATTAATTGAAGAAATTAAGGATGTCATAAAAAACATGTAAAACAGTCTTCATAAGTAATAACTTAAAAAATAATGTCTATAGACTTGTCCGTATCTTACAGAGTACTTAGAAAGTTGCTTGGCTTTTGGCCAATAAAAGGTGTACCATTATTTTATAGAATTATATTCTATCTTAACTGGAAGAATTCAGGTAACTTCAAGTTCAGACCAAATCCGCTGAAGATTCTCCATGTGTCTCCAGCCGAAATAAATTATTTGTCATTAGATAGATTCGCGTATTCTGTTGATCCCTTTAAAAACACAGGCAAATCAATTCCAGGAGATTGGGACTTATCAAATAAGACTTTCGAGAATAATGCAACTTGTGCCTATAAAAACAACTCTGCTACAATATATGAAGCGATAGAACTTAGATTTAAAAAAGGGGTAGAATGGAACGATACTCCATTTATACAAGATGTAATCAATGCTGTTAAAGACAAAAAAAAAATATGGCATAAATGTCAAACAATGAAAGACATTCAATTACGATGTAGAAAAATGGAAGAGTTATATAGCAGCATAAAATATGAAGGTTATATAAGGCAAGAAGAGACTATGCATACAGATGTTAAGAATCCAGAATATTTCAGAAGAAAATATGATGAAATAGTTGTAAATATTGGACGAGATGGAACCCTTTTGTTCGTAGGCGGACAACACAGGCTTTCTATGGCAAAAATACTTGGAATACCAAAAGTGCCCGTTAGAGTTCATGTAAGACATAAATCGTGGCACGAAAAGCTTGAAAAAATGAATGAAAGAAAAATAAATATTATAGAGCATGTTGACACAGAAGAAATTTGTAATAATCAAATAAATAATAATAATTAGTAAAACAATAAGAAAAACTAATCAAAAAAAAAATAAATAATGAAACTGTGATGAAAGAAGTATATGTATGCATGGTGGCTGATATGATTCACGAGGGTCATCTAAATATCATAAATGAAGCAAGCAAATTGGGAAAAGTAACAATTGGCTTACTTACAGATGAAGCTGTTGCAAGTTACAAGAGACTGCCCTATCAAAATTTTCAACAAAGAAAAGTCGTTGTTAAAAACTTGAAAGGGGTGGATCGGGTTGTAAAACAGCATGAGCTCGATTATCGCCCTAGTATGCGTAAATACAAACCTGATTATGTAGTGCATGGTGATGATTGGAAGGAGGGTCCCCTCAAACAGACCCGACAACAGGTAATTGAGACATTGAAAGAGTGGGGAGGAGTATTGGTCGAAGTTCCCTACACAAAAGGCATATCCTCCACCAAATTAAACAACACCATAAAAGAGGTGGGGGTTACCCCAGATATTCGTCTCAAACGTCTTAGAAGACTCTTGCATGCAAAAAAAATGGTCCGGATCATAGAAGCACATAGCGGTATATCTGGTATGATTGCCGAACATTCACATGTTTGGGAGAATGGTGTGAAAAAGGAATACGATGCCATCTGGTCGGACAGTATGATTGACGCGTTGGCGAAGGGAAGGTCCGGGAGAGAGTCTGTCGATGCATCTTCCAGATTACAGGGCATCAATGATTTGCTCGACATAACGACAAAACCTTTCATTTTTGAAGTTGAATCTGGAGGAACAGAGGAACAGTTCCGCTATTTGCTGAGAACTCTCGAAAGACTCGGTGTTTCGGCCATTGTGATTGGAGATGATTCGGGAAATGGTAATAAGATGTCTGGCAACAATTATTCTTCGCAACAGGTGTCTTTAGCTGAAGATATATGTAAAAAAATTACTTCGGGTAAAAAGGCCAGGCGCACAGATGATTTTATGATATTCACTCGCATCGGCTCCCATATAGCTAAACTTGAATTCAATAAAGCCGTGGCAAAAGCCGAAAAATATATCAATGCAGGAGCAGATGCAATCGTGATTAATTCTCCACACCAAAGCAAAAAAGAAATCCTGGAGTTCTGCAAGGCGATTGATGACCTTGAAAAAACGGTTCCTATAGTGGTTGTGGCCTCTAATCAAGAACCAATACATGAGGATGAACTTGCTCAAACCGGAGTAAGGGCGGTGGTTTATCAGGATCAATTGTTAAAAAGCTCAATCGTTGCCATGTTCGACATCGCTAAAGAGATCCTTACTAAAGGCAACGCATTCGAAGCTGGAAGGAAACTGGTTTCCCTTGAAGAGACATTCGAACTCATTCAAAAATAAAATCGAATGATATATGATTTCAAATGAGCAATTTCTAAAATTGCTTCAACAGTCAGGGGTTCAATTTTACACCGGAATCCCCGACTCTCTGCTGAAACATTTTTGTGCCTGTGTCAATGATTTGGTCGAACCGGAAAACCATGTTATTGCAGCGAACGAAGGCTCCGCCGTTGCGTTGGCTGCAGGAAATCATTTGGCAACCGGAAGAATTCCTCTTGTATATATGCAGAATTCCGGTCTGGGAAACAGTATCAACCCGATATTGTCTTTGGCTGACCCAGAAGTCTACTCCATCCCTATGCTCCTTATGATCGGATGGAGAGGAGAGCCAGGCTTACATGATGAGCCACAGCATATCAAGCAGGGGCGCATATTGACTGGTCTACTGGAAAGCATGGAGATCCCCTGGATGGCAATTGGTCCAGGTACTTATGAGTATCCGGGTGTACTGAAAAAGCTGATACATATTGCTACTTCAGGTCAGAGACCGGTTGCTTTGGTTGTAAAAAAAGACACCTTTATGCCCTATGTGACCCGCGATATAGACTCTGAAGCCAAAGAGATGATGACTCGTGAGGAAGCATTGAAAATACTAATTGATGCATTTGATGATAGTGACATCGTTGTCTCAACAACAGGAATGTCATCACGGGAAATTTTTGAAATCCGGGCAAAGCGTAAGCAGGGACACCATCGGGACTTTCTTACCGTCGGTTCAATGGGACATTGTTCTCACATTGCCCTGGGTATCGCGAAGGAAAAGTATGAAAGAAAAGTTTACTGCATAGATGGAGATGGAGCGGTTATTATGCATATGGGCTCCCTTTCAATTATTGGAAATCATGCGTCATCAAATTTTAAACATATTGTCATCAATAATGGAGCTCATGACTCAGTTGGTGGACAGTCAACCGTCGGTTTATGCATCAATATAGCCACTATTGCGAAAGCGTGTGGGTACAAAGATAGTCGTCAGGTTAATAAAAAAAAGGAACTAGTACACAGTCTTAAATGGCTTAAAGATTCGAATGGCCCTCTGCTTATGGAAGTACGTGTCAAAAAAGG
>SL_3KL_010_SEDDRAFT_10005511_pt1 | contig 11341 bp, 14 predicted proteins | sample SodLakKL_010_SED_2_FD_10381 | JGI IMG/M metagenome (IMG submission 10381)
CTGCTCGGAGGTCTTGGCGTGATTCACAAAAACATGAGCCCGGAAGAACAAGCAAGGAGGGTTTCTAAGGTAAAGTATTATCTCAACGGGCTTATCGACAAGCCCATTTGCGTAAGAAAAGAGCAGTCCATTGCAGAGATTCTTAAAATGAAAAAGGAGAAAGAGTATTCCTTTAACACTTTTCCGGTGATCGACAAGAAAGACCGGTTGGTAGGGATTCTAAGCAAAAACGACTTTGATTTTTGTAAAAGTGGATCAATTAAGGCCGGAGAAGCAATGTCAAAAGAGGTTATTACCGCACCCAAGGGGACAAAGCTGGAAAAAGCGTACGAAGTTATGTTCGAAAACAAGAAAAAGACACTTCCCTTGGTAGACAAAGATAACAGGCTTGCCGGTATATATGTTTTTAAAGATGTCAAAAGAATAATGATGGAAAATCCCGGAGGTTATAATGTGGATGAAAACGGACAGCTCGTGGCGGCAGCAGCCATCGGAGTAAATGATTTTGAAAGGTTGGAGTTACTTATAGAAAAAAAGATTAATGTAGTGGTGATAGATACCGCTCACGCGGATACAGAGTCGGTAGTGCAAAACCTAAAAGAGATAAAGAAGAAATATAAGATAGATGTGGTAGTGGGTAATGTTTCCGAACCCGAATCAACAAAGCGCCTCATAAAAGCGGGCGCCGATGGAATTAAGGTGGGTCAGGGTCCCGGATCTATCTGCACTACAAGAGTGGTAGCTGGTATCGGCTCACCGCAAGTATCGGCTGTTTACAAGTGCTCAAAGATAGCTCAGGAATACGGAGTTCCGGTTTGCGCCGATGGGGGATTGAAGTACTCTGGAGATATTCCTATTGCGCTTGGCGCGGGAGCACACTGTGTAATGATGGGAGGAATGCTTTCGGGGACAAAAGAAGCTCCGGGAGATGTTATATTTCGCGAAGGGCGTCAGTGGAAAATTTACCGGGGCATGGGTTCTGTTGGAGCCATGGAAGAACACAAAGGATCACGTGAAAGATACAGACAATCTTCTGGTAAAAAATCACTTGTAGCCGAAGGCGTAGAAGGGCTCAAACCCTACAAGGGTGGTTTGTCTCAAGTAATGTTTCAGTATATTAACGGTCTTAGAAGAGGAATGGGTTATGTGGGAGCGGCAGATATCGCTGAGCTTCACCGGAAAGCTGATTTTGTAAGGATAAGTGGGGCGGGGAAGGCGGAGTCTCATCCGCACGATATTTTAATAACAAGAGAGCCACCAAACTACCCGATAGGTGATTGAGCATGACAAGACTTTTTGTGATCGCGGGTAGTTTAGCATTTTAGACAATCTATTTACAAAAAATATTCAAAGTATTTCCAAAAAGATGCCAAAAGAACATATACTTACTTTGCTAAAAAAAGAAAGAATAGCTGATAATATTTACGGCTTTTGGTTTAAAAAAAACGGAGAAGAATTCGATTATATCCCCGGACAGTTTTTAGAGTGGGAGCTTTCTCATGAAAAACCGGATGACAGAGGGACAGAAAGATATTTTACCATCGCGTCTTCTCCTGAAGAAGAAAACATTTTGCTGGCAACTAAAATTGTTGAAGATTCAAGCACGTTTAAAAAAGTCTTGAAAAATCTTCAAGTTGGCGATGAAATCAACGCAAATGGTCCTTACGGAGATTTTATACTCCCCGAGAACGAGAAAGATAAGCTTGTTTTTATCGCCGGAGGCATCGGTATCACTCCTTTCAGGAGTATGATTAAAAGTTTGCTAAAAAAAGGATTAAAGAGAAATATTATTCTTTTTTATGCGGTTAACTTTCCGGAAGAGATTGCTTTTGGAGATGTTTTTTTTGAAGCTAGCACAGAATTTAATTTAAATTGCATTTACACGATAAGTAAGGAAAATCATCTTCCAGAAGGGTGGTCGGGTGAAAAAGGATTTATAAGTAAAGAGATGATAGAAAGAAATGTAAGAGATTTTCGTAAACGTACTTTCTATGTTTCCGGACCGGAACCAATGGTAAACATTACAATTAATATGCTAAAGAAGATGGGTGTTAATAAGAAAAGGATTAAAAAAGACTATTTTCCGGGGTATGATAAAATATAAAAAAATGAATATGCATTTATTTAAAAAAATTCTTAGAAAAACAATTTCTGTTTTTTGCATTTGTGGTCGGTGCCCAAGTTATCCGAAAAAGAAAGAACCGAAAACTTATTGCGAGTTTGGAAAAAGTGAATTTGATGTAAAAAAGAGGGGCTGCGTTTGTCCTGAGTGTTTTGTTTGGAAAATTAATCGGTTTAAAGATTATTACTATTGCGAAAAAGGGAAGGATCCAAGGTCAAAGATTTGATGGTTTACTTGGTAAATAATTAATTTTAAAGTTAAATAGATGATGAAAAGAGCACAGACACAAACATTTGGATTATTCATCCTTTAGCGGTGGTTCTTGTTTTTTCAAGAACTGGTGTAGATAATGATTTGGTTTTTGCTGAGATAAATAATTAAAGATAGTATTAAAGAAAAGAAAGTGATTTACGAGATGCTAGAGGAAAGGTTTGTAAAAAAGAGTTATTTTGAAAATCAAAAAATAATTTGATGACAAAAAAGTCAGTTAAAGTTAATGACAAGATGCAAAAGGATTATGTCTATGAACTCTCCGAAAAGAAAGGAAGTAATTTTCATGCGGATTTCAATCCGGAGTTAAAGCCAAAGGAGATGCTGAGACTCGGCGTGTTTGGTGGGGTGTATATGAGGGACTGTAAAGAAGAGTTTCCCGAGGAATGGTTTAAAAACGCTAAATTTCAGAAAGAGGAGAGTTATAAGCATGAAGGTAGTTTAAACTTTTTCGGCGTAAACGCCAGTCAACCACTTTCTGTTTGGAGAGAGAAAGGATGGATTTACAAAGATGATCCGAGGGGGTGGTTTCAGTGGTACTGCAGGTATTACATGGGAAGACGTCACAAAGAAGATTTAAAGCAGATAAGTAGATGGAAAAAGATGAAAAGGCACGTTGGCCAAGTCAAAAAAAACTGCAAAAGAAAAGATTTAACCTGTAGAAGAAGACAAAGACAGACGCTTTTGCACTGGGCATATGACAGCAGGAAGATTTAATTTAAACAAAATAATAAAAAGAGAAAAGTTTATACTAAAGCCCTTTTTTTTATTAGCTTAATTTTGGATATGCAAAAAAATATTTTAATTGTCACTGCATTGATTATTCTTTCTACCGGAGGATTCTTGACTTGGCATCTTTGGCCGAACGGGGAAGCGGTTGATATCGAGAAGGAGATAGAGAAAACAGATGAAAAGAAAGTAGAAGAGGTGATAGTCGAGGAAAGTGAAGAACAGGAGGAGGGTAAGGGTGATGAAAACGATAAAAAAAAGAGTGAGAAAGGAGTTGCTTTTCAAGGGAGTGTTTCTTCTACGGAAGATTTGCCAAATCAGATAGTTGATTGTCTTTACGAGACGAGTGGAGTGCCCTCTCCAAAAAGCGTTGCATTCAATCTCAAGGGTGAAGAGTACTGGGTAACGTCACTAATGAATAAATCGCGTGGGGTTGTGGTTTTTGATACAGAAACCGGAGAGCACAAAAAAGACATTGTTCTACCCGGAGGGGGAGGAGTGGAGGTAATTTTCGGTAGTGATGGGGGTAGTGTTTATGTCAGTCAAATGGAGACAGGAAGAGTTTATGAGATAGACTCCAAAACAAAAGAAATTACGAGAACACTTGAAACGCAAAGTGCTTGGACAAAGGTTGTAGCAATCTCTGAAGATGAAAAAACGCTTTTTGCTTCTAACTGGTCGGGGAACAGTGTGTCCGTCATCGATCTTGAAAAGGGGAAGCTTTCTAAAAACATTCAAACAGTAACAAATCCGAGAGGGATTTACCCGACAAAAAATGGAAGATACCTTTATGTTGCAGGATTTAAAAACGGAGAGATTGAGAAAATAAATCTTGAAACTACAGAGAGCAACATTATCTATAGAAATGAAGGAGCTATGCGTCACATTGTTGCCGACGAAGAAAAAGGAGTACTCTATTTCTCTGATATGGCAAACGGAAAAATATACAGAGTTTATCTAGAAGACGACAAAGTTGAACAATTTGTTAAAACAGAAAGAAACCCAAATACCATTGCCCTTACAGATGGTGGAAGGGTTTTGGTGGTTTCAAATAGAGGAGTTAACAACCCGGAAAGCTATTATATCCCGGGCCCAGAGTGGGGAACGTTAATGTTCTTTAACACCGCTACGGGGGATATATTGGATGTAGTTGTTGGCGGAAACCAACCAACGGCAGTTGATATTTATAACAACAAATTGGTTTATTCAAATTTTCTGGATGGTAGTGTTGTTCTTTGTAAAATACCTGATTATGAAGAGTTTTTGAAAGGTGATGGAGGCACACGGGATGTTTATCGCGATTATATAAGAAAATGAATGATGATTTTCAAGTAAAAGATGAATAAAAGTTTATCTAAAAAAATTCTTAGAAAAATAATTTCTATCTTTTGTGTTTGTAACCGGTGCCCGAGCTATCCAAAAGAGAAAGACCCGAAATCAAAGATTTAGTCAACGGAACTTTCAGAAAAAAAGCCCGCTATTTAAAGCGGAGCTATTGAAGATCGGGAAAGTGTTTTTCGAGAAGAAACTCTAATTTTTGAACCGAGTGTTTTCTGCTTTTTTTTGAAGAGTTAAGAACCCATTCCGCGTTTTCTTCGATATAACGTTTTTTTAGATCTTTTCGTCCTCGGGACCTTGTTTTCCCTAAAGTAACAGCTATACCGGCCAAAGAGACAACCACTCGCACCGACTCTTTTTCAATGTCTTTTTTCAAAAGAAGCTTCTGTATTTCTATTCCTACAAGCTGTGCTTCAATTGAACTTGCCGACCAGTAATTTTCTACATATTCCCTAAAAGTGTCATTGTAATTTTCTTTCCCGTTGGTTTTTTTTAAAAGATCTGTAAACAACTTTATCCCTCCCAACGGAATTGTAAAGGAAAAAATAAAAAAAGCAACATTTGGCAGAGAAGTTGTTTTTTGTTAAAATGGAAAAAAATTAATCAGAAAAATTATGAAAAGGGAAGTTGCAAAAGTTAAAGTGGAGAACAGTCTAAGTTATGCAGTGAGGTTGTCAGTACAAAAACTTGGTGGATGGAAAAAGTTTACAAAAGAAGGAGAAAAAGTGCTCTTAAAGCCAAATTTTAATACAGACGATAGCTATCCGGGATCTACCGACATAGATTTTTTAAGGGAAGTTATAACACAAACTCTCACCACAAATCCAAAGGAGATAGTAATAGGAGAGTCATCTACTATTTTTAAAGCCGCAAACACGGAAGATTTTTTAAGGGAAAAAGGGGTTTATGATCTTGAAAAACTGGATGAAAGGGTGAGAGTGGTAAATTTCGATAAAGGAAAGTGGATTAAAAAACAAATACCGGGAGGGAGATATCTTAAGCACGCCAGTGTTCCGGAGATTTTGGAGGAAGTGGATAAAATAATATTTTTACCCTGCCTTAAAACTCACTGCTTGGCACAGTATACGGGAGCACTTAAGCTTTCGGTGGGCATGATGAAGCCGGGAGAAAGAATAAAACTACATGCAGCACATATTCAAGAAAAGATAGCAGAATTAAATATTTTGTTTAAACCGGTTTTAAGCATTATGGACGCTAGGGTTTGTTTTATTGACAAAGGGCCAATGAGTGGTCCGCGCAGAAACCCCGGAGCTGTTCTTGCCTCCAGAGACAGAACAAAACTAGACACTGAGGGAGTAAAAACTATTCAGAAATACAAAGGAAACTCCTTAACTGGAATTATTCCCGAAGAACTTCCTCAGATAAAACATGCCCTAAAAGTGCTCTAAAAAGAGAATACGTTTTAAAAATGAGAAAAGAAGAAAAAATAACAATGGTGATTAGAAGAGAAAAACTTTTCAAGGATGATTACTTTGAGGGTTTTATGGAAACAGACAAGGTCGATTTTCAGAAAAGAATTCTAAATAATTTTGAATATATCAAAAGAAAAGACGCTGAGAATAATCCGAACTACAAGCAGCCTATCGGTTATGCTGTTTTGATAAATAAGGAAAGCAGAAAGATTTTTGTTTTTAAAAGAGCCGTTAAGAACGAAGATCTCACGGAGAAAAGATTACAGGGAAAATGGTCATTGGGCGTAGGTGGACATATTGACGAGGACGACAGTCAAGAAGAAAACCCGATTAAGGAAAGTCTCTTGCGAGAAATAATGGAGGAAGTGAGGTTGACGGGAAGCGTGGAAGAAGCAAGTGTCCTTGGCTATATCAACGACGAGGCAAACAGTGTTGGAGAGGTTCATTTCGGAATACTTTATTTAGTTGAAGTCTCGGGAAATGTTTTTCCGAAATCTCGGGAGATGTCTCAAGGGTCAATGAGAAAGATAGAAGAGGTAAAAAATAACTTTGCAGAGCAAAACACGGAGGGCTGGTCAAGAATATGTCTCACACTACTGGAAAAAATAATTTAATAATGTATACTGGATATATATTATAAATTTAAAAAAAGAATTATGAGAAGAACAATCGAAAATTTATCAAAAGCGTTTATCGGAGAAAGTCAGGCGAGAAATCGCTACAGCTTCTATTCCAAAGTTGCCAAAAAAGAAGGATATGAGAAGATAGCCGAAGTTTTTAATACGACGGCCGAACAGGAAAAACAACATGCCAAGTGGCTTATGAGAATGATTAACGAAATGAAAGAAGACGGACTCGAGCAGATTACCGTTGGAGCGGAGGTTCCTCTTACTTTCGGAACAACGGAAGATAATCTGAGGGCCGCTATTGCGGGAGAAAATTTCGAGCATACAAAAATGTATCCTAAGTTTGCAAAGATTGCAAAAGAGGAGGGTTTTCCGGAAGTAGCCCAAAGATTAGAGAATATCGCCAAGGCTGAGGAACACCATGAAGAAAGGTACAGTAAGATCCTAAAAGAGGTCGAGAAGGGAAGTGTTTTTAAGAAAGAGAGCGAGGTTTGGTGGGTCTGTCGAGAGTGTGGATATCATTTTCTTGGTACTGAGCCACCGGAAGTTTGTCCTTCCTGCGACCACCCCAGAAGTTATTATGAACTAAAGTGTGAAGAATATTAAAACAAAAGAAAGAAAAGAGAAAACGTCACGAAACTATTTCGTGACGTTTTTATTTGAGTTTTTTTAGAGGAAAAGCTAATTTAAGATTATGAAGAAGATGTGGCCAAAGCGAATTAATAAATATTTAAGGGACAAAGGGCATGGCTCACGTCGTGAGACAGATGAGCTTGTAAATAAAGGATTTGTCCGTGTTAATGGTACTGTTGCTGACACTGGCTACATGATAAAAAAAGGTGATGTCGTCGAAGTTAAAAAACAAAACAAGGAATATAAGTATTTTGCTTACTACAAACCACGAGGAATTTCGACCCAGGATTTACCAGGGAAAGAGAGCGTTATTACTAAATTTAAGGATAAAGGAGTTTATCCGGTGGGAAGACTGGATAAAGAGTCTGAAGGGCTACTGATACTTACCAACGATGGAAGATTTGCAAGGAAGGTTTTATCAAAGAAAAAAGAGTACGAGAAAGAATACACGGTTACCGTTAGAGAAAAAATAAACCCCAAAGTCGTGGAAATTTTTCAATCAGGAATAAAAACAAGAACGCTGGGAAAACTTTTGCCCGTCAAAACACAGGTTACCAATAACAACAAGTTGAAGATGGTCCTTAACGAAGGAAAGAAACACCAGATAAGAGTGATGCTCAACGAGCTATCTTACACGGTCACCTCTTTAAAAAGAACTCGTATTGGCGATATTAAACTGAAAGGAGTTAAGCCGGGTGAATTAAAAGAAATTAAAATAAGTTAGGTTTAAAGAAAATGAAGTTAGAAATACTTTTAGCTACAAACAACCAGGGTAAAGCAGCGCGTTACAGAAAACTTGCAAAAGAAATCGATGAAAGGATTTCTTTATACATGCCGAATGATTTGAATATGGTTCCCGAAGAGGTTAAAGAAGACGGCACACTGGAAGAAAATGCAAAAAAGAAAGCAGAAGCTTATTTGGGAAAAACAAAAATGCCCATACTTGCCAATGATGCAGGTTTCGAGGTGGAAGGAATGGGTCTTGTTAAAAATCCGAAAAGAATTGCACTCGACAGAGATGAAAATAGTCTGACAAAAGAGAAGATATATGATAAGGTTCTTCATTATTGGAAGAATGTTGCAAAAAGTTACGGGGGAGAGGTTGATGCGGCTTGGGTGGACGCCTTTTCACTAGTTTTGCCCGATGGAAGTTCTTATACTGTAGGAGCGAGAAGAGAAATTATTCTCACCGACAAGAATTTTGGAAAATCACATATCCAGTTCCCAATACGTGCGCTATACATATCAAAGGCAACCGATAAGCCGGCAGTGGATCATACAAACAAAGAAGAGCTGATTGAGATTCTCCCGATTAAAGAGGCTTTGGAAAATATTTTCAAGAAAGTGAAAAATAGTATTTAAAAAAAAGCATTGTTATAAAAAGCAAAATGATTGTTTTGATCTCCGGAGGATCCGGTTCAGGTAAGTCCACGTTGGCTAAAAAATTTATCGGGACAGTGGTTTCCACTGATGATTTTTATATCGGTAAAAGCGAGATGATTCCCGATAAGAATGGCGAGTATAATTTTGATCACCCCAGCTCGGCTGACCTTAAGAGTTGCTCTGAGGCAGTAAAAGCACTAAATAAGGGAAAGATGGTAGAAGTTCCCGATTACGATATGAGTACCTCAGCGCGTGTAGGAGTCAAGGAAATTGCCCCTTCCGAATCGGGAATAGTTGTGGTTGAAGGAATTTTTGCACTTCACAGTCCTCTTCGGGAGATTGGAGATTTGTTAGTTTTCATCGACACACCGATGGACTTGAGAGTGGCGAGGAGAATTAAGCGTGACTTGGGGCGGGGTCGTTTGGAGATAGAGTCGCTTAAACGTGCCATTCAAGTTGAAGAAGAATATAAGAAGAACATTGAACCGATGCGCAAGTATGCAAATGTTATTCTGGGTCATGAAAAGTGGTAAGATTTACTGCCTACCCTTAGCTTTGTATTTAAGAATATAGAAAAATTAAAATGCGGGGAAAAATAATTATTACTACAAAAGAAAGATACGAGCTCACGGATATAACCTCGGAGGTGGAAGAGATTGTTAAAAATAATAATTTGGAAAACGGAATCATTACGGTTTTTGTGCCTCATTCTACAGCCGCTATTCTTTTAACCGAAAACGAAGAAGGATTAAAAAAAGATTGGATTGATTTTTTTAAAAATCTAGTTGCCGGAAAAAATTTTTTGCACGATAGAATAGATAACAACGCCGATTCACATCTTCTTTCCGGGCTTTTAGGGCAGGGAAAGGTTTTGCCCGTAAAGAATAAGAAGATTGTTCGGGGAACGTGGCAGAACATTTTTCTGGCGGAGTTTGACGGACCTCGTGAGAGAAGTGTGGAAGTAGTCGTTATCTCTTGATGGAGTTCTTTCTGTTTGCTACAATGAAAAAGTCATGGCAAGCGGTAAAGGAAAAAGAAATATTTGGTTTTTAATGGGAACTTCTTTCTTACTGTTTCTTGTTTTATTTATAATTTTTTGGTCTATGAGTGAAATTGAAACAAAAAAAGAGAAAATAAACGGCGAGGAGACGTCTCTTCTAAAGGAGGAAGGGGAAACCTCACTAAAAGAAGTCTTAGAAGAGAGAAGAAGTGTGAGAGAGTACAAAGCTGAAGCAATCTCCTTGAGAGAAGTTTCAGCGGTAGTATGGGCTGCGCAAGGGATTACCGAAAAGGAAAGGGGATTTAGAGTTGCTCCCTCTGCGGGCGCTACTTATCCCTTGGAAGTATATTTGGTTGCCGGCGATGTGGAAGACTTGGACTCGGGAGTTTACCGTTTTCTTCCGGAGAGAGAAACCATTAAAAAAGTTTTGGAGGGTGAAAAGCGAGATGAGTTGTCTCAAGCTGCTCTGGGACAAAGATCGATTAAAGAAGCTCCAGCAAGCATTGTAATTACTGCTGTTTATGAAAGAACTACCACGCGTTACGGAGAAAGAGGAGTGAGGTACGTGCACATGGAAGCGGGGCACGTGGGCCAGAATATATATCTTCAGTGTGAGTCTTTGGGGCTTGGTACCGTTGCGATTGGAGCTTTCGACGATAAAGATGTGCAAAAAGTTCTCCATCTTCCTTCAGAGGAGGTGCCCCTTTACATCTTTCCCTTGGGTAAAAAACCTTAAAACAATGGAAAATTTTATCGAAGTAATAACTAAAAATGCCGGGGAACTGATTCTGAGCCGTTTTAAGGAGAAGAAAGATCTTCTTTCGCTGAGAAAAGGAAGTAAAGAAGTTGTAACAAAGTGTGACAAGGATGTAGATCAACTTTTAATAAAAAGCATCTCTAACGAATATCCCGATCACGGAATCTTAACGGAAGAGTCGGGATTCAACGATAAAGAGTCGGACTATCTGTGGATTGTTGACTCCTTGGACGGAAGTGGTAATTTTGCAAGTGGAAACCCTTTGTTTTCGGTGTGTGTAGCTCTTTCTTATAAAGAAGAGTTGTTCTTGGCAACGACGTATGCGCCGTTCATCGGTGAATTTTATTTTGCCAAAAAGGGAAAAGGAGCCTTTCTAAATGGTGAAAAAATAAGTGTCTCCGATGTCAAAGAAACAAGGGGGTCTTATATCGCTTTTTGCGATGGACACGAAAAAGACCGGGAAAAACTTTCCGAAAGACTTTCAGTGGTATTTAAAAATGCTATTGACTTACGAAAAATAGGCTCTGCTGGGGTGGAAACGGGATGGCTTGCATCGGGAAGAATAGATGGATTTTTGATGTTTGAAGGAGACCCTTGGGATCTAGCATCGGGCGTGTTGATAGCAAAGGAGGCAGGAGGAACAGTTACCGACTTTAGAGGTAACCCTTGGACCTGTAACCGAGGGAGCTTTGTCTTTTCAAACGGAAAAATTCATCAGGAACTTTTAAAAATGGTTTCTTAAGAAGATATTTCTTGTTTGTGTTTTTATAGCAATATAGGTAATTAATTTTAAAAAGATGGAAGAAGAAATTTTAAGGAAGATAAAAGAGCAAGAAGAAAAAATAGATAAGATATATGAAGCTGTTGAAAAAACAAGAAAGTTTTTTCTTTATACGTTAATTGTAACACTCGTGATAGTGTTACTTCCGATTATCGGAATGGTGTTCATTGTTCCCAGAATACTCAGTATCTACATGGATATTTATAGTTTTTAAAAATATAATTCTGATTTTAAAAAATGATTAATTTTGAAGATTTTAAAAAATTGGA
>SL_3KL_010_SEDDRAFT_10005513_pt1 | contig 11340 bp, 12 predicted proteins | sample SodLakKL_010_SED_2_FD_10381 | JGI IMG/M metagenome (IMG submission 10381)
GGACCCCCCCACCCCCGCCGCCTTCAGCCCTGGGGGAATCCGGTGAGCCCCCTTCCCCCCGGCGGTGGATCCGCCAGGACACGACCATGGCGGCTCCCGCCATCAGCGCCGTACCTCCGGTGAGGAGGTGGAGGACCCACGTCCGGTCCGCCGCGCAGACGAAGGGGACCAGGGCGTAGCTGAGCCCGAGGTGGAGAGTCCACGCCACCATGCCCCCGAGGAGCCCGAAGGCGAGACCTGGCGTGAGGATGGAGGCTCGGCCTCCCTTCCATTCTCCCGGGCCCCCTCCTGGGCTCCCTCCTGGGCTCCCTCCTGGGCTTGGGCTCCTTCCTCGCGTGGCCATCAGAGGCGGGGCGCCAGATACTGGACGGCGTAGAAGAAGAGGGACCCCAGGGCCACGAAGCTCCAGTAGATGACCAGGGCCTGGACCCCCGTATACCGTTCCCGGCTGAAATGGCCGCGGAGGCTCAGGGCGAGGAAGACCGATCCCGCCAGGAGGACGATGACCACGTGGAGGGCCGCGTAGCCCCCCATGGTCCAGTCCAGGGATCCATAGGCGTGCTCGTCCCAGAGGAACTCCCTGGCCCCGTATTCCCGAGCCTTCAGCGCCAGATACCCCCCGACCAGGAGCAGACCGGCGGCCAGCCCCGCACCGAGGGGGACGCTCCCGCGCCCGGTGAGGCCCCGGAGGGCGAGCCAGACCGGCGCGACGCTGGCCAGGAGGAGGATCTGGCTGATGGTGGGGCCCAGGAGCGCCGGAGGCCCCACTCCCGGTGGAGGCCAGTTCGGTGCCCCCAGGCTGAGGTAGAAGTAGCTGATACCGAAGAGCGCCAGGAGGGTGGCTTCGATGGCCACCAGCATGAGAATCCCCCAGATGATGGGGGACCGGAGTCCAGTGAGCTGCCGGGGGAGGCTGCCCTCCTCCAGGGGAGGTGGGGGGAGCTGGGGCGCCATGTCTGACCTCACGGTCCCTCCTTTCGCGGCCAGTGCCATCCCACCAGGGCCACAAAGGCGAGGAAGAGCCCCACGGGGACAAGGGCCAGCGTCCAGATGGCCCCCAGGAAGGCGACGCTCAGGGCCAGGGCGAGCCAGAGGGGCCAGGGGGACGGGCCGGGCAGGACGACCCGTCCCTCCGGCTCGGCGGCCAGGACACTGGTGACGATGTTCTCCCGGACCGGGTCGGGGGTGTCCGTCAACTCCTGGAGCCACTCCGGTCGGGGGGGCTCCTCTCCCGCTTCCTCCTTCGCCATCCATACCGGATCCCGCCCCCTGACCACCGGAACGTCCAGGAAGTTGTAGTTGGCGGGAGGTGAGGTGGTGGCCCACTCCAGGGTGTGTCCTCCCCAGGGATCCGGTCCGGCCTCCAGGCCGTTCCGCCAGTTCCGCAGAACATTCCAGAGGAAGACGCCCACGCCGGCCCCCATGACGAAGGTCCCCGCCGTGGAGAGCAGGTTGAGGCCATCCCACCCCAGGTCGGGAAGGTAGGTGTAGACCCGCCGGGGCATTCCCTCGAGGCCCGTGAGGTGCATGAGGAGGAAGGTGAGGTTGAAGCCCACCAAGAAGAGCCAGAAGTGCCACCGACCCAGGCGCTCGTCCAACATCCGCCCGGTGAACTTGGGGAACCAGAAGTAGATGGCGGCGAAGATGGGGAAGATGGACCCCCCCACCAGGGTGTAGTGGAAGTGGGCCACGATGAAGTAGGTGTCGTGGACCTGCCAGTTGAAGGGAACCGCTGCGATCATGATCCCCGTGATCCCTCCCAGGATGAAGAGGACGATGAACCCCAGGGAGAAGAGCATGGCGGTGGAGAGCCGACCGATCTTGCCATGCCAGAGGGTCGTGATCCACGCGAAGATCTGGATGGCGCTGGGGATGGTGATGAGCATGCTGGCGGCCGCGAAGAAGTTCAGCCCCACCATGGCCAGACCCACCGTATACATGTGGTGGACCCAGACCCCGAAACTGAGGAGGCCCACCACCACCATGGACACCACCACCAGGGTGTACCCGGCCAGGGCGCGCCTGGCGGCCACCGGAATGATGGTGGAGACCACCCCCACGGCGGGGAGAAGCATGATGTAGACGTCGGGGTGCCCGAAGAACCAGAAGAGATGCTGCCAGAGGAAGGGATCGCCCCCGGCCGCCACGTCGAAGAAGTGGGTTCCCACCATCCGGTCCAGGGCCAGCATCAGGCTCGTCAGGATCAGCGCCGGCATGGCGAAGACGATCATGAGCGAGGTGATGAGCATGGCCCAGACGAAGAGGGGGAGGCGGTTGAGCGACATCCCCGGGGCCCGCTGCTTGAGAATGGTGACGATGATCTCCACCGCCGCCACGAGGGCGGAAACCTCCAGGAAGGTGATCATCGTCACCCAGAAGTCGATGTTCACCCCTGGCCGGAATCCCCGCCCCGTCAGCGGCGGATAGTTGTACCAGCCGCTGTCCGGCGCATACCCGAAGAGGTACGCGGTGTAGAGGGAGACCCCGGCGATGAGGAAGACCCAGTATCCGAAGGCGTTCAGGCGCGGGAAGGCCATCTCCCGTGCCCCGACCATGAGGGGGACCAGATAGATCGCCAGTCCCTCCAGGAAGGGAAGGACGAAGAGGAACATCATGGTGGAGCCGTGCATCGTGAACGCCTGGTTGTACCCCTCCGGAGAGAGGACACCCAGGAGGGGCAGGGAGAGCTGGAGCCGCATCAGGACGGCCAGGATCCCCGCCAGGAGGAAGAAGATGAACGCGGTCACCATGAACCGGAGCCCTACCGCCCGGTGGTTCACCGCCGTGAGGAAGCCCTGGATCCCCGGGGGGGGCGCCCAGATCCGGGAGAGCCTCCGATGCAGGTCGTCCCGGGCCCCAGGGCCCTCCCGGGCGGCGGTGGGTGCGGGGCCCATCAGCGAAGCGTCTCCAGGTAGGTGACCAGGGCATGGAGTTCCCTGTTGTCCATGCGATGGCTCGGCATCCGCACCCCGGGCTTGAACTGGTGGGGGTCCCGGATCCAGGCGGTGAGGTGCTCCCGGTCGTTGACTACCGTCAGGGCCCCCAGGGTACGCCGCTGGGCCAGGTCCGTCAGGTCGGGGCCGGGGCTTCCCGCCGCTCGGGGCCGGCTCATGCCTTCGATGGCGTGACAGGCGCCGCATCCTTCCCGGACGAAGACATTCAGACCCTCCAGGGCCACCGGGTCGTCGGCCAGGGGGCGTGTCGTGACATCCCTCGCGGTCTCGGGGGCGGTCCCGTTCGACGACCGCCTCGCGGCCCAGGTGGCGAACTCCTCCTCGGTGAGGGCGACGACCAGGAGGGACATGAGGGCGTGCTGCACTCCGCAGAACTCGGTGCACTGGCCCCGGTAGAGCCCCGGTTCGTCCGCCTGCATCCAGGTGACGTTCGTCCTCCCCGGAATCATGTCGATCTTCCCAGGGGAAAGCTGGGGTACCCAGAAGCTGTGGATCACATCCGCCGAGGTTACCTCCACCCGGACCGGACGCCCGGCGGGGATGCGGATCTCGTTGGCGGTGGTGATCTCCTGCTCCGGATACCGGACCTCCCACCAGAACATGTGTCCCACCACCTCGATGGTGAGGGCCGGCTCCTCGGGGGGCTGGGAGACGGCCGTGCCCGTGCGAACCGAAACGGCCAGGAAACCGATGAGGAAGAGGGTGGGGAAGGCCGCCCCAGCCAGGAGGATGAAGCGCTCCTCTCGACGGGCGGTCTCTCCTCCCTCCCGGGGCTCGGCGGCCCGCCCGGCGCGACGGAGGGCATGGAGGAGTCCGAGGATGACCAGGGTCGCAAGGAGGGTCGTGCTCCCGAAGGCGAACCACCAGAGGCTCTCGATCTGCCGGGCACCCGGGCTCTGGGGCTCCAGAATCGACTGCCAACCGCCGCAGCCCTGCAGGAGGAGGGCCGGGGTCAGGACGAGGACCAGGATCAGGGCCGCTCTCAGAGGGGGGAGGACCCGGCCGAGGAAGGGGCTCATGGCTCCGACCCCCTCCGGCGAGCCCGGTCCTCTGCCGCCCAGTGGATGTACGCCAGGATCGCCTCCAGTTCTCCTGGGCCCAGGATCTCCTGGTAGGCCGGCATGTTTCCGATCCCCATCACGATCCGGACGGCGATCTCCTCCCGGGAGAGGCGGAGGGGCGCATCGGTGAGATCGGGTCCGTAGATCCCTCCTCGGCCCATGGCCACGTGGCAGTACTGGCACCCCCGTTCGTGGAAGAGGGCGGCCCCGAGTCGGGCCTCTTCGGGCGCGTCGGAAAGGAGCGCCTCCGGAACCGGCTCCGTCTCGAAGTCGGGGATCCAGTGGGCCCGGAGTCCGAAGGCCGTGAGGGTGGCCCAGAGGAGGAAGGCGGTGCCCACCGCGAAGACGGCCCAGGGCCTCCGCGACGGCGCCCGCTCCCCGCCGCTGAAGAGGAGGGGGAGGAGGACGAGGAGCGGGAAGACGAGGACCGGGAGCCAGACCAGGACCAGCGCGTCCAGCGCCGGGGGCTTGTACCAGATGAGGGCGTAGTACCAGAGGAAGTACCAGTCCGGACGCGGGACCACCTCCACCAGGGCGGGGTCGGGAACCAGCCCCGGGCCCTTCGGTCCGAACGCGAAGGCCAGTCCGAAGACCACGGCATAGACCAGGCCGATGAAGGCGAACTCCCGCCAGGCCTGGTAGGGCCAGAAGAGGCTCCCGCTCTCCGCCTTGTGCCGCTGGTACCAGGAGCGATAGGTGTCCCTTTCCACGGGTACGCCCGCCCGGGGGGGCTCCGAGATCCCGTTCCTGATCACCAGGTAGATGTGGACTCCCATGAGTCCCATGATGAGGAGGGGGAAGACGATGACGTGGAGGGCGAAGAAGCGGCTGAGGGTCGCGCCGCCCATGGTGTCCCCCGCCAGGACCAGGTCCATGAGATGGGGTCCGACGACGGGGAAGCGCCCCAGCATGGTGGCCGCCACATCCACCGTGGCCACCCCGTCGTGGTCCCAACGGAGCAATTGGCCCGTGAAGGCCATGGCCAGGGTGAGGAAGAGGAGCGCCACCCCGGTGATCCAGTTCAGCTCCCTGGGGAACTTGTAGGACCCCGTGAGAAACACCCGGGCCATGTGCACGAAGACGAGGACCACCATGGCAGAGGCACCGAAGTAGTGGAGGGCGCGGACGAAGCCTCCCCACAGGACCTCGGTGTTGATGAAGTGGAGGCTCTCCCATGCGTGGCCCGGCGATGGGATGTACTTCATGGCCAGGGCGCTCCCCGTCACCAACTGGGCCACGAAGACGAAGGCCAGGGCCTGCCCGAACACATAGAACCAGCCCTTCCGGGTACGCCCCACCTCTCCGGGGATGCGGTGCTCCACCAGGAATCGGTGAAGGGGAGCGAGCCCCGCCCGGTCGTAGATCCATTCGCCGGTCCGGGTGAGAATGCCCAGGACGGCGCCGGTGAGCCTGGTCATCCCCGGGGACTCGGGATGCCCTCGGTCCGGATCTCCACCCGTCCGTCCCGGATCCGTATCGGGTAGCGGTCCAGGGGACGGGGCGGGGGACCCGCCGCCACGGAACCATCGGCATGAAACGCCCCCCCATGGCAGGGGCAGAGGAAGAGGCGCGCCCCTTCTTCCCAGCGGACGGCGCATCCCACGTGGGTGCAATACGTGGTGAAGGCCGCGAATTCGTCCGAATCGTCCCGTCGTACCCAGGCGGCGTTCCGGGCCGCGTATCCGGCCCAGGGGAGGGGCTCCGGATCCCGGTAGGTCACCCGAAGGGTACTCCCCAACGGAAAGTCCTCGACGGAGCCCACGTCGCGCCACTCCGTGGGGTCGGTGCGCGTCAGCGGGGTGACGAAGAGGCCGAGCCAGGGAGCCAGGAGGGAGGCACCGGCTGCGGACCCGATCCCGAGGGTGAGGAAGGTCAGGAGCTTCCGCCGTTCCTGGCAGGGTCCGCACCCAGCCTTGTCCGGGTTGTCCGCCTGTTCTGGATGGCCGGTGGCGTCCCGATTCCCCGCCACCTCCGGATGGCCTGCCGCCTCCAGGTCGCCGGGGAGACCGGAGTCCGGAGCCCGTTCCCCCGAAACAGGGGTGGACCCGGAATCATTGGAGTTCGGCATGGAGGTCTACTCCCGCGCAGAACAAGAAAGGGGACCGGTGGAGGAGGGCAAGCGCCAGCATTGAGCGAGCATCAGGGTCATGGCCCGACCTGCCAGATTATGACCCCGTTCGGGTCCCTGCGGCAAGCGACGACGGACTGGGGGAAGGCCGGGGTCGTCGGGGACTCCGACGGCCCGAAGCCGGGCGGCCCATCGCCGGGGTGTTCCCCCGCGTTAGGCCTCCCGGCGGGGAGCGGGCTCAGCGATCCGTCTCCTGATAGGTCACCGCCTCTCCGTTCACGGCCCTGAGCCTGTCCAGCCGGATCTCGAGCCCTCCAGCCGTCTTCATGTACTCCACTCCGTCCCGTGCATAGACATCCTCGATCCGATCCTGGATCTCCCGCTCCCCGCCATCCTCGTCCCGGACCAGAAAGTGGGCGGCCGTTCCCCGTACGGAGGTCTCCTCGAGCTTATCGTGCACCGAACAATCGATGGGTTGGTACTCTCTTTCAGTCATGCCTCTCTCCTAAATGCTGGGTGTACAAGTCGGCTGTTCACGTTGGGTGTTCGGGCCTGCGGAACCTCGAGGCTCCGGATAGCGAGGCTGGGGACGGCGCAGTCGGAGCAAGTCGTTCCGCCCTCGACCCTGGTCCCACCTGAACAAGCTCCATGCCAGCCAGCGATCTCTGCCGGAGTGGAGTCGTCTTTGTCAGGCGCGTTCCAGGGGAAGGTTTCAGGGGAAGGTTTCAGGGTGAACGGCGCTGAAACACCGGGCCTCGCCCGACCCGGGGGTGCGGCTGCGGGATGCCGCGGACACAGGGGACGGCATCCCGCTTGCAAGCTCCCGGGGACGGATGCAACCGATGAATCGCGAGGAGATGCCCCCTGGTAGCTACCCCCGGGCGGGGACCCCTCCGGCCTTGCCCTCCCCTTCCTGAAGGAGCTCCCATGGATCACACTGTCCGTATCCTCCACATCGGCTTCGTCACCCACGATGTCAAGCAGTTCGTCGTGACCCGTCCCGACGGGTTCGGGTACCGGCCCGGTCAGGGAGTCGAGATCGCCGTGGACCAGGAGGGCTGGAGGGAGGAAGGCCGGCCGTTCACGCCGACATCTCCCGAGGCTGCCCCCGCGCTGGAATTCACCATCAAGGGGTACCCCGGTCATGGAGGCGTCACCCAGAAGCTCCATTCCATGAAACCAGGGGCGACACTGCTCATGTCCGAAGCCTTCGGGACCATCACCTATCAGGGTCCTGGTACCTTTGTGGCCGGCGGGGCGGGGATCACCCCTTTTCTCGCCATCCTCCGGCAGCTGGAGAAGGACGGGGGGCGGGAGGAATGCACGCTCCTCTTCAGCAACAAGACCCCGGCGGACGTGATCTGCGAGAAGGAATTGCGTCACCTGATGGGGGAGCGCCTGCATCTGACCTGCACGGAGCAGCCGGCCCCGGGGTACGACAGGGCTCGCATCGACCGCTCCTTCCTGGAGGCGAAGAAGGTGGACCCGGAGCAACCGTTCTACCTGTGCGGTCCGCCTGCCTTCGTGGAGGAGATTCGGGAGGCATTGGAGCAGATGGGTGCCGATCCCGAGGGAATCGTCGTGGAGGAATGAGGACGGTTGGTCCCTTCCATGGTCCTCTTCCACCGGGGATCCAGCTTCCGGTGGGGGCCGCCGCCGCCGTGGAACCGGACATGATCCCCCTGGCTCCGGGACGGGCCCCCATCGGGAAGGCTGGAAAGCTGGAAAAAAGGTTGGGTGGGAGGGCGGGCCTGCACGGTGAACGGCCCGCGGACAGGACCCTCAATCGGTCAGGAGAAACGTGACCTTCAGGTTCACCCGGAAGGAGGACACCTTCCCGTCCTTCACTTCCGCATTGAACTCCTTCACCCAGGCGCTCTGGATGTTCTCCACCGTCTTGGATGCACGCTCCACGCCCACTCGAACCGCATCATCGAAGGATTCAGTCGACTGGGCACTGATCTCGATCACCTTTGCAACTGTCATGTCGTCTCTCCTCTACTGAAGAAATGAATGGGTCGGGGATTCTCGCTCCGAGTTCCCCCTTGGCTGGGGTCGTTTCACCTTTGCCCCACCTGAAATGCACCACCGGGCGACGGGTCCTTCCGCAATCTGTTTCCATCGGCCCACGTGGGTACGTAGCCTGGAACAAAGGCCGTCTTGGCACTGGCCCTGGTCGCACCGAAAGGCGAGTCCCGGCCAGCAAGCCGTCCCCTGCTTTTTGGGCAGGAAGCATGCCGTGGACATTCCCCTTGTGCCGGCGCATTCGGTCCGAGCCTTTCTGCCACTCTTTTCTGCCACCCTTCCCTGCCACCGTTCGTGCCTGCCACCCTTCGTGCGGATCCGGGCGGGAGGGACGGGTGGGAGTTCGGAAGCTGTAGATCGCGGCACATCCCTTGCGCCTCTGGGGATCCGATCGAACGGGAGTCCGTGGAAGGAGGAGGCGACATGAGGAGTGACCTGCGCTATGTGGAGGTGCAAGGAGAAAGAGTTCCATCCCTGGGCTTCGGGACCTGGCAGCTTCGCGGCGACGAGTGTGCCAGCGCCGTGGCCGACGCACTGCGGATCGGTTATCGCCTCGTGGACACCGCCCAGCAATATGGGAACGAGGCCGCAGTAGGGGCCGGGATCCGAGCGAGCGGGGTGGATCGCGACGAAGTCTGGGTTGCCACCAAGGTCTGGTGGGAAAACCTGAGCTATGAGGAATGCCTGGAGAGCGCCGAGGCGAGTCTGGCCCGGTTGGGTCTGGTCAGGATCGATCTCCTCCTCATCCACTGGCCCAACGAGGCACTCTCCATGGACGAGCCCCTGTCGGCGATGAAGAAGCTCAGGGACGCAGGAACGATCCGACACATCGGTGTCTCCAATTTCCCTCCGTCCCTTCTGCAGAAGGCCCTTGACCGGGCCCGCCTCCTGACCAACCAGGTGGAATACCATCCCTTCCTGGCCCAGGACCGACTCCTGGAGATGGCCGAGGAGAACGATCTCATGCTGACGGCCTACTCCCCGCTGGCACAAGCTCGGGTTCTGGCGGACTCCACACTCCAGGAAATCGGAAGGGCGCATGGAAAGACCCCCGTCCAGGTGGCGTTGCGGTGGCTGCTCCAGCAGCCTCGGGTCGCGGCCATCCCGAAGGCCTCGAGTGCCGAGCATCGGCGGGAGAACCTGAAGGTCTTCGATTTCGAATTGAGTCGTCACGAGATGGAGCGGATCTCGGGGCTGGACAAGGGGGTTCGGCTCGTGGATCCGGAGTTCGCACCGGAGTGGGAGTCGAGCCATTAGGCGTTCCGTTCAGCCCCCGGGGAAGACCGCTGAGATGCCCGCCCATTTCGGGGTCGGGCGTTCGCGATGGCAGGATTTGAACGGCCCGTCTCGCTCTAAGGACGAGAGAGGAGGCGTGCGCGGGATCTATCCTCACGCCTCACGAATTGCCTTCAGGGGTGGATGGGGTGGATCTTGAGGGAGCAAGGATCCTGATCACGCTCCCTCCTTCCCCCACGGCTGTGATGACTCCATCTCCCGACTCAGAATCCCTTCACATTCTCGTCCTCGACGACGAGGAGGTGACCCGGATGGCCCTGGAGCAATGCCTGGCCGACACCCCCCATGAGGTGAGGTCCGTCGGGTCCGGGGCGGAGGCGATGGACGCCCTGGAAAGGGAACTCTTCGACGTCGCCTTCTTCGACCTCCGGCTACCCGGCGCCTCCGGAATCGACCTCATCCCAGAGGCGATGGAGCGTGCTCCGTGGATCAAGATCATCCTCATGACGGCACACGCTTCCATCGAATCCGCTGTGGAGGCGGTGCGCGCCGGTGCGGTGGATTTCCTGCAAAAGCCCTTCCGCCCTGCGGAGGTCCGGGTCCTGGTGGAGAAACTCCTGGCCATCCGGCGGAGGGAACGGAAGGTTGCTTCCCTTCATGAGGACGCCAAGCGAGCCTCCGGGCCCTCGGTGCTGACCAGCGATGATCCGGCCATGCGAAAGGTGCTGGAGCTCGCTCGACGGACAGCTTCGAGCACCGCAAACATCATGCTTCTCGGGGAGAGCGGGACGGGGAAGGGCGTCTTGGCACGAGCGATCCACGGATGGAGCCATCGAGCCGATGGCCCGTTTTCGGTGGTGAGCTGCCCGTCGCTGTCCGAAGACCTCCTCCGAAGCGAACTCTTCGGTCACGAACGCGGAGCTTTTACCGGCGCCGTGAAGGCCCACAGGGGACGGATCGAGACCACCCGGGGCGGGACCCTCTTCCTGGATGAGATCGGGGACATGCCCCTGTCCATCCAGCCGAAGCTCCTCCGATTCATTCAGGACCGCACCTACGAACGGGTAGGGAGCACCGAGACCCGGAATTCCGATGTGCGGATCATGACCGCGACCAACAAGGATCTGCGCGCAGCCGTTCGAGAGGGCCATTTCCGGGAAGACCTCTTCTATCGACTGAACGTCATTGAGATCCGAATTCCACCGCTGCGGGAGCGACCCTCCGACATTCTTCCCCTGGCGGAGATGTTCCTGCACAGGTTCGGTGCCGAGAACAATCGAAGCGTGGAGGGATTCAACCCGGATGCCGAGCGAGTCCTCCTCGGCTACGAATGGCCTGGAAACGTGCGGGAACTCCAGAATGCCGTGGAGCGGGCTGTCATCCTGTGCGGGGGCCGCCAGGTGGGGCCTGCGCTGCTTCCCCGGCTGGTGTCCGCAGCCGGGTTGGGGGAGGAGGCAAACGGTGACGGGCGCCTGCTTGCGCTGGACGAAATGGAAAAGGTCCATATCCGGCGCGTGCTCCAAACCACCAACAGTGTGCAGGAGGCCGCTCTAGTCCTGGGGATTTCAACCACGACCCTCTGGCGGCGTCGCAAAAAATATGAACTCTGAGAAGGCGCTGCAGACGGCCCTCGTGGTAGACGACGACCCTGGTCTCCGGACGGTGCTTCGCCACATCCTGGAACTGGAGGGATGGCGGGTAGTGGAGGCTGGAGACGGGAAGGAGGCCCTGGCCCGCGCCGCAGAGGCGAACCTGGACGTGGTCATCACCGATATCGAGATGCCTGGGATGGACGGGATCGAACTCGCCGCCTGCCTGAGGCGGAAACAACATGAAATCCCGTTACTGGCCATCACCCGACGCGCGCTGGAGGGCGTGAACGCCGCCCACTTCGACCAGGTGCTTTCCAAACCCTTATCCGTCCCCGCCCTCAGGGAGTGGCTGGCGGACCACTAGAAGTCTGTTGAAGAAGTACAGGGCGCCACCGATGGGAGCG
>SL_3KL_010_SEDDRAFT_10005514_pt1 | contig 11340 bp, 27 predicted proteins | sample SodLakKL_010_SED_2_FD_10381 | JGI IMG/M metagenome (IMG submission 10381)
ACAAGCCATTCTGTGATAGGTATCTCTTCATTATATTGATACTGCTATTTACGTCTCTATCAATATTTATACCACAATCACACTTCATAATTCTAACATCTAAAGGCATATTATGTATTTTACCACATTTACTACAAGTTTTAGATGTCATTGATTCATTTATTTCTATTATTCTTTTACCTATTTTTTTACTTTTATAGGTTAGAAATTGAACAAATCTACTTATACTACCAGTATTTAACAAAGAAGTATTAAGTTTTTTAGTATATTTTGTTTTCATTTTCTTAACACTTAATTCTCCAACAATGATAGTATTAGCTTTAGTATTATTTACAATTTTATGGGATAATTTATGTTGAAAATCTTTTAATTGATTAGATGATTTTCGTTTCACCTGTAATAGATTAGAATTTAATCTATTCCATTTTTTTGAATATTTTTTACAATGGTCTCTACGACTTTGTAATGATTCGAGTTTAGGTTTCCAATATTTATCAGGTCTTTTGTTAGTAAACTCTTTAACTTTTCCTTGAATATTAATTAGGGTTTGTTTTATAATACCTAAATCCACCGCTTGATATAAACCATTATCTTTATATTCTTTTTCTTGTTCTTCATAAGTTATAGATAACCAAAAAGATTTATCTTTTTTATAAATTGATATTTGTTTTACATTAGAAAAAGTAAATTTATTAGGTATTATAAATTCTAATTTATCCTTATTATATTTATGTGAAAAACAGATTATATTATCTTTTATTTTGAATCCACTTTGATTATATGTTAATGTTGTAAAATGTTTTTTACCTAAATATTTAGGTGGTCTTGATGTTTTATCTTTTTTTATTAATGAGTAAAATGATTTATAATTATCATTTAATACTCTTAATGTATGCTGTAAAACTTTGGAATAAACTATATTATATTCTGGATATTGTTTTTTTATTTTAGGTAATTGATTTTGTTGAGTAATATAACTAACACTTTTATGATTTTTTTCCCATTCTATTTTACGTTCTGTTAATGCAAAATTATAAATTAATCTGCATTTCTCTGAAAGATTATTAAGTATTTCTTCTTGAGATTTCTTTACATTAATTTTTATTTTTTGTGTTAGTTTCATTTATTAACCTCAAAATAATTTCTTCATAACTTTCTCTTTTAGTTATTTTTAATTGTTTTAATATTTCTAAAGTATTTTTTTCGATTTGTATTGTTGTTTTCATTTTATTATATAGTGATATATAACTAATATATAAATGTTTGTATTATTGTCTGATTCATCTCCCACCTAAAGGAAGGAGACTTCTCAGACCTTAGTTAAAAAAAAATATATATATAAATGCTTACGACATATTAAATATAAAAATAATATTTTTGGAGGTAATTAACATGATTGAAATAGCAAAAGTTGACTATAAAGGTTATCCGATAAAATTTGTGGAAAAAATTTTAGGTGGAAAAAAAGTTGTTGTAGGAGAAACTCCTTCTAAAGTGTCTGGCAAACTCTTGCAAGTAACAGGTAAAACAAAAGAAGACGTTTTAAAAAAATGTATGGCTAATATAGAAACCGAAATAAAACTAAAGTAGGTAAAACAAAATGAAAAAAGCAAAAAAACTAAAAGATTCAACAACTGATTTTATGAAAATGGGAATGACTGGAATGGTCGGACTAGGAGCAATGGGTGCAATTGGTTCATTACCAGGAATGCCGGCGGAGGCACAAAACGTTCAAAAAATGGCTGGTGTAGGAGTAACACTTGGAATGACTGGTGGATTACTAAATATCGCACAAGACACATTTTCTTTTGACAAAAAGAAGAAGAGGAAATAAAAAAATGTTTAGTCAAAAAATCGTTAACAATATTTTAGGTAATAAACCTAAAAAAGATTGTAAGAGTAAAAATTACAGAAAGAGAAGTCAATCTGAATGGATTAGAGATAATCGTGAAGAATTAGATAACATTATACAAAATGTCGCTCCAGGTGCACCCAAAAACGACGAAGAACGACGAATGTGGGTTGAAAATGACGAAGGTCTTTATAATGCTTGGCGTTTTGATAGAGATTTATAAAAAAACAAATAACAGGTGAAAAAAATGGCTAAAATAAAAAACACAAACAAATATTCGTTTTACGATGTTAAATCTAAAAAGAAATTTGTCCCAGAAGAGTATGAAGTAAAAGTTAGAAGTAATAGAAGATTTGCTGTGGCAAAAAATCCTGCAACAGGAATTGAATGTTGGAGAATTTTAGGAGCAAATAAATAAGCAAATTCTATACCCACATCTCGACTTCCTACCACACTGTTTTCCATTATGGTGTGGTAGGTTTTTTTTTCTCAAAAATCATAACATTTAAATATTTAAAAATTTTATCTAATATAATGGGTCAATCAGAAGTTTATGAATGCATGAAAAAACATTCAAATAAATGGTTTAATTCAATGGACTTGGCAAAAATTTTGAATGTTAAAATTAACGTAGTTAATAGAGCATTTGTTAATTTGAGAAGATTTAATTTAATTTACAGAAAAATGGGCGAAGGCCACTATCATAATAGTGGAAGAAGTATGTTTTATTACAAAATAGTTCCTGATAATAAAGTTTTGAGAAAAGGTGCTCGTTATAACAAAGACGAGTTGGTCGATAAATGAAAAAAATGTGTAAACATATAGGTGGGTTAACAACTCATAAAGGAATAACTTTTGTAGGATTGAAAAATAAGTTGCACATTTATAACGATTGCACTTTTTCCATGAAACCTTATAACAACATAACTAAACACAAAACAACTAATATTCCTTTTATTAGAGGTTTTTTTAAGTTGTTTAATGCAGTGAAAATGGCTTCTTCTACATTAATTGGTAAAATTAGTATTTTTTTTATTTGTTTAAGCATATTATTTTTTACAATTGATTTATTTAAAGGAGAAAACATTAATCAAGCCCAAACAGGTTTAACAAGCATTATAATTAATGTTTTAATTAATGTTTTAATTATTGTTGCAATGATTATTTATAGTAGAATTATTAGTGCAAAACACGGTTTAGAACACAAATTAATATGGTTATATAACAAAGGTTATAATATTAATTTAGAAAGTGTGAGAAATGCACCGAAAGCAATACCTCGTTGTGGTGGCACTTTTTTAGGAATAATATTGTTTTTTAGTATTATTTGGAATTTTACTGGTTTAAGTGCTTTGTGGTTGTGGTTAATTATTCCCTCAATTGGTTTTGAGTTGTTTTTATTAGCTGACAAAGATAAATGGTATAGTAAAATAATATTCTTTCCTGGTTGGTGTGTGCAACAAATAACTACAAGTAATGGTTTAAGTGATTATATTGTTCAAAGACACATTGACGCTTTTAAAATTTTTATTAATTGTGAAGAAAATCATTCACAAAAATGTTCGTAATTATTTTTTACCAAACTATGGCACATTTCGTGATAATCAGTTCTTTCTATTTCTGTTAGTGTTCTATCTTTTACCCAAACACAGTAATAATCTTGTGAACCAATATATAATCCATTAACATTAGATTTTGAAGAAATTTCTCGCATTGTTTCATTACGTAATTCTTGGTACATAATGCACCTATTATCATATTTTGCAGAGTTATTGACACAATTGTTATAATCTTCTACTAATTTTATATGTTTTATAAACAAAAAAACGACGAGTATTAAAAAAATGGAGAACAAAAAAATAAAAATGGTTGATTCATCTAATCTTTTTAAATATTTTTTAATCATTTTGCTTTGCATTGTTTTCATATAAAACTTGTAATGTCCGCAATACTTCTTTCTCGTCTTCTATTGTTTCTATTTTTCTATCAACAATTACTCTTTCTTTAATTAATACGTTTAACATTTTGTTCAAATGTTTTTCTCTTATTTTTATTTCATTTATGTCTGGATACATCTTTTTCCTCCTCAAAAATAGTTTTTTTTATGTTGTGTGTTGTTTTTAATTTTGTTTAATCACTATTAGTTTTAGCAACCTTTTTGGTTGCGGAGTTTTTGGAGTTGATATTAATAACAACAATTTCACCATTTTGATATAAATCTAACAATGTATTAAATACTTCTTTATCTCTATATCTATCAATTACTAATGTGAAATTATGTTTGTGATTTTCTCCAGTATCTTCAATCTTTTTTATGTATGTTCTTAATTCCATTGTTTATCAACTCCAAAAATTGAAACTAATATAGATTATGTCTAATTTTCATTCTCGTTTACCAAACAATTCTTTTTCAAATTCTTTTTTACTTATATGTTTAGGATTTGTAATAAGATAAGAATTATCAATCGCTTCTCTTATTTCTTCTTCACTAAACCATTTTTGACTTTTAGTTTTACACCAATGTTCTGTAAATATAATTTGTTTATATTTTATACATGGTTTAATAATTTCTTGTGTTGTTTTCATTCTCATTCACCAATTAGTTTTCTTCATTGACAATGTAAAGTTTATTATCGTCTTCCCAAATTTGATAAAACATTTGATAAACTTCGCAATCAAGGTCATAACCATTGCAATTATAACAACCCATTTTTTCATAATTTTCGGTTCCTGCCAAACCATCACCTCTTTGAAGCTCTGTTTTTCTTTGATTTCTACTGGCGTCATACCATATACATTTATCATCTATACTCATTATTTTTCCTCCTTATATTTTTTATCGGTTGTTGCATTCTTTTTAATTCTTCTGCAAACTCTAACTTTTTTAATTCGTTTATTCTTTGTGTAACATAATCGTCTATATTGTTATTATTGTTTTCATTAACATTTCTAAACAATTCTTCTAATTCTTCAACAATTTTTTTGTAATTATTAACTTTTTCAAAAGAGTTGTGGTATATTTTATAATATTTTTTACCAACCTTTCTGCAAAGACATCTTTTATTTTTTATAATTATTCTTCCATTGACAATTCTTATTAAAATCTTTTTTTTTCTTATTAAAACATTTTCTGTTAAAGGATTTTTCATGATATTTATATAATATTCGCCGTCTGTTCTGTTTTTTCTGTCCGACAAATCTGTTGTTAAACCTATAACATTTTCTTTTCTTTCATTGGTACAAAAAACATCTATTAATTGTTCTTCTCCTTGTTTTATGAATGATAAGAAACTTTTTTTTAAATACATAATATCTATTTTTGCACAATGACCTGTTATTTTTATTTTACCTGTTTTTTCATCAAGTTTTTCTGAGTATTTATGACTCTTTAAAACAATTGTGTCTTTTTTTAAAAATCTTTCAAATGTATGAAAGTTTTTTTCTAAAAATTTACTTAATTCTTCAAATTTTTTAAAATTTATTTCATAATTTATTAATGATTTGTTGAATTTGTTCTTATCTTTATAGCTCAATTTTTGGTGTCTTTTCTCTATATGAGTTACTAAAAAAATTTCTGTTTCTCCATAATTGTTTATTTTCATTGGCAAGTTTTTTGTCATTGTTTTTCATCCTCTAATAGTGATTTTTTCTTTCTTTTTATCAGCATATCATCTTCGTCTTGACCCCAATCTCCATTACAAATAGGACATTCGTCGTCTTTGTTGTCTGCATCATTTCCACATTTGTTGCACATATATTTGCTCATTTTTTACACCTTATTCTTTTATGAAAATCTATATCAAGAGTTATTCCCATGATTGTAAAATTAATACTAAACAATTGATTTCTATTAAAAAAGCCAAAATAAATTATATCAAAATTACAACCTTTTATGTATTATGTGTCAAAATTTATTTTCATTTTTTACACCTTTAATTTCATTTTTCGTGTTTTCCTTCTTCATCCCAATAAGGAAATTGTTTTTTGCAATCAGAACCGAACTCGCAACCAGAACCAAACTCACATTCATCACCGAACTTACAACCAGAACCGAACTCGCAATTAGAACCGAACTCACAATCATCACCGAACTTACAACAAGAACCAAAATCAGATTCAGAACTAAACTTACAACCAAGACCAAACCCGCAAGTAGACCTGAACTCACAACAAGAACTGAACACACAATAAGAACCAAACTTACAACAAGAACTGAACACACAATAAGAACCGAACTCACAATCAGAACCGAACTTACAATCAGAACCGAACTCACATTTTATGAAAATACAATCATTTCCAAAAACACTTTTATCAGCAAACACTTGATTAACGAAAATTTGTCTATTCTTCTTTTCAAGATTTTTAATCTTGAGTTGATTCTTATCTAATTCATTAACCATTTTATATATTTCTACTAAAGAAGTATTCTTTACAACAAAATCTTCTTTAATTCCATCTTGTAATGATTTATAACTTTCATCACTAATCATTACTTCTTTACCGTTTTCTAAATTTATTTTTTTCATTTTACACCTTTAATTTTTTCTTTTTTCTAAAAAAAGTCATTCTGCTATGACCTGTTAAATTCATATATTCTTTTACTTGTTCTTCGACACTTTTATTATTGTTTAATATTTGTAACAATATTTTTTTGTCTTCATCAACACTCACACTATTGTAAAACAACATTTTTGCATTAACTTCATCATATTTTGCAAAAGTTATCAATCTATCCATTAATCTTAAGTTATAATCATATTCTGGAGTTATTTCATTAATTATTTGCGCTATTAGTTGTTTTTGTTTGATTGTTAAGTCTTTTTTTTCTTCAATTATTTCTATACTCAAATCTTTTAACTCTTGTAATGTGTAGGTTAATTTGTATTTTAAACACCTGCTGATTAGCGCTTTAAAACTTTCGTCTTTTTTTCCTTTTATTTCATTAGCCAAAATTATTATTTTGCCAGTAAATTCAAAAGTGTCTGGATAATTTACTAATGTTTTGCTGGTTGTTTTATAACTTACTTGTCTTTGATTTGTTACACTCCACAAAGCACTTTTAAGTAATTGTATTGTTTTATCGTCTTGAAACATTGTTTCAACATCATCCAAAACTATTATTTTGTTGTTATTATCAAAAAACAATTTATACAATTCTACTGGAGTTGTTACACCACTCACATAAATATATTCTTGGTTTAACTCTTTTAAAAAATTTATAGTTGTAAAAGTTTTTCCGTAACCTGCTTTTGAATGGCACAAAAAACAATTAATATGATTTTTAACCAACATATTTACATAATGTTTAAATACCTCTAATTTATCCATTTACACACACCTTATAGTTAACATAACTATTACACAAATTGTTTAAGTATTTAAACTTTTCTTTTCTTACTCATTAGTGGTTGGCATTTATAACACTTTTTTCGGTTACCATTATTACACTTAAACCAAGTGTTATATTTGCAACACAATTGTTTATATTCAACCATTTTTTACACCTCAACATTCTTTTTTAAACTGGTCTATTAATTCTGATGCTTCTTTTGATTCTTCTGGTGAAATTTTTTGATTATTCTCGTCATATACTTGGAATTTTGTATTGCCTAATAATTTATTATGTATTAATTTTAATTTATAATATTTTTTTCTATAAATTACTTCATACAAATCTGTTGATTGCATTAATGTTACTTGCATTTTAACCTCCTTGTTTTTTCTGCTTTTTTATTAAAGTTTTCTAAAGTTTTTAGCAATTCTCCTGCCGAATTAAAATGTTTAGATTCTTTAGAATTTACATCTGTAATGCTACCCCAATAATTTAGTTTGTATTTATCTTTATTATCTTTGTAATAAGCTTTACTCCACACTCTAATAATAAAATTGTTTGTTGCATTATTATTTCCTGTTTTCATTTTGTCCCTCCAATAATTTTTTTTCTTTAAACAATTTGTATTTATGTTGCCTGTGTATTTTCATTGTTTGAGTGTTTTTGTCTTTGTCGTAATATATGTTACTACCTCCGTTCTCTTTTCTTCTCAACAAATTTTGTTTGTGTTGTTCTGGATTACCTATAAATTGTATTAATCTTCTTGAAACACCAAACATTTTAGCCAATTTTCTCTGGCTAATTTGTCCGTAAAGTTTTTTTATTAATTGTTTTTCCTCTAAAGATAATTTTACTCTTTTATCTAATTCTCGAGGAATTAATAACTTTTTTGTTTCAAATTTATAAGGCATTTTTTTAACACCCAATAACCATTTTATATTTAATTGTAGGATATTTATCGTCTGTAAAAAAATTTCCGTTTTCTTTTATACAACCAAATTGACAAACTCCTACTTTATCAAAAAGTTTTTTTACTGCTTCTTTTTCATCTGTTGCTTCAATAGTTATTTCTTTTTCTTCAACTGCTCTTTCAAAAAAATATTTAAAATAGTATAACATTTTATTTTACCTCTTTAATGTTTAGTTTGCTTCCATCATTAAAATGAAAATCGAAACCACCTCTTGAACCATCACTAACAAAATCGAGGTCTTTGTATTTATCTAAAATGTTACTTAAAAATAGTAATGTTTGTTGTGCTTCATTCATTTATTCCACCTCTTTTAAAATATCATTAACTAATGTTTCAAATGTTCCTGTTGTATATTTATTATCTAAATTAATCCCTAACATACACTCTGCACCCATTATAAAACCTCTAACCCATTCGTTTAAATCCGAAATATTGGTTTTATATTTCTTCGATGTATTGATAATTTCAACACACCTATTTTTTATTTGTTCTAAGAAATTTAATTTATCTTTGTTCATCTTCTTCAACCTCATAAATTTCTAAAGTGTTCATAGTGCTATTAACACAATTTCCATCCAGACATTCTTCAAAATCTCCTTTTAATAATTTGGTGTCAGCTTCTTCTTTAGATTCTGCTTCAACAATATATTCTCTATCCCATAATTCCATTTCTATTGTAGTTATTTTATATTTCATTTTTATTCAACCTCATTATGAATTTCAACACCTCATAATATATACTTCGTTTTCATCATCATAATATTCTGTGCCGTCGTATCCGTTTAGTGTTTGTCCGAATCCGTCGTTTTCTATTACATCTTCAATCCATTCTTTTTTGCCTAATTCTGTATTACCACTTGAAACTGCCATTTGCCATAATTCGTCGCCTAAATATTCTTCACATCTAATTTGTGCTTCTTCTTCTGTTAATACATAATAATCTGTGCCACAATAATTAAATATTTCGTCGTCTTCTGTTGTGATATCTTCTTCTGCTTCTGCCGGTGTTAATTCTAAATGTTTTCCAAGAGCAACTTTTTTATAATCGTTTAAGTCCTCCCACCTTCCACCTGTTTTTTTGTTTTTTTCTTCAATTATTTCAATATCTTTTTTTATTTTTTCTACTTGTTCCCACAAATCTTTTGGTAGTTCTATTTTATGCCATGTTTCGCCGTATTTGTATATTTTTCCGTCTGCTCCTGTGTCATATAACAAAGTTTTTAATTTTAATTCTTCTAATAGTGTTTTTGTTTTTTTTAGTCCTGTTGTTTCTTTTAATAAAAGAATTTTATAAAAAGTGTTTAATTGTGTTCTTGTATTAACAAATTCTTTTATTTTTAATTCCGGTATTTTAATCCATAGTCCTTTATCTGTTAAGTTTTTTCTGTCTTCTAATTCTTGTTTGGTTATTGTTTCTATTTTTGTTTTTATTTGTATTATTCTTTCTTGTGTTATTTCTCTTTTATTGTTTATATTAATTAATTCATAAGATATTATTGGTTTTCCGTTTTTGTCGAAAGAATTTAAATAATCACAACTTTTTTTATAATCGCTGTCTGTTATTTCTTTTAATTTGTTTTCTTGTTTTTCTGTTCCTGCATGTAACCCGTTTAAATGATATGTTTTCCATATATTTATTAGTTTTTTTTGTGGTTCGTTTGCTGGTGTTATTTCGTCTCCACATTGTCCTATTGAGCCGTTTCCCTCTCCACTCATTGAAAATTCTGGATATCCGTTTCTATGAGTTATTTCTATTTCAATTTTAAATAAATTGTTTTGTTTGTCTTTAAATTTTACTTCTGTTTGTTTATTGTTTTTTTCCATTTTATTTTTATCTCCGATAAGTTTTTAAGTGTTTATCTGCACCTTTTTTAATTACTATATACTAACTACTATATAAATGTTTTGATTTTACCTCATAATAATTTTTTTATTTTTTTGATTAATGTCGTTATATGTTTGTTTAAAGCTTCTTCATTAAATAAACTTTCAACTATTCTTCTTTGTATTATGTATTTTTTTGCTTCTTTTTCATTTTTTTCTTTTGATAAATTTTTGATATCTTTCAACAATTTGCTTAATAATACTAATTTGTTTTTATTAATTGTTATTACTTCTTTTGATTCATATTCTTCTAAAGTTTTTTTTATACTTTCAAAAGGAAAATATATTCCATCTGTTTGTACTATTTTTTGATATTTGCCTAAAATTTCAAAAAATTTTTGCTGTTTGTTTTTCATTTTTTCTGCTCCGTCTGTTTCTATTGTTGTAAAATCTTCAAAGTCTGGATTAAAAAACTTTGCCTGTTTAATAGAATAAAAATTCATATCTGCCCACTTTCCCGTGTTTTTGTGTCTTGCTATTATTTTTATTTTATTCATTGTTGTAGTTCCTTAAATTCTTTGTCTGTTAATCTTTTTAGTTTAAATTTGTCTTTTGAATTTAAAACAAATTTATATCCATATTCTCCTGCAATTTTTTCAAGTTTCTTTAAAGATTCTTCTTGGCTATAATTATCTTTTGAATTAAAATCATATAATGAGTCATAAGCCGATTCTAATTTTTTTAATTTTGGCAGTAACATTTTATTAATCCTCCTTTAAATTATTTTTAATATATTCTCTTTCAAAATCTAATAAAACATTTATTTTAGATTTATTTAATAAAGTTTGAATTATGTTTATTTCATAATCTAAATGTTTTAATTCAAACATAAAACCTTTAAAATCACTCCCTAATAAATCAAAAGATTGGTTTATGTTTTTATCTTTAAAAAATAAATAAGTTTTTGTTTTTCTAATGTTTTTTATTCTTTTAAATATTGTTTGTATTCTGTCTTCTAAAATAAAAGATAAAATATTATTTATTTTTCTTTGATTTTTTTCATCTCTTAAATATTCAAAATTTAACATTTTATTGCACCCCTAAAAATTTTTTTATTTGCTCTTCTTGTTGTTGTGTCAGTCCATCTTCTTTTGATTCTGTTATGTTGTTTAAAATATGGTCTTTTCTTGTAGATAAATCTTTTTTATATATATGAATACAACATTTTAAATTGTCTGTTTCTATTTCTGTATAATGAAAAACTTTTATTTTTTGTTTTAATTTATTATAATCAAAAAAGTTTATTTTTAATTTAAAAAATAAATCTGTTTTATTAAAATAAATGATATATTCTTTTA
>SL_3KL_010_SEDDRAFT_10005515_pt1 | contig 11338 bp, 8 predicted proteins | sample SodLakKL_010_SED_2_FD_10381 | JGI IMG/M metagenome (IMG submission 10381)
TTTCAGCAAAGTTCGGTGAACGACCCCGGCCTGGATGAGCCGATGACCGATCCATATTTTATCCCGTTTATTGATGAAGATGACAACGAATACCATGCCGACGACCAGGATAAGTTCGGATACCCATATATGCTTACAGGCAGAACAAGATTAAACGGGCTCAGCAGTGATGGTATTTCGATGATAAATACCGGCCGCGGACGTGACCTCGGCGCTGTTGTGCTTGCACTTGATACAAGAGGTGAAAACAACCTGGCCATACACTGGGTTGCAGAAACATTGCAAGCCAACAGCCGCACTTACAATGTGAGGCTGCAATACAGAACCGGTCTGCAAGCAGAATGGAAGGATGTTTTGGATCATGATGGTGAAATCGTTGAGTATCAGCGCGATTTTGAAGAAGGACCAACGGAGTTTTCAGAGATCCCCTTTCCGGAAGATGCTTACAACCGCGCCTATGTACAGCTAAGATGGAAATATTATTATACCGGTACACGGCTCTCAGAAGATAGCGGACAGCGTGATGAGATCCGGATCGATGATATATTTATCGAAAATGTGTCGATCACATCAAATGAAGGCAGCGAAACTGCTAAAGAGTTTGAACTCCACCAAAATTATCCGAACCCGTTTAATCCGGTCACGGTAATCAGTTATCAGCTTGAACATGGTACCGAGATACAGCTTGAGGTATTTGATATTCTGGGACGAAAAGTTGCCGTACTCGCTGATGGCTTTCGCGAAGCCGGAACGCACCGGGTAGAATTCAATGCATTGGATCTTTCAAGCGGAGTGTATATTTACAGGCTAAGAAGCAATGAATTTGAGCTGAACCGGAGTATGACGTTGATTAAGTAAGTGTGAGATTTTTGGAAACAGTTTTAGATTGTCCAAATAAATTTCGTTATGCCGGACCCCGATCCGGCATCTCCTGACTATATCAACGGCTGGAGATCTCGGACCTGCCCATCGAAGCCTTTGGCATAGTTGGGTATTCGCTAACGCTGCGTCCGGGATGACTCCTTTTTAAAATGTTCGCTTTAATTTCAGCTTTATATATTGCCCCGCAAGAGATCTACTGAGGAAACTCAAGCTATGTAACAATCATCTACGAAATCGCCCGGCGGAAAGCATTCAGCTTTTTAAACGATGGCAGCATTCGCGATCCGTACCAGCTGAACCATTCACCATTAACCAGAAGTATGTTCGCTGACTTGCATACAGCTGCGATTTCCTGAATGTGTTTTTCCTTGAATGGAAACGGCTCACTACTCAGAAGTACAATATCCGGGCGCTTACGATGAATCTGATCAAGGGTAATTTTCGGATAGCGGATTTGATCGGCAAAAATATTATTCAGCTTCCAGTTTTTTAGCACGGAATGGATATATGTATCGCTGCCTACAGTCATCCAGGGACTCCTCCAGATCAGGTAAGCAACATCCCGTGGCGTTTCATCGGGGATACGATCCAGCTCGGTTTGAATTTCATGGATCAGTTTCTCTGCTTCATTCATTGCTCCGCACTTTCTGCCAATATCATAAATCGCAAACAGCGCCTCATCAATAGTGGAAATGTCGGTAACCATCACATCTGTAAATTGCTGCAGCTCCTCTACATCTTCTCTACGGTTTTCTTCCTGATTTGCTATTACCAGAGTTGGCTGAATCTGCTCAATTTTATCAATATCCGGATTTTTAGTGCCGCCTATGATTGGAATCTTTGCAACTTTTTCCTTGGGGTGGACACAAAAACGCGTTCTGCCGGCCATACTATCTTCCAGCCCGAGATCAATCAGCAGCTCGGTAAGTGAAGGGACAAGAGAGATTATTTTTTGCTCAGGCATTGAGTCAGTGGTCAGGAGTCAGAATTCAGGAGGTATGTCGTTAATTTATTTAATTGGATTACAAGTATCTATTTTTTCCAAGTGTTCATGTTTATACATAATCGATTATTGTGAATTGTTCACCTCCTGAATTCTGTCTCCTGAATTCTGTCTCCTGATCTTCTCCAATCAATAGTTCTCCAAGAATCGCCGGGCCCGGCTCGCATAGCCGCCGCCAAAAAGATTTACATGCACCAGCAGAGGATATAAATTATAAATCTGAATCCTTCCGTTAAAACCCGGCTCAAGCGTATTAACAGATTCATATCCCCGATAAAATTCGGACGGGAAACCACCGAACATTTTAGTAAAGGCCAGATCCATTTCGGGATGGCCGTAGTAAACGGCCGGATCAATTAAAACGCCGATACCGTTTGTGTCAAAAAAGTAGTTGCCGCCCCACAGATCGCCGTGCAAAAGTGACGGTTTGTTCCCGGGAAAAATTGATTCCAGTTCAAAGTAAAAACGCTCGCAGTTTTTTAAAATACTTTCAGGCAGTTTCCCGGCATCGATTGCTGTTTTTACTTGTGGTTTTATTCGTTCCTCAACAAAAAAGGTATTCCAGCTTTTGTGCTGCTTGTTACTCTGCGGCAGCCTCCCGATATAATTATTGTGATCAAGCCCGAAGTGTGAGTTTGATTGATTGTGAATACCGGCCATTTCAGCGCCAAACCGGAAAGCATCATCAGAAGATCCTGTACCTGAATGAATGAACTCCATGAGCAGGAAGCCGGGCATTTCACCTTCTGGATTTTGATGGGCAATCGTATCCGGTACTTTAATGTTACCGCCGGCCTGTCTGAGCAGATCTAATCCTTCTTCCTCTTTTTCAAACATATCAGCCGGCGCATTGTGGTTCCATTTCAAAAATAGATCGCCGCGATTTGTTGATAATTTGGCAGCCCGATTAATATCTCCACCCGAAAGCGATGTAACCTTATTGACCTGAACAGAATGTTCACGGGATAAAAGGTTTTTAATAGTTTCCGGAATCATATTATTTGTCGATTCTTTCTTTTAGTTTTTCAAGCAGGTTTTTACAGCTTCTGTACAAAATGTCGTACACCTCCTGGAAGCCATCCATACCACCGTAATAGGGATCGGGTACGGCTTTGGTGCCCGGTTTCGGGTCAAACTCCCGCATCAGATAAATTTTTCCGGAGTAGGTTCCCTTAACATCCATTTTCTGAAGGTTGTCAAAATTCTCGTGATCCATGGCAAGAATCAGGTCGAACTCTTCCAGGTCGGAGGGATTGAACCGGCGTGCCCTGGATTTTAGCTGAACACCATGCTGATTGGCTATTTTCTGGCTCTTGCTGTTTGCCGGTTCGCCAATATGATAGGCGGATGTTCCGGCGGAATCGATATAAAAGTATGATTGCAGGCCGCTTTCATTTACAAGGTGCTGAAAAATACCCTCAGCTGTTGGGCTGCGGCAGATATTACCAAGGCAAACAAAACAGATTTTGAAGGGTTTTTCTTTTGTTATCGGGGTGTCCGTAACCATTATTTAATCGTAATTTTCATTTTTATTTACTGACAATTTAACAATAAAAGTGTTCAATGCGTTGAAAAATAAGCATTTTTGGTTAGCTGAGGCCACTAAGAGCAGATCTTGTTCAGGAAAAAACGATAGATAGAATGGTTCATTCATTGTTAACGATTTCGTATATTGAGGACTTATATCAAATTTTTTAAAAGAACGAATACGTTCTGTATGAGCAAAAAATTCGAAGAAGTTAAGCAGCTTGCATTCCCCAAAGCTGAAGTGGAAACACTAAATTGGTGGAAAAAGAATAAAATTTTTAAAAAAAGTCTTGATTCGCGGGCGGATGGAATTCCATTTACATTTTTTGAAGGCCCTCCCACTGCAAATGGAAAGCCGGGTATTCATCATGTGATGTCAAGAACGGTGAAAGATCTGTTTTGCCGTTACAAGACTTTGAAGGGCTTCAGGGTGGAGCGAAAAGGCGGATGGGATACTCACGGGCTGCCTGTGGAAATTGAGGTGGAGAAGGAACTAGGCCTGGACGGCCGAGCCGAAGTAGAGGATTTTGGAGTTGCTGAATATAATGCCAAATGCCGCGAGAGTGTACTCAAGTATAAGCACCTGTGGGATGATCTCACCAGCCGAATGGCGTATTGGGTGGATCTTGATAACCCGTATATCACATTCAGAACGATTATATCGAATCGGTCTGGTGGGCATTTAAACAGCTTTATGAAAAAGACCTGGTTTACAAAGGGTATAAAATTCAATGGTATTCACCGGGCAGCGGAACGGTTTTGTCATCCCATGAAGTCAGCCTTGGATACGAGGAAACCCAGGATCCCTCTATTTATGTGAAATTTCCCCTCGATGCAGATGACAATGTGTTTTTCCTGGCATGGACTACAACGCCATGGACTATAATTTCTAACATGGCTTTGGCTGTTAATCCGAAATTGGAGTACGTAAAAGTAAAGGTTTCGGAAGGGGACAAGACTGAGCATTACATCCTTGCCAAAGATTGCCTTGAAGACGCCCTAAATCATGATTATGAAATAATTGATTCCTACAAAGGAAGCGATTTGGTTGGATGGATCTATAAGCCGGTGTTCGAATACGCACTGAAAGAGCATCCGAAAGAAAGTGCATGGCGGGTACTTGAAGCGGATTTTGTTACCACGGATGAAGGTACGGGTGTAGTTCACATGGCGCCGGCCTATGGTGCAGATGACTTTAACATATGTTCTGCCAACGATATTCCGATGTTTAACCCGATCGATGCTGAAGGTCGATTTAAGAATCCTGTGAAAGATTTTAAAGGACAGTGGTTTAAAGATGCGGATAAAGAGATTACCCGTGTAATCAAGGAGAAAGGGCTAATGTATCACCACGAAACGTATCTGCACAACTATCCTTTCGATTGGAGAAAAGGCACTCCGCTGATGTCGTATCCGGTGGAATCGTGGTTTATTCGCACAACAGATGTAAAGCAGAAGATGGTTGATCTGAATAAAAAGATTAACTGGAAACCGGAAAGTACGGGAACCGGACGTTTTGGAACATGGCTTGAAAATAATGTGGACTGGGCCGTTTCGCGTCAGCGTTACTGGGGAACTCCGATTCCTTTGTGGGTAAGCGATAAAGATCCGGAATATGTGGAATGTATTGGCAGTATGGAAGAGCTGAAGAAAAAAGCCGGATTGCCTGACGATACAGAAATAGACCTGCATCGTCCGCACATCGATGAAATTACATGGGATGCACCAAATGGCGGCACGATGCGGCGGATTCCAGATCTGCTGGATGTTTGGTTTGATTCCGGCGCAATGCCGTGGGCACAATGGCATTATCCGTTCAAAAATAAAGACAAATTTAAAGAAAACTTCCCGGCTGATTTTATCGCCGAAGGCGTGGATCAGACACGCGGTTGGTTTTATACGCTTCATGCACTGGCAACCATGCTCTTCGATAAGCCGGCTTATCAGAATGTGGTATCTAACGGCCTTGTTCTGGATGCCAACGGCGAAAAGATGAGCAAGTCGAAAGGCAACACAGTAGATCCTTTTGAAGTGATCCAAAAGTACGGTGCCGATACTGTTCGCTGGTATATGATGAGTAATTCATCACCCTGGGATAATCTTAAGTTCAGTGAAAACGGACTAAAAGAAACTCAGCGTAAATTTTTCAATACCATCGTAAATACCTATTCATTTTTTGCTATGTATGCGAATATTGATGGGTTTACATTTTCCGGTTCGCCGCTGCCAAAGTCTGAACGGACCGAAATGGATCGCTGGATCACTTCGAGGCTGAATACCACCGTAAAACAGGTTGATGAATTTCTTGAGGAATATGAACCTACGAAAGCGGCTCGCGAAATAGAGCAGTTTGTAGAGGAGCTGAGTAACTGGTATGTTCGCCGAAACAGGCGGCGATTCTGGAAAGAGGGCAAAAGCCTCGACAAAACAGCCGCATACCAAACGCTGTATGAATGCCTTGTAACCACTGCTAAAATTATCAGTCCATTTGCACCTTATACAGGTGAGTGGCTGTATCAGAAACTGAATGAAGTGACCGGTAAAGATGAAATATCGGTTCACACATCATTTTATCCAACAGTTGAAGAAACAGCGATCGATAAACAGCTTGAACGCCGAATGGAAGTTGCGCGCACAATCAGTTCCATCGTTTTAAGAGTCAGAAATCAGATCGATATAAACGTGCGCCAGCCGCTGTCTAAGATCATCCTGCCAATGGATAAAGATAACCGGGCGATGGTTGAAGCTGTTGAGGATATTATTCTTGATGAAGTAAACGTTAAAGATATCCAGTTTGTGGATGATGATTCGGGAATTGTAAGTAAATCGGCGAAACCTAACTTTCCTAAGCTCGGAAAACGCCTCGGTAAAAAAATGAAAGCTGTTGCAGGAAAGGTGAAGCAGCTTAGCAGTAAAGATATTTCAGATTTTGAGAAAAGCCGTTCAATTGAAATAACACTTGAATCAGGTGAAAGTGTTATATTGAGTGATGATGACCTTGAAATAATGAGAACCGGGCTGGAAGGCTGGTCTGTGGAATCGGAAGACGGGATTACAGTTGCTGTAGACACTGAAATCACAACCGAATTGCTGCAGGAGGGCCTTTCACGTGAGTTTATGAACCGGATTCAGAATATGCGCAAAGAAGCAGATTATGAAGTTACGGATCGTATAGAAATCGGATTCAGTGGTTCTGAAACTCTGGTTAATGCAATACAGGCAAGAATAGAAACAATCAAAACAGAAACGTTAGCTGAAACAGTAAAAAGCAACATACTGCCATCACCCGATTTTGTGAAATCTTGGGATATTGAAGGTGAAGAGTGCGAAATATCAATACAAAGAACGATAAATAATTAAATATTAGTTGGATATGGCTACCTCAAAAGACTCTAAAAAAAGTGAGCGAATTACTCCTTACAGCGATGAAGAGCTTGAATATTTTAAAGAGATAATTATCAAAAAGCGCGATGAAGCAGAGCAGGAGCTTACTACACTGCAAAATTCCCTGCGTGAAAGCATGGAAAATTCATCCGATGAATCCGCCTATTCATTTCATATGGCTGATGCGGGTACTGATGCCCAGGAAAGGGAAAAAACATATATGCTTTTTAACCGCACCAAAAAGTTTATCCGTTATCTGGATGATGCTCTTCAGCGTATCGAAAATAAAACCTATGGCGTTTGCAAGGTAACAGGTAAAAAAATCGCGAAAGGCCGACTTGAAGCGGTACCTCACACCCAATTAAGCATTGACGCAAAATTAAAAAGACGCTGAGAGCAGTTTGTCTATTCGAAACAAAAAATTATTACTGCTTGCCCTGCCCGCAATAATTGTCCTGGTACTCGACCAGGTAACAAAATACTTGGTGAGAACAAATCCCGAGCTGCACAGGGTAAATGTAATTGATGGCTGGCTGGCCCTGAACTTTACCAAAAATCCCGGTATGGCAATGGGTATGGACTGGCTCTCAACTCCAACAATAAGCGTGGTTGCAATTCTTGCCACGATTGGTATTACTGTTTATATAATCAAAACACTGCATAAAGCTAATTTTTGGTATCTGATTTGTATGGGACTGATTATTGGCGGTGCACTTGGAAATATTTCGGACCGCATTTTTATGGGTATTGTAGGCGGATATGGTGGCGTACTTCATGGCCATGTCGTAGACTTTATCCATTTTAACCTCACCATAGGCGACCGGGCCGTATTCCCTTACATATTTAATGTTGCCGATATTGCAATAAGTACGGCTATAATAGCCATGTTGGTATTCCATAAACAAATATTGCCTGCCGAAGATAAACCAAAACCTGAAGACACCCTTTCCGAAACCCACGAAGAACCCGATATGGTATCGGAAGCCCTTGATCCTGATAAGAGGGAAGTTTAGTTGGTTTAGTTTGACGTCTAATCACGAGTTTTTTGGTTTACAATCTTATTCTCTTCAAATAAAATTTTGCCGGTATTTAACAACTAAAAGTTGATGGCCAGCTCTTGTCTGTGGTCTGTTTTATTTTTTAAAAAACTTGTGATCCTTTTGGAGAGAATTTGGTGCATGGATATAAAAGGGAGTTGCATTTCTCATATGCTTATCAAGAAGAGAAGATCCCGTATCGAAGCTGCATATATCGTCATTCAGGCAGCGAGATACGGGATTGCGTTTTTTATCTCGAATTCACATTATTTATTCTTTGTAATCTGATTATGCAGCCACGCCTTTGAGCTGACCCAATCGCGTTTTACCGTGGCTGTTGATACACCGAGAATTTCAGCGGTTTCCTCGATGTTGTATCCTGCAAAATATTTGCATTCAACTACCTTTCCCTGCCTCTCATTCATCTGCTCAAGCTTTTGAAGGGCCTCATCAAGGGCAACAAGCTCTTCAGCTTTTTCAACTGACATGTATATGCCCTCTTCGAAACTTTGCTTGTTCAAACTTCCGGCACGTTTTTGTGTGCTTTTCATTTTGGCATAGTTAACTAATATTTGGCGCATAGCACGGGCAGCAATACCAAAAAAGTGTCTGCGGCCGTCCCAGTCTCCCTTGGGCGGATGTTTTACCATTTTTAAGTATGCCTCATGAACAAGAGAAGTCGTGTTCAGGGTGTGATCGGCCCGTTCGCGCCTCAATTCTCTGTGGGCCAGTTGTCGTAATTCGTCATAAACAACGGGCAACACCTTATTTATCGATTCCGAATGCTCATCAAGGGAATTCAATAACACCGTAAGATTTTGGCCGGAATTCATCTTTTCAGTCATAAGTCACTCATTGTATTTGAAAATGGAAGTGCACTAAAATCATACAAAAATAAAATCGAAAATAAACATCTCTGCAAGTAGAATTATTAAAATGATCTTTTTTGCTCCGGTTTGGTGCATGGGAGTATACAGGCAATAAATTCGTCTATGTTGGCCTAAAACAAATCACAAAATCAAACTGTCATGCGAAAAATCAATCCTTCGATCACCTTATTAATTGCGCTTTTGATTGTTGTGTTCACAACAAGAATAACGTCCGGAAGCAGTAGTACTGTATTTATCTTGAATGATGATAACGGTGTTGCTTTCATTACAACATGGAAGTCGGATAACCCCGGTGTATCGGGAGATACACAAATCACCATTCCAACCCACCCTGACGAAACGTATAATTATAACGTGTTTTGGGAGAATGTGAATGATGAAAATCATAATGGTACCATTTCAAATGTAACCGGGGATGTTACGATTGAATTTGGTGCTACCGGCACATTTCGGGTTGAAATAACGGGTACATTTCCAAGAATTTTCTTCAATAAGCAGGGTTTTTTTGAGGAAGAAGGGGAGTGGGAAAAAATACTTTTGGTTAACCAGTGGGGAGACATTAGCTGGAGCACCATGGAGAGTGCCTTTTATGGTGCTGTGAACTTAGATGTGGTTGCCGAAGACGCTCCGGACCTAAGCAATGTAGAGAGCATGAGAGGCATGTTCAGGAACGCCTCTTCTTTCAACGGGGATATTGGCCACTGGGATACTTCCAACGTGACGGATATGCAGTGGGTTTTTCAAGGAGCTTCACTATTTGATCAACCAATAGGAGATTGGAATACGGATAATGTGACCAACATGTTTGGGATGTTTTCCAGTGCAAGTTCATTCAATCAGCCCATAGGCGATTGGGAAACAGGTAAGGTTACCAATATGGGATTTATGTTTTCCGGTGCAAATGAGTTTAATCAGCCGATCGGAGGTTGGGACACGCGTGAAGTAACTAATATGATATCGATGTTTAGTGCACTTTTTTCAGGGCAAAGTTCATTTAATCAGCCCATAGGCAACTGGGAAACAGGTAAAGTTACCAATATGGATTCCATGTTTAGCCATGCATTTGTTTTTAATCAACCCATAGGCGACTGGGATACGGGAAGTGTTACAGATATGCATTCTATGTTTCGAAATGCAAGGGAATTCAATCAGCCCATTGGCGGCTGGAACACTGAAAAAGTTACAGATATGACTTCCATGTTCGTAGGGGCAGAAGCATTTAATCAGCCTATAAACAGTTGGGAAACTGGTGAAGTAACCAGCATGGGCGCCATGTTTAGTGGGGCAAAGGCATTCAATCAACCATTGGATAATTGGAATACCGCAAAAGTTACAACCATGAGAAGTATGTTTTATGGTGGAGCAGAAGAATCACATGCCTTTAACCAAAACCTGGGTTCCTGGAACATTGGCAGTGTTACAGATATGCAGTTTATGTTTGACAATTCTGCAATGTCAGTATCGAATTATGATGCTACTCTTGCAGGGTGGGCTAATGGAGATAATATTCCATCAGGAATTTCTCTTGGTGCTTGGCGAATTTCTTATTGCGATGCCGACTCCAGAAATACATTGATAGATACGTATCAATGGACGTTTCTTGGCGATGCGCTTGCAGAAAATTGTGATGAACTTCCCCTCTTCATAACCACCTGGAAAACTGATAACCCTGGTGGCTCGGGCGACAATCAAATCCGTATCCCCATGATCGGAGGCGGCTATGATTTTATAATAGACTGGGGAGATGGCTCCGATGAAACATACAGCAATGACCCGACTGAGGATGTGCAGCACTCGCTCACTCACACGTATTCCGATCCGGGCACGTACACCGTGTCTATCTCCGGTGATTTTCCAAGAATCTATTTCATAAATGCAGATGACAGGGAAAAAATACTTACGGTTGAGCAGTGGGGTGATATCCAATGGGCTTCGATGGAAAGGGCGTTCAATGGTGCGGTAAATCTCAATATTACCGCCACCGATGCCCCGGATCTTACGGCAGTGTCAAGTATGAGGCAGATTTTTAACCTGGCTTCAAGCCTGAATGCGGATTTGGACAACTGGGATACGTCTACCATTACCGATATGTATATGGCCTTCAGAAGGGCAGTTCAGTTCAACGGTAACATTGCAGGCTGGCAAACTGGTAATGTAACCGATATGGCAAATATGTTTATTGAAGCCGAAAACTTTAACGGCGATATAAGCGGCTGGGATGTTGGGCAGGTGGCTACCATGGCCGGTATGTTCAGGGATGCCAAAGCGTTTAACGGGGATATATCGGGTTGGAATACTGAAACTGTGGCCAACATGAATAATATGTTTCGCGGTGCATCAGCCTTTAACCACGATATAGGGCAGTGGTCAACCGGAGCTGTTGTAGATATGAGCAATATGTTCCAGAATGCGAGCAGTTTTAACCAGGATCTAACTTTATGGTGTGTGGATAGCATTGCATCGGAACCATCAAACTTTTCAGCCAACAGTCCGCTGGCAGAGGAGAACAAGCCGGTATGGGGCACCTGCCCGGGTGTAACTTCGATTGAGGCCAAAGCAATACCTGTTGCATTTTCTCTGGAGCAAAACTATCCAAACCCGTTCAACCCATCCAC
>SL_3KL_010_SEDDRAFT_10005516_pt1 | contig 11338 bp, 10 predicted proteins | sample SodLakKL_010_SED_2_FD_10381 | JGI IMG/M metagenome (IMG submission 10381)
GACGAGGGGATACCTCTTGCTTACGATGAGGGTGCATTGATCAGAGCACCGGAATCGGGAAGAATCTTTATGCCTCTCTATCAGAAAAGGGGCAACGATGGATTTATGATTATCGAAGAGGTATCTCCGTTCTGGCTTACCTTATCTGGATGGCTGAGGCAGAGTTTCATCCACAGTATTTTGAAATTCTTGCCCGGTGTTGAAAAGAAAGATCCGCAAACCTACGAGGTAAACCGGGATGTAGCATTATTTTTCGTAAAACAGATCTTCCACCTGTTGGGTTACCGGGTTACGGAGAAGGACAGGAAAACGTACGTTTGTTATCGCCGGTAACGGACTCACCCCCTGTCCCCCTCTCTTCACGGCCGTTCAGCCCGCCTAAGCGGCAGGCGAACAACCGTGAAAAGAGGGGGAACCTCGGAAAAATTTTAGCTCGAAAGTTGGCACTGCTAGAAGCTAATTTAGGAGTTCCCCCTCTTTGCGTGTTGTTTCATTCGCCATTCGAGCGAATAGAAACGACACGAAGAGAGGGGTACAGCGGGTGAGTCCGAAAAGGGGGTGAGTCATCAATCGCTTTCGACTTATCCCTTTTCACTCTATCTTCCAACCCTATTTCTGATCCACAACTTCTTTTCTATATGTTAGATTATCGCTTTGTTGACGGTACACGCCTGTCATCCGTTATTGAATCACTCATCTTTGCCAGCCCAGAACCGATTTCGTGGGAAAAGCTTTCTGCGATTATTCAGGAAAGTGAAGAAGAACTGCAATTGGATCAAAAAGTAATAGAACGATTTGTTGAGCAGTTAAACAGTCGTTACGAGGAAAATGATTTTGCATTCAGGATTGAACGTACCGGAGGAGGGTATACATTTGCTACGCAGCCCCGATACCATCCCTGGTTAAGCATATTTCAGCATGAAAACGCCTATCGGCGATTGTCTCAGCCAGCCATCGAAACCCTGGCTATTGTAGCTTATCGGCAGCCAATCACGAAGCCGGAGATTGATCAAATTCGCGGTGTGGATTCAGGTTACATTTTACGACAGCTCCTTGAAAAGATGTTGATAAAAGTTTCAGGCCGAGCCGATTCCCCGGGAAAGCCGTTGCTTTATAAAACCACAACGTACTTTTTAAAGCATTTTGGAATCAACTCAGTAGATGAGCTGCCGAGGCCGCGTGAAATAGATGAAATCCTTAAAGATGATGATATGGCCGAACACAGGCGCCTGCTTATGGAACGGCAGATGGAAATCGAGGACAATCAACAGGCTGAAGAATACATCGAAGAATATATCGATAGATTTCAGGACAAAAGCCCGGGTGAAATTGAGCAAGAAACCGACAATTACCCTGAAGACCAAGATACTACCGGGAGCAACGACGAATCAGGCCCGGAAAAGAGCAATCCTCAATGAGTAGGTAACCAAAACCTGCCTGCCAAAGTGCTGCTTTAATGGCATGGGTGGGATGCAAATAATTGCTGGCAGCTGCATCTAAACAGCCTTCATGGGACTTTACCGCTATGGGTGTTTACCCGTGGTGAATTCTTCCCAAAAGCCTGCCAAGGAATTTATTACCATATACCCGGGCAATATGGTTCATGTCGGCAAGCACAACAAGTTCTTTTCGGCTTCTTGAGAAGGCAACATTGAGAAGCCGCGGGACGCTAAGGCCGTTTTTCTCTTCATCAAGCGGACGAACCGAGTAGTGGCGTATGCCGCCGCGCTGTTTTTCGCCGCTCATTACTGTGTCGAAGATGATGTAATCCTTTTCCCGGCCCTGAAAGGTGTGGATGGTGCCGACTTCCACATTTCGTACACCTGCTTCGTATAGGCGGTTTCGTACATCGTACACTGCGCTCCGGAAGGGGACAATGATCCCGACCTGCTCCATGAAAATGCCTTTGCCTTCCATGTTTTTTACCAGGCGTTCGATCACTTCCTGGTGTACAAGATTCACAGGCTTGAATCCGCGCTCTCCTGTTTTCTGCTCCAGATAAGGCCCGTATTTGGAGGTGTCGACAAGATGAAAGGCACGGTCGGAGAGCTGGTCCAAAGACTGCTCCCCAAGCTTCCCGGTTTTCAGGCGTCCTTCGTAAAAAACAGAGCTTATTACATCTGCCAGTGACGATTCCAGGCGGTACTGAGTATCGAAAAAAGCGGTGAATTCGGGGTTGTCGTCGTGCCAGCGAAAAAGCTCTTCTCCCTTTTCAGCACCCGACACCGTAGTGAAAATATCTTTTTCGAGGAACTCACGTGCGTCATTATCCGAAGTAAGTGCGATAGGCGGCAGCTGCATCGGGTCCCCCACGATAACCATGTGCCATTTGGCGTGAGCTGCAAGCACCATCAGGTAGGGAAGATTGGCCATAGATCCTTCATCTACAACCACAGCGTCGAATTCAAGGTCGTGAAACAGGTCGGATGTGCAAACCTTCGCCAGCGTGGTAGCTACAAGCTGCTTTTTCCAGAGTTCCTTCCGGTCGTTCACCTGATTAAGTTCATCAAGCTTTTCTTGCAGGGCTTCAAGTCCGCCCACATCCTTGATCTTCTGTTCAATCAGCTTCAGTTCCAGTTCCTGATTGTTTGTAGGTTGTTTGCCGTCACGCAGGCGCTTTTCCACCTTTCGGAGGGCCTGTTCGCGATTGTCAAGCAGGGAGATCCACTCGCTGGCTTCCAGTTTCCTGCTTTCCCGCACCTGTTCAATCTGGGTATCAAAAAGGAGCGGTTCGAGGCGGCCATCTTGCAGAGCCGCATCGCCGAAGCGGGTAATCCGATCAGGATGAATATTCATCCCGGTTTGCTGAAGCGCATCAAGTGCACTCAGCAGGCCCACGTCTACCGCTCGGTTGGTGTTGGATGCAAACAGCACTTTCTTGCCCTGTTTTAGGTAATTGGCGATGATGAAACCAAGCGTGGCGGTTTTCCCGGTACCGGGCGGTCCCCATATAAAGACGGTTCTGCAGCTCATTGCTTTTTGGACAGCGTCGAGCTGAGCATCGTTGCGCATGCCGTCATCCTCAATTTCACCGGAATTCGGTACGGTTTCCCCGTTGGGACTGAACAGACGTTTCAGCCGGACAAACTCGCCATTCTCATTATCCTGAAGCTTAATGATTTCGGAGAGCGTTCTCTTCAGGATAAAATCGTTTTCCCACTCCACATGAAGCTGATCGATTTTCTTTCCGGCGTCCTCAGGAAATCGAAGCGTAACCACATTCTCTTCAAACGAAACGGGTCGGATGATCCAGTTCTTTTCATCCGATACGGCCTTGATCTCCTCGGCAAAACGGATGGCCGGCTGATGCGATTCAAACCTGTAGTCAAAAACCTCACCCGATCCGGGCTTTGCGCGCTCCCCGTTAAAAAGAATATCGGTGGAGGGTTTCTCTCGCACGGTTTTGATCTCGGCTTCGAGCGCGGAGATGGCTTGTTGAATCAGTTGTTTGATCTCAGTCATTTTAAGTGAAAAGGCAGAAGGCAAAAGTGAAAAGGTTATCCCTCTTCTGTAGAGCCTTTATGGGTGTCAGTTTATGAAGACAAAGATAATGAAGCCTGATGTGGATGTCAGTTAACATCCTGAGATACTTTTCACTTTTACCTTCTCCCTTACTGATCCCAGAGCTCTGCCAGTACCATCTCTGTACTTCATTCTAATAAAACTGACTTTATTTCCGAAATAAATAAAATAGTACTTTATTCATAAGTTAATGCCAAAAAAGTAATATGTGCATGGAAACAGCCTTCCTTCTTACTTTTGTCTTGATACAAAAGTAAGCAAAAAATCAAGGCGGTGAATTCCCGGGGCGTTCGCTTCGACTGCGCAGTACGAATCCAAGGCCACACCCTGATAGCTTCTAAATCTTGGTAAGATTATGCCCTGTGCGGCTTAGGATTCGTAAAGCACCGCTCCGTCTTGCGAACCGGGAATTCAAGGCCGGAGAAGTATATTCAATAGTTGAAGTCCTATAATTTTAAACCGCTCAAGATATCTGTGAATGTCAAATCACTTTATTCTGCTTTAATAGCTTTTAATGATCAACTGAGGAAAATTGATAACCAAATTATGCGGAAGTAAAAATTGAAAATCACTCTAATGAAGGAGTCCTTCCCTTTTTATGGTGCTCTTTTGCACCGAAGAGAGAGGAGGCAGAGGGGTGAGTCACTGATCCCACAACTCAGCCCTTATCATCTCTGCACTCTTCTCCGAAATAATATACTGCAGCCTGATTCTCTTTTTCTCTGGCACCTTTTCCTCAACCAGTTTTGCGCTGGCGGGTGTGTACACAATCATGTCTGTATTTCTTACAAAAAGGGGCAGCGATTTGCCATAAGTAGCACCTGCCACAAAAGCCCCCTCAAATTTCATGATCGATTTTAGCTCTTTGATGATCTTTGAAATGGATCCCTCTTCCGCCGTAACCAGTCCAATCGCTTCAATGCCGGCGCGGTCTACAATAGAGAGGAGCACATCCGCATCGTAGTGAAACACCACGGGCATGATTCGAATCGAATCGCTGAGGCTTCGGAAATTGCCAATGAGCTGGATCGGCACAAAGAGGGCATCGAAGTTTACCGCTTCGCTATAGTCATCGGCCAACAGCAGGTCGCTTTTAATCCCGATTTGGTTTTTGATGGAGTCGGACAGCAACCTTGCCAGTTCTTTGGTTTCTCCTACCGTGGCAATGCTCTGAATTCTATCGGGCCACTCCATGAAACTGATCTGTTCCTCAAAGATGGCCTCTATCTCGGCTTCGTCGAGGCCGTACCCGATCAGTTCTTCAAGCAGTGCCTGCATTTTGATAGTGCCCATCTCGAGGCGTTCCGATTTGTCGAGCGAGGTGCTCTGGCGGTTCACCACAAAACCGCGTCCCTGTTCCGATTCAATTAACCCCTCTTCCACGAGCCTGTGGTACGCCTTGCGCACCGTGTGAAAACTGGCCCCGAGCTGGCGCCCCAGCTCACGCGTGGAGGGCAAAAGCTCGCCCACCTGGAACTGCTTGGTGGCGATCATCAGCCTTATTCGATCGGCGATATGTTTGGCGGAGTGTTTCATTGCGGCAAGAAAGGTAGGGTTTGCCGGTGATTGACGCCAATGGAGTATCAGTTAATCGTGTAATGGTTATTCGTTAATCGTAGTCGAGTGGAAATGAAATTTTAAAACAACACCATTACACCATTAACTATTATACGATTAACCATTGCAAGATTAACGATTAACGATCTTAAGGACCTTTGCGCCACGCACTCTCCCAAACTTCAGCTCGCGAAGTGCTTCATTGGCCTTTTCGAGAGAAAAGAGCTGAACGTCTGGTTCAATACCGTATGCGGCTGCAAGCCGCAGCATTTCCGATACATCCCTGCGGGTAACGTTGGCTACTGACTTGATCTCTTTTTCCATCCACAGATCACGTTCGTAGTTTAGATTCTGAAGATACTCCTGGTCGCCTGCTTCCTTCCGGATGGCGTTGATCACAAGGCGACCGCCGGGTTCAAGATTTTTCAGTGCCTCCACAACCGGTTTCCAGGCTGGTGTTGTGTCGATGATAGCGTGAAGTTTACACGGGGGCGGCTCGGTTGTGTCGCCTGCCCAGGCGGCTCCAAGCTCCAAGGCAAAGTTTCGTTCGTACGGATTTCTGGCAAATACATACACCTCTGTATCCGGATACATTTTTTGAACCAGCTTAAGCACCAGGTGTCCCGAAGCTCCGAATCCGGTAAGCCCAAGCCGGTCGCCGTTTTTTATCCCGGTGAGTACGAGCGACCTGAAGCCGATGGCCCCCGCGCATAGCAGGGGAGCTGCAGATTCGTCACTCAGTTCATCCGGTACCATACAGGCAAAAGAAGCAGGTACCGTCATATACTCTGCGTAACCACCGTTTATGTCGCGTCCTGTTGCCCTAAATTTCGGACAGAGATTTTCCTCACCCCGGCTGCAGTGCTCGCATTTACCACAGGCCGAATGGATCCATGCAACACCCACGCGGTCACCATGTTTGAATCCCTCCACGTTATCACCGCAGCTTTCAACTGTACCAATAACCTGATGGCCCGGAACCACGGGAAGAACAAGCGGAGGTGTTCGTCCCTCGATTTCATCAAGTTCGGTATGGCAAACTCCGCAAACCGTGACCCTGATGAGAAGCTCGCCGGGTCCGGCTTCGGGTATGTGAATTGTTGCGGCCCTGAGCGGATCGGCAGAGTCGCTCATCTTCATAATTGTATGAAGCAGCATCGCTTTCATTTGCGCATGTGAATTGATTGGTGCATCTAAATAGACTGAATCCCTGAAACGTCAGCAGTTCAATAACTTTAATCAATAGATGGTATTTAATAATCGTATGCGGCCCGAAGCGTAAGAAATTCGTTGATATTGTTCATGTCAAGCACTCCAATTAGTGTTCCGTTTTCCATAACGGGGAAAAAGTTGCGGTCGCCCTGGCGAAGCTGGCGGTAGGCACTTGGAAGGGGAGCCGAAGCCTGAAGTGAAACAAACCGGGTCTGCATAACTTCACGGATAGGTGTTGTGCGTTCCAGCTCACGCAGTGCCTGAGCGAGGTCTGCCATATAAAGTATTCCCACCGGCTTGCCCATTTCGGAAACAATGAAATCCTGTTCGGTACTGGCAAGAATGCGATCTACTGCCTGCTGAAGCGTGTCATCCGGGCTCAGCGTGGTAAAGTCGGTGATCATGGCATCGCGTATGTCGTTACCCTCAAGCAGGCTGATTTGCTGAATTACAATATTCTCGGAATGGGCACCGAAATAGATGAATACGGCAATTATGGCAAGAATGATGTTGCCAAAGAGTCCCAGAAGAAAGAAAACCAGCGCCATAAACTTGCCGAGTGCCGTAGCCATTCGAGTGGCCTGTACCCGGCTCATTCGGGTTGACAGCAGTGCCCGAAAAACACGGCCGCCGTCCATCGGGAATGCAGGCAGCATATTGAAAACTACAAGCACCACATTCACCATAAGCAGATAGAACATGAAATTGGACGCTGTGATGCCGCTGAGCTGCTCTTCCAACAGCTCGGGATCGGATACAAGAAATTCTTCTACCGGAACGAAAATGTAGAGAATAATAGCGATCACTACGTTCACGAGCGGACCAGCGATAGCGATCACGAATTCCTGTTTGGGGTCTTCGGGCATATCCTTGAGGCTGGCCACACCGCCTATCGGCAGGAGTGTAATGCTGCGGGTGCCGATACCGTAACGTCTTGCGGCCAGTGCATGGCCATATTCGTGAAGAACTACACAGAAGAAAAGGGCAAAAATAAAAAGGAAACTCCAGAAGAGATCAATATAATCCCCGCCGCCGCTAAACACCATAAATCCGATGAAGAGAAACAGAAGCCAAAAAGTCCAGTGGATCTGAACCTTAATTCCGGCGTACCGGCCAAGATTGAGAGAAGCGCTCATGCAGCCTTAATTTTATCAGCGAAAGTTGTGAGTATATAGAAGCAATATTGCGAAATAGCCCCATTTTTCAAAGCTTTTCGCCAGAACGTATTTTATAGTCAAAGACTCATGTTCATCATTAAGTGCCATTAGTTGAGAGAAAAAGGCCGGCATAAAAAAAGGGCTGCAATCAAACATTGCAGCCCTCTAAAGTGTGTAATCGCGGAAAAGTTACAGCGTTACTGCACAATCAATTTACCGACCATGCCACCTGCAAAGTGTCCAGGGAAGGTGCAAACATAGTCATACTCACCCGGCTCTTCGGGTGCATTAAAAGTGATTGTATCCGTTTCACCGTTTCCAAGCATTCGGGTGGTCACAATCACACGGTCTTCAAATTCCGGAGCAATGTAATCGTTGTCACGTGCCGTGATCGAAGCTCTTGCAAAAGCATCGAGATCTGTACCCAGTTCTACCAATGCAAGATTGTGCGACATGGCTGCCGGTGGCAGGTTACTCACGGTTGTAAGACGAATTCTGATTTCTTCTCCCGGTGAAGCTTCAATTGCTTCAAGAAGCAGATGCTGCCCGGAAGCACCACCGGTAACCAGACCTTCGGCTGCTTCACGAACCACGAACTTCATGTCGTCATTTCCAATGATTTCAATAGTTCTTACACCGTCATCGACAGCCTCTTCCTGGGGCTGCTCTGGTGTCTCTCCACCGCAAGCAGCGAGCGCGAAGATTAGTGAAATAAAAATTGAGTAAATAAATAAGTGTTTCATTTGTTTTATTAGTTATTGATAAGTGGTTTATTCCAAAAGTTAAACATTAAGATCGTTTATTTCATTCGACGTTTAGGTATCCATTCGATCCAGTAAATTACGGATATCTTCTATAACAATCTCTTCTCTTAACTCACTGCCCGGATAGGTTCTGCGAATGTTTCCTTCGTGGTCGATCAGGGTTACTCTGTCGGTATGGTCGATGAAATAGATGGGTTTATCATCCTCAATAAATCTTGTTGGTGTTTTGAGGGTCGATATTTCGAGTGTTTTTAGTAACTCATCCACCTGCGATTTTTCGCCGGTCAATAGCCTCCAGTTGTTTTGATCGAGTCGGTAGTTGTTAGCGTAATCATATAACATCTCAGGAGTGTCGCGGTCGGGGTCGAAAGATATGCTCACGAGCATAAACCTGTCCTCATCCGGAAAAGCTCGCTGTATATCACGCATATTGTATGTGATAATAGGGCATATGTCGGGACAATGCGTATACACATAGCCTACGAGCATCACATTGCCTTTAAAACTGGAAGGGAAAATAATATCTCTGTTTTCCTGATCCAGCAGATGATAGCTGTGTCCGTCGAGTGTTTTTTTGACGCTCAACTGATCACAGCCGGGAAGCACCAAAAGTGCTAATCCCGCTGCAATCAAAAGAGACATGTATTTAAGCTGTACAACTTGGTGAATCATGATGTAATCAAATTACCGTAACGGCACCGGACTCTCAGGTGAAAAAGGCGGAGAGCCGCCGTAGGTGGCTTGTAATACATCATAAATAACGGGTGTATATGAAAGTATGATGAGGATGATGGCGATTATAATAAATGGCTTAAAGTTTCTAAGCCAGGAAGCCTTCTCATCGTGCAGCGGCTCTGAGATAGGAAACGTTACATCTGCTCCTTCACCTTCCCCGTTTCCTCCTTTTGCAAACACCGTTGCGAAGAACGAGGCAAGGTATATTACGATTCCAATAAACATAATGACACCGCCAATTACACTCAGGTCAATGTAAGCGATCCAGTCGGGTTGATAGAGAATACTGTCTGGATTTGCGTAGGATAAACCTGTATTTGTTCGGCGCGGCATGCCCTGCAGGCCGCCGATTTTTAAACCATACGACATGATGAACAGCCCAATCGTGTAGACGTAAGGGGAGATCATGGCCCAGCCCTTCAGGCGAATCTCCTTATTCAAAAACTGTCCTATCAGGTAAAGGCTTCCGCCAAGAAAAGCCAATAGTACCGGTCCGGCCACCGTAAGATGGAAGTGTCCGGGAACCCACGCCGTATTATGAACAACTGTGTTCATCTGGTACGAAGCATTAATAATGCCCCCGATACCCCCAAATATGAATATGATAAGCCCCAAAATCAGGTAAGGGAAAAACCAATTTTCTTTTTTGAAGTATGGAAGCTTACCCATCCAGCTAAACAATCCGGTCGATCCTTTTTGCCTGCCGGCGTGCTCCAGTGATGCAGCCAGCGTAAATGCAGTAATTAAACTGGGAAGAGCAACTGCGAAAGTGAATATCCCATGCAAAAATTTCCACTGTGCCCCGATTGCGGGATCCATGTACTGATGGTGCGTGCCAACAGGTATAGAGAATAGAATAAATAGCATAAACACGAGTCTTCCGGCCATATCCGAATAAAGCTTTCCGCCCGCCATTTTCGGCATAAATACATAATACATCACATAGGCAGGCAGCAGCCAGAAGTAGACGAGTGGATGGCCAAAGAACCAGAAGAGCGTCCTGGCAAGCATCACATTGATTTCATCGACGAGGCCGAGCGACCAGGGAAGCAGCATGAAAAGAATCTCAACGGCGACGGCCAGTGTTGCAATGAACCAGATGATAAACGTGGTAAACATACCAACTACGGCCAGCGGCGTTTTTTTGCCGGGATTTTCCCGCCTCCATTGAAGATACATCGGTATCCAGTTGGCTGATGCAACCCATGAACCCACAACAAGAAGTGTTAGGCCAATGTAGAAAAGCGGATGCGCCATCATGGGCGGGTAGAAGGTGTAGAGCACGGTTGCTTCACCCATAAAGATCACGATAGCTGCAAGCACTGATCCTACAAGCATTAAGATACCGGAAATCCATGCGATGCGGCTGTTGAGCTCTTTTTTCAGGGAGTAAGGAATGAGAGCATTACCCAGAACCACAGCAAAAAACGTGGTGAAGACAATCGCGTTCAGAACTCCGTGAAACGTCAGCCCTTTGTAATAATCGCCCCCCACAAAAGGGTCGCTTGTTACAATGCCGGCTCTGAACAGTGTTTGCATTAATCCACCGTAAATCCCGATGAACAAAAGCACCATTGGGATGATTAGCAGAGTGGCATTGAGGTACTTGTTCGACTTGTTAAACCGAAAAATGTAATCGCTCATCAGAATGCACCTCCGATGAGTTCGGGTTCATCCTCGCGTTCAGTGATAATAAATCGACCCGCCATGGTGTGATGTGCTGCTCCACAAAACTCATGACAGGCAAAGAGGTATTCTCCCGGTTCGTTGAAGGTGACCTGCATATAGTTGATTGCGCCGGGAACGGCCATCAAATTTACATTGTGCCTGTCAATTTTGAATCCATGAATAATATCCTGGGACGTTAGGTATAAATCCACTGTTGATCCGGCTGGCAGCGTCACTGTGGATGGTTGGAATGCCCACATTCGCGCAACCATCTGGAGTTCGTAGGAGTCGGGCCCGGTTTGGAACAGCGTGTCCGTCAAAAAAGGATCGATGTCCGTGATACAGGTTGGTACATCAATATTTTTAGCTACCGATGCATAAACTATAGCGCTGAGAAACACAGCAAGTAAAAGTCCGCTGAGAGTTAAAGCCAGTTTTTCCGATTTGTCCATATTATTATCCTCTGCTTAACAGTTCGAAGTAGAGTGTGAACCAGGTAATGATAAAGAATACCATCAGTACGATAAAAAACGCGATGGCACCTTTAGGCCTGAACTCTTCTTCATGTTCATAATCCGTGTGGTCAGATCCCATAAATTAACCTCCCCAAGTAGATGTTAGTTGTAAATTTAAGCAATAAAGAAAGTATTGCTGCTTTCACCATGAATATATAGGGGGTACCCTTGACGACCTATAGGGGTATCCCTTAAATCCCGGAATTCT